>ERZ808240.3147-NODE-3147-length-16555-cov-12.579273_pt1 | contig 16555 bp, 12 predicted proteins | sample MGYA00521084_ERZ808240 | MGnify/ENA primary metagenome ERZ808240 (study PRJEB31516, sample SAMN03275571) | gut metagenome | biome: mammalia-associated habitat; material: feces | host: Papio cynocephalus | place: Kenya | collected 2012-08-06 ... | reverse complement strand
CCGCCGAACTCCTCGATGAGGTAGAGCATGTCGGCAGAGGACTGCGTGGGGTGGTCGGAGTCGGACTGCAGGGAGATGAGCGTGGGACGGTGGTCGAGCACGCCGTCGGCGTAGGCCTGCTGGACGGACTCGGAGACCTCGGCCATGTAGGCATCGCCCTTGCCGATGTACATGTCGTCACGGATGCCGATGACGTCGGCCATGAAGGAGATCATCGTGGCGGTCTCGCGAACGGTCTCGCCGTGGGCGATCTGGGACTTCTTCTCGTCCAGGTCCTGGAGCTCAAGGCCGAGCAGGTTGGAGGCCTTGGAGAAGGAGAAGCGGGTGCGCGTGGAGTTGTCGCGGAACAGCGAGACGGCCAGGCCCGAGTCGAAGATCTTGGAGGAGATGTTGCGCTCGCGCAGGTTGCGCAGGGCGGCAGCGGTGGCGTAGAGGGCGCGCAGCTCGTCGGTGGTCTTGTCCCAGGTGTGCAGGAAGTCGCTGTTGTACATGCCCTTGAAGTCAAGGCCAGACAGGACGTCGAGGTACTGCTGGATATCGCTCATTGGGTTTCCTCTCCCCTAGTGGTGTGTGAGGCGGGCGCATGCCCGCGTGGTACCTGCCGCCCCAAGCTCCCCGAGCCGGGGCGGCAGGAATGATTCTAAAGCGGCGCGAGAGACGGGCGACTACTTGATGTCGTTATCCGTGAGCTCGGCGCGGTAGGTCGTGGCGTTGCCGTCAGACTGCGAGGGATCGTAGAGGTTGAGGGCAGCGACGTAGAGGGCGGCACAGGTCGGGAGGTCCTGCTTGTAGGTGACCTCGTTGGGAGCGTGGGCCTGGGACTCGGCACCGGGGCCAAAGCCGACGCAGGGGATGCCGTAGCGGCCCTGGATGGAGACGCAGTTCGTGGAGAAGGTCCACTTGTCGCACAGCGGGCGGCCGGCGCGCTTGTCCATGGACTTCTCGCAGCCGATGCGCTCGTCACCGAAGAGCGCCTTGTGGGCGTCGACGAGGGCCTTGACGTGCGGCGCGGACTCCTTGTTGATCCACGTGGGGAAGTAGGCCTCGGTCTCGTAGACCTCGCCGGTCCAGGACGGACGATCGTACATGTACATGGAGACCTTGACGTCGTCGCCGTACTTCTTGACGGACGGAAGGTTCTCAACCTCGGCGAGGCAGGACTTGTAGGTCTCGCCGGCGGTCATGCGACGGTCGATGGAGATGGCGCAGGAGTCGGCCACGGCGCAGCGGGACGGCGAGGTGTAGAAGATCTGGGAGACGGTGCAGGTGCCGCGACCCAGGAAGCGGGCGTCCTCGTAGTGGTCGGGGTTGTACTTGGGGTCGAGCATCTTGACGAGGCCCTTGACGTCCGTGGACTCGTCGCAGCCGTTGTTGTTGAGCTTGCGGACGTCGGCGATGATGTCGGCCATCTTGTAGATGGCGTTGTCACCGCGCTCGGGGGCGGAACCGTGGCAGGACGTGCCGTGGACGTCGACGCGGATCTCCATGCGGCCGCGGTGACCACGGTAGATGCCGCCGTCGGTGGGCTCGGTGGAGATGACGAACTCAGGCTTGATGCCGTCGACGTTGTAGATGTACTGCCAGCACATGCCGTCGCAGTCCTCCTCCTGGACCGTGCCGACGACCATGACCTTGTAGCCCTCGGGGATGAGGTCGAGGTCCTTCATCATCTTGGCAGCGTAGGTCGCGGAGGCCATGCCGCCCTCCTGGTCGGAGCCGCCGCGGCCACCGATGAGCTGGTCGTCCTCGAAGCCCTCGTAGGGGTCGAAGTCCCAGTTGTCACGGTTGCCGATGCCCACGGTGTCGATGTGGGAGTCGATGGCGATGATCTTATCGCCCTCGCCCATGAAGCCCATGACGTTGCCAAGGCCGTCGACCTTGACCTCGTCGAAGCCGAGCTTCTCCATCTCGGCCTTGATGCAGGCGACGACCTCGCCCTCCTCGCAGGACTCGGACGGGTGGGAGATCATGGCGCGCAGGAACGCCGTCATGTCCTTGCCGTAGTCCTGGGCGGTCTTCTTGATGAGATCGTAGTCGAGCTGCTTAGCCATGTCGTGAACCTTTCTGTTCGATGGCCTTCGTTACCTAGATGCGGGCCGCGTGTGCGGCAGTGGTGCCTAGCAGGTGGGGTACTCGCCCTCCCAGACGATGCGACGGTACTGCTCGGGGTCGGTGTCGCCCTCGGTGGAGAAGCACAGCACGGAGCTCGTCTTGTCCAGGCCGATAGCCTCCTTGAGCTCGGCGTACTCCGGGTCGAGCATAAGCGTCTCGACGAGGCCCGTCGTCACGGCACCGGACTCGCCGGAAATGACGCGCGGGTCGCCCTTCTCGGGGGCGCCGAGGGTGCGCATGCCGCGGGCCGTCACCCAGTCGGGGCAGGAGACGAACGCCGTCACGTGGTTGCGCAGGATGTCCCAGCCCAGGATGTTGGGCTCGCCGCAGCACAGGCCGGCCATGATGGAGGGCATGTCGCCGTCGACGATGCGCGGCTCGCCGTCACCGGCGGCAGCGCCCTTGTACAGGCAGGCGGCAGGGGCGCACTCGGCCACGACGAACGTGGGCGGGTTGTCCGGGAACAGGTTCGTGAAGTAGCCCACGACGGCACCGGCGAGCGAGCCCACGCCAGCCTGGACGAACACGTGCGTCGGACGGTTGATGGCCATCTCGCGGAGCTGCTCGGCAGCCTCGGAGGCCATGGTGCCGTAGCCCTCCATGATCCAGGACGGGATCTTCTCGTAGCCCTCCCAGGCGGTGTCCTGGACGATGACGCCGCGCTCGCAGGCGTCGGCCTCGGCGGCGGCCATGCGCACGCACTCGTCGTAGTTGACCTCCTCGATGGTCACCTTGGCGCCCTCGGCGGCGATGTTGTCGAAGCGCGGCTTGGTGGAACCCTTGGGCATGTGCACGACGGCCTTCTGGCCGAGCTTGTTGGCAGCCCACGCCACGCCGCGGCCGTGGTTGCCGTCCGTGGCCGTGAAGAACGTGGCCTGGCCGAAGTCCTCGGCGAGCTTGTCGGACGTGAGGTAGTCGAACGTGCACTCGGCGACGTCCTTGCCGGTCTCGTCGGCGATGTAGTTGGCCATGGCAAACGAGCCGCCGAGCACCTTGAAGGCGTTGAGGCCGAAGCGGTAGGACTCATCCTTGACGCACAGGTTGCCCAGGCCCAGGCGAGCTGCCTGGCCGTCGAGGCGGGCAAGCGGCGTCACGGTGTACTGCGGGAAGCTCTTGTGGAAGGCACGGGCCTTCTTGACGTTGTCGAGCGACATGATGCCCAGGTGCGCATCATCGCTCTTGGGCATGTGGTTGATGGCCCACTGAATCTTCTCGCTCACGTTACCGAGACCTCCTTGGTTGGTTGCATTCAACTATTTGTTTGATAACCAAACAAATAGTTTGTTACTCCATATGAAACCACACTTTGTTTTAGATTCAAGGCTAGTTTTACGCCGTCTGGTGAGCGTTGCGAAATCGGCCGCGAGCGTTGGGTTGCCACACGAGACGGCGACGGGCAAACCCGCATGTCATTGGCTTGGTTGACATAACGGCTCTGCCCCGGGAAACGGCCCATCGTCACACGAGCGACACATTCCGTCGCACGCCGCCGGACAGCAACCAAACAAAAAGTTAGCGTCCTAAAGGTGTCCCAAAGGTGTCAAAGACTTTTGGGCACCCGGTGTCGTCCCCGTCCCAAAGGTGTCAAAGTCTTTTGGGCACCCAATCAGCAGCAAAAGAGGGCCGCTCCGCGTGGGAACGACCCTCTGACACAACGACGGAACTGCTCGGGGAAGAAGCGCGTCCGCCGACCGTGCATCGAATGGGGCTACTCCTCGTCCTCCGAGTCGCTGTCGGAGACGCGCAGCTTCTCCTCCTCCTCGACGGGCTCCGGGGGCATGAGCAGGTTGAGGACGATCGCCATGATGGCGCACGGCGTGATGGCCGAAGTGCCAAAGATCGTGTTGATCCAGCCAGGCATGCCCGCGCCCGTGAGCGAGCCGGAGACCTGCGCGATGCCCAGGCCAAATGCAACAGACACGCCAAAGATGGTGCAGGTGCGCGGCGTGAGGCCGTCCTTCACGAGGATGCGGATGCCGTTGAGCGTGATGGTGCCGAACACGCTGATGGTGGCGCCGCCGATGACGGGCTGGGGAATCATGAGAAGGAGCGCCGAGAGCTTGGGGCACAGGCCCGCGGCCATGAACACGATGGCGGCTCCGCCGAACACCCAGCGGTTGATGACCTTCGTGCTGACGATGATGCCCACGTTCTGGCCGAACGCCGAGGTGGGAACGCCGCCGAACAGCGAGGAGATGATGGAGACGAGGCCCTGCGCCATGATGCCGCCAGAGATCTCCCTGCCCTTGGGCATGCGGTCCATGGAGCCGGCCGTGGCGGCGGAGAGGTCGCCAATGAGCTGGATGTTCACCATGACGTAGATGATGGCGATCGTGATACAGACCGCGGGGTCGAACGTGAGCTCGAACGGCATGAACTGGGGCAGGGAGAACCAGGCTGCCTCGCCGATGCCGGACGGGTCGATCATGCCAAACGGGATGGACACGATGCATCCGATGATGATCGCGAAGAAGATGGAGCCGATCTTCGTGATGCCCTTCGTGAAGTTCGTGAGGCCAAACGTCACGGCAAAGGTGATGAGGCCCACGATCCAGTTCATCGCGCTGCCGAAATTCTCGGTCCCCACGCCACCGGCGATGTACTTGATGGCCGTGGGATACAGCGACACGCCGATGGTGAAGATGACGGTGCCGGTGACGAGCGGCGGGAAGATCCACCTGATCTTGTCGTAGAACAGGCTGAACACGATGGCCACGATGCCGCCGACCATCTCGGCGCCGAGAATGACGGAGAACCCGAACTCACCGCCCACCGCCTGGAGCGCCGGCAGAAACGCAAACGAGGCGCCCGTGAGGATGGGCAGGCCCGAGCCGATGCGCCCGAACAGCGGGAACTGCTGAAGCAGCGTGTCAATGGCCGACAGGATGAGCGCCACCTGGATGATGGCCGTCTCCTGCTCGGCGGTGAAGCCGCAGGTGGTGGCGATCATCATCGCGGGCGTGATGACGCCGGCAAACGATGCGAGCACGTGCTGCAGCGACGTGGGGATGAGCGAGCTCAGAGGCGGAAAGCCGTCGCGCTTGAACAGCGACTTGTCGAGACCCGCCTCGGTCTGCTGGGTATTGTCCATACATGTTCCTCTCGTGAGGGCGCTCTGGTACGCGCCTGTGCGCGCGGCCCGACCATGCCCCGGGGACCGCCCACGCATCATGCCCTGAACGGGGCGAAAAAACATCCTAAAGAATATTCAGTTGTGCTTACAATTTGTTAGGAACTCTCCCGCAGCACGCCAACGGCGGGTTTTTGGGCGTGAACGGTACCGCGATGCCCCAAATGGGTCTGACCCTACGCGTATACTCGACAGCGGATGCAAAGGAAGAAAGCACAAGGAGGAGCCCATGCTCGACATGATCAAGGCCGAGGAGGCCCGCGCCATCGCCGCGGAGGCGGACCCCACGAGAGAGACGGCTGCGGCGGACACGCTCTCCAACAATGCCATCAGCTGGGCCATCAGAAACGCCATCCACCGCACGGACACGCGCATCCGCATGTACGCCAAGTTTGGCCGCACCACGCTGTCCGTGAAGTTCGCCCCAAGCGACGGCGACCGCGACGGCGAGGGCAACTCGTTCTACAACGACCTCGTGGCCAACAGCAACACGAACGTCGCCGACGCCGTCTGCGACATCATCTACGGGCGTGAGCAGGACCTCATCTCCCCCATCCAGACCGCGCGCATCCTCAACACGTACAGCTCGAGGCTCGCGAAGTTCGTCAACGACCTGCAGCGCCTGGGCTACGAGGTCGAGGTTGGCAACGGAAGCGAAAAGGGCAACGGAAAGATCGACAACAACACGATCGTCGTCAAGTGGGCCTAGGCCAGCAAGCCTCAAGCTCTGACGGCTGAAACGAGGAGGGCCCGGCTCTGAGCGAGTCGGGCCCTCCCCTTTGTTGCGTCGCCTTTGCCTACTTGTCGGAGCCGCACTCGCCATGGACGATCTCGATGGCCTTCTCGACGCCGTCGATGACGTTCTGGTAGCCGGTGCAGCGGCACAGGTGGCCGGAGAGGTTCTTGCGAATCTCGTCGCGCGTGTAAGTCTTGCCAGTGTTGATCATCTCCATGGCGCTCATGATGATGCCGGGGATGCAGAAGCCGCACTGCACGGCAAACTGATCAATAAACGCCTGCTGAACGGGGTTGAGCGTGCCGTCCGGAGCCTGCAGGCCCTCCACGGTGAGGATGTCCTTGCCCTGGGCCCAGTCGGTGAGGTAGAGGCAGGTATCCGTTGCCACGCCATCGATGAGGACGGTGCAGGCACCGCACTCGCCCACCTCGCAGCCACGCTTGACGCTCGTGAGGCCAAGGCGGTTGCGCAGCGTGTCGAGCAGAGACTCGCGCGGGTCGTAGCCCACCTGGACCTTCTTGCCGTTCACCGTGCACTTCAAGATCTTCATGTCCATCACAGATCAGCTCCTCCCCTGCGCGCCGCATAGATGAGGGAGCGCTTCGACATCTCCTTGATGAGCTGGAGGCGGAAGTCCTTGGACGCACGCCAGCTGTCACGCGGGTTCGTGCACTCGGCCGCGAGTTCGCCGATGCGCTCGACGGCATCATGGACGTCGGTGCCACGCACGGCATCCTCGGCCTCGATGGCGCGCATGGGCGTGGGGCCCGCGACACCGAACGCAAGGCGGATGTCGTCGATCGTGCGCTTGTCGGAGCCGAGCTTCACGAGGCAGCAGCAGCCCATCGTCGTGATCTCGAGGGCGTTACGCTTGCCGTACTTGAAGTAGTAGCCCGTGAAGCCCTCGTAGTGGTCCTTGGGGATGCGGATCTTGACGAGTACCTCGTCGCGCTCCTTGTGGGAGCGTCCGGGACCGGCGTACCACTCCTCGATGGGGATGGTGCGGGTGCCGCGAACGCTCTGGACGTCGAGGAGGGCGCCGTAGGCAAAGAGCGTGGAGGCGGAGTCTGCCGAGGTTGCAGCCGTGCAAACGTTGCCGCCGATCGTGCCTGAGACGCGCAGCTGCGGACCGCCCGGGGTGTCGCAGGCCTCGCCGAGCGTGGGCACGGTGGCCTGGATCACGGGGCTTGTCGTGACGTGATGGAACCAGGTGATGGGGCCAATCTCGACGGTTCCGTCGTCGGCGAGCGTCACGCCGTCGAGCTCGTCGGAGAGACCATGGATTGAGACGAGGTGGGCCGGCGCCCCCTTGCCCTCGCGCAGCTTCACGAGCACGTCCGTACCGCCGGCGATGACCTCAGCGGCGGGGTCTGCCACAAGCGCCTCGCAGGCATCGGCCACACTCGTGGCCTCGTAGAGCGATTCGATGTCATACATCTAGATCAGCCCCTCCTTCTTGAACCCCTCGAAGAGACGCTGCGGCGTCATGGGCTCAACGTAGAACTTGCAGCCCGTGGCGTCGAGGATGGCGTCACGGATGGCAGCGGCCGGCGAGATGGCAGGCGTCTCGCCCACGGCCTTGTTGCCATAGGGGCCCGTGGGGTCGGGCTTCTCCACGAAGTCCGCCTTGAGGTCGGGCAGGTCCATCGTCGTGGGGATCTTGTAGTCGAGAAGCGTGGGGTTGAGCACGCGGGCCGTCTTGGGGTCCACCTGCAGCTCCTCGAACAGGCCATAGCCGATGCCCTGCGCCATGCCGCCGTGGATCTGCTGCTCCACGAGCTTGGGGTTGATGAGCCTGCCGGAGTCCTGGACGTTGATGATCTTGTTCACCGTGACCTTGCCGAGCGGCATGTCAACCGTGACGTCTGCGAACGTGCAGCCGCCGGCAATCGAGTTCGTGTGGACGTTGATCGTCTCGTGCGCATGGAGCTGGTCGGCAGCGTCCAGGTTGTAGTAGGCCTCGAGCGCGAGCTCGGGCAGGGTGCACACGACGTTGCCCACGACGTCGTAAATCTTGTGGTCGCGCAGCGTGAGCTGCCCCTGCGCGCTCGGATGCAGGTAGTGAGCGTAGTCGAGGATCTTCTTGCGCAGCGTCTCTCCGGCCTTCTTGACCGCGGTGCCAGAGACGTAGGTCTGCCGGGACGCATAGGCGCCCGAGTCATAGGGCGTGACGTCGGTGTCCTGGAACGAGACGATGTGGACGTCCTCGGTGTCCACGCCGATGGCCTCGGCAGCCATCTGCGAGAAGACGGTGTCCGCACCCTGGCCAATCTCGGTGGCGCCCATCTGGAGCTGCACGGAGCCGTCCTGGTTGAGCGTCACGGCAGCCGTGGCCGTCTCGAGCGCGAACGGAGCGACGGCCGTCTTGTACACGAAGAACGAGACGCCCACGCCGTGGCGGATGGGGCCGGTCTCGTTGGCATACTCGGCCTTCTTCTTGTCCCACTCGATGTACTCCTTGCCCTTGGCCACGCACTCGGGTATGCCACAGGTGTGGGCCGCGATGACGCCACCGGGCGTGAACTCGTCCACGAACTTGTCCGTGTAGACGTTCTTAAGGCGGAACTCGACGCCGTCCCAGCCCATGTCATAGGCGATGTCTCCCATGAGGCACTCTGCCGCCCAGTTGCCCTCGGGCACGCCATAGGCACGCATGGCGCCCGTGTGCGGGCCGTTCGTGTGGATGGTATAGGCCTCGGAATGCGTGGCGACCTCCTGGGTGTGGTACAGCCAGCGGAACGAGTTCACGGAGTTGAGCACGAGGGCGTGGCCGTGGTGGATGTAGCCGCCCGTGTTGGAGTAGGCCACGATCTTGCGGGCGTGGAGGTTCATGTCATCGTCGTAGGAGCACTCGATGTCGAACGTCTTGGGCTGACGTCCCGACGTGTCCCAGAACAGCTCCTCGCGCGAGAGCTCGAGCTTGACGCAGCGACCGCCGATCTGCTTGCAGATCCAGGCGTTGAGCGGTTCGTAGTGGACGTCTTGCTTCGTACCAAAGCCGCCGCCGATGTAGGGCTTGATGACGCGGACGTCTCCCCAGGGGATGCCGAGCGCCTGGCCTATGACGCGACGCACCACGTGCGGGATCTGCGTCGAGGAGACGCAGACGATCTTGCCGCCCTCCATGTAGCAGTACGAGACGCACGTCTCGATGTGCACCTGGGACTGCTCGCGGGACTCGGCGTGGATCTTGACGTGGTGGTACTTGGGGTCCTCGAGTGCCTCCTCGACCGTCTTGTAGCCAGCGCGTGCGAGGTTCTCCTCGGAGGTGCGGGCCAGCGAGTGGGCCACGATGTTGTCGGGCTTGCGGTCCTGGACGGGCGGGTTCGTGCCCTTCATGGACTCGAGCGCGTCATAGACGACGGGGTACTCCTCATACTCCACGTGGATCTTCTTGAGGGCGCGGTCGCAGGCGACGGAGTCCTGCCCCACGACGACGGCGATGTTGTCCCCGTAGATGCGCACGCGCGAGTCAAGCAGCTTGCGGTCTGCCTGGTCGCGCTTGGCGGCGGCGCTGTCCGCGTACCACGGGTGGCCGGCGACCGGGTAGCAGATGTCAGGCACATCGAAGCACGTGAAGACCGCGACGATGCCGGGGACCTTCTCGGCCTCCGACGTGTCGATGGACAAGACGCGGCCATTGCCGATCGTGGCGTGATAGATCTTTGCCTCGAGGCAGGGCTTGGGGCACAGGTCATCCGTGAACTTGGCGCGACCCGTCACCTTGTCATACGCGTCGACGCGCGCAACGGGGCGGCCAACCTCCCTGAGCTTTTCCATGACGCCTCACTCTCAAAAGTTGTCTTGCTTGCAAACAAAATTTTATTACCGAGAAAAACAGGCGTTGGTTCAATACGGTGAGCGGACGGTTTCTGCGCGCAGACGGGATGGTTACCAGACGGCAAATACGGCCGCTGAGCAGGGCGTTATTTGTATCCGAGTTCAACGATACCCCTCTTGCGACACAAAAGAGGGCGCCCTCACCCACAGGTAGGGCGCCCCCTGAGAAGCGCGTCTTGACGTGGCGTGCAGATATGCCCTACAGCCCGGACTTGATGGTCTCGATCTCGTCGTCGGTCAGGAAGGTGTCGGCCTTGATCTGCTCGGTGTACTCGGCAACCTTGTCCTGGACGTCCTGAGCCACGGCGTCGGAGTACTTGCCAAGGGACACGCCGCCGTTCTCGATGTTGGCCTCGATGACCTTGCCGCCACCGAAGGAGCCATCCTCGATGGCGCTCATGGCCTCGCCCATCTTCCAGTCGGTAACGGTGGAGGTGATCACGCAGGGGTGGTCGGAGCCCACGAGGTCGATCGGCTGGGCGATATTGAAGTGCGTGTCGGCGCCGGCGCTCTCGAGGGCCTGACGCACGCCGCCGTCAACGGCGGAGGCGTCGCACCACATGACGTCGACGTTGTCCGTGCCAATCCAGGACTCGGTGAGCTTCACGCCGGCAGAGGCGTCGGAGAAGCCCGCCTCGAAGTTGTAGACGCCCTTGACGCCGGCGTTGACCTTCTGGGCGGCGGCGAGGTAGGCGGAGTACTTGGTGAGCGTCGTGGGGATGCGCATGCCCCCAACGAAACCGATGCAGTTGGACTTGGTCATGAGACCGGCGACGACGCCCGCGAGCGAGCCGGCCTGCTTGAGGTTGACCTGGACGGTCTCGAGGTTGTCGAGCGTCTCGTAGTCGGCAAGGTCGGTCGTGGGATCGGTGTTGGTCATGAGGAAGTGCACGTTGGGGTGAGACTCGGCGGCCTCGGCGACGACCTCGGCCCAGTCGGAGCAGAACTCGTTGCCGGCGGCGATGATGAGGTCGACGTCCTGGTCAACGTAGGACTGGGCGGCCGTGGCGGCGTCGGCGGAGGCGGTGTTCTCCTTGGGCTCGAGCATCTCCCACTTGGAGTTCTCCTCGCAGGCCTTCTGCAGGCTCTCGTAGTGGCCCTGGCCCCAGCCACCATCCAGAGCCGGACCGGAAATGACGAGGGCGACCTTGTAGCTGTCCTTGGCCTCGCCAGAGGCGGCATCGGAGCCGCCGTTGTCGGACGAGCCGCCGCAGCCGACGAGGGACAGGGCGGCGGCAGCCGTGGCGGCGCCGGCACCGAGCTTGATGGCGTCGCGACGGCTGACGAGCTTGTGGTTCTTCATGGAATTCCCCTTCCTTAAATATGTCCGCACATAATAACGGACACAGATGAAAAGGGGACCGAGCCGAAGCAAGCCCGACTCGGTCCCTTGCTACCTAAACGCTATGTCGAGAAGGCTTAGAGGCCCTTCTCGATGGCCTCGACATCGGAGTCGCTGATGAACGAGCCGGCCTTGATCTGATCGGAGTACTCGGCGATCTTGTCCTGGACGTCCTGCGGGACCTTGTCAGAGAACTTGCCGAGCGAGATGCCGCCGTTGTCCATGTTGCCGGTAATGGCGACGCCGCCGCCGAACTTGCCGGACTCGATCTCGTCCATGGCCTGCCCGATCATCCAGTCAGTGATCGTGGAGGTGATGACGGTGGGCTGGTCATCGCCCACGGCATCGATGGGCTGGGCGATGTCATAGTGCGTGTCCGCACCGGCAGACTGCAGGGCCTGGCGCACGCCGTTGTCGACCGCGGAGGCATCGCCCCACATGACGTCGACGTTGTAGGTGTTGATCCACTGCTCGGCGAGCTTGGTGCCCAGGGAGGCGTCGGTGAAGCCGGCCTCGAAGTTGTACTGGCCCGCGATGGACGGGTCGATCTTCTGCGCAGCCGCGAGGTACGCGGAGTACTTCTTGGTGGTGGACGGAAGCTTCATGCCACCGATGAAGCCGATGTTCTTCGTCTTGGTCATGAGACCGGCGACGACGCCGGCGAGGGCGCCCGTCTGGACGAAGTCAGGCAGCACGGTCTCGACGTGGTCGAGGTTCTCGTAGTCGCCCATCTCGGCCTCGGGGTCGGTGTTGGTGATGAGGAAGTTGACGTTGGGGTGCTCGTCTGCGGCGCTGGCAACGACCTCGGACCAGTCGGAGGCAAACTGGTTGCCGTTGCCGATGATGAGGTCAACGTCCTGGTCGACGTAGGTCTGGGCGGCCGTGGCGGCGTCTGCGTCCGCCGTGTTCTCCTTGGGCTCGAGCATCTCCCAGTTGGGGTGCGAGTCGATGGCGCGCTTGAGGGACTCGTAGTGGCCCTGGTCCCAGCCACCGTCGGTCGTGATGCCGCTCATGATCATGGCAACCTTGTACTTCTTGTCGCCGGAGTCTCCGGTGGAGGCGCTCGACGAGTCGCTGGAGCCGGAGCCGCCGCAGCCGGCGAGCGCAACCGTCAGGGCTGCGGCGCCGCCGAGGCCGAGGGCCTGGCGCCTGTTGAGCATGACTCGAGACTGGGACTTCTTGGACTCACTCATGATGGTCTTTCCCTTCCCACTCGCGTGGGCGCACCCTATGCGCCCACCCTGCCGTGCAAAACAAACCTACAACTACCTGATACCCAGCTTTAAGGAAGCTGACACCTCAAATCACGCCGGGGCGCGCAAATTGCCGCCCCGGCGAGAAAAGCTAGCGGGACTCGCGGAAGTACGGCTGGCCGCTCGACTTGGGGCCGGCGTGCTTGGAGCCAAAGAAGATGAGCGCGATGATCGTGAAGATGTACGGGATCATCTTGAAGAACATGACCGGTGCGGCCTGGAACTGAGCCTGAAGGGCCACGTTGAGGCCATCGAAGAAGCCGAACAGCAGGCTGGCGCCCATGATGCCCACCGCGCTCCAGCGGCCGAAGATGACGGTGGCCAGCGCGATGAAGCCACGGCCCATCACGATGCCGTCCGTGTAGATCGGCGTGTAGCACAGCGTGAGGAACGCGCCGCCGGCAGCGGCGAGTGCTCCGCACACGACGCAGGCGATGTACTTGGTGCGCACGACGTTGATGCCGAGCGTCTCGGCGGCCTGCGGGTTCTCGCCCACGGAGCGCCAGGACAGGCCGGCGCGGCAGCGCTTGAAGAAGAACGAGACCACCGGCACGAGAAGAAACGCCAGGTAGGCAAGGAGCGTCTGGTTGAACAGGCCGTTGCCGATGACGGGAATGCTCGAGAGGCCGGGGATGGCCAGGCTCGGCATCTGGCTGCCCGTGGCGTTGGCGGGGTTGGCGCCAACGAACAGGTTGTAGCCAAACAGGGCCACGGCGGGCGCCAGGATGTTGATGGCCATGCTCGTGACCGTCTGGTCAGAGCAGAGCTTGACCGTGCAGAAGGCATAGATCATGTTGATGACCACGCCGGCGAGCATGCCCACGAGCAGACCGATCCAGAGGTTGCCCGTGACCTTGCCAACCGCGAACGCCACGAACGCGCCAACGGCCATGATGCCCTCGAGGCCGATGTTGACGAGACCGGCACGCTCGGAGAAGACCTCGCCGAGAGCCGCGAGCAGGATGGGCACGGCGCCCATCGCCATCGCCTTGACGATGGTGGGAAGCGCAACCATGAAGTCCATTACGCGTTCACCTCAGCTTTCTTGTTCTTGCCAAGGTTGGCGATGATCGCCTTGACCTTGGGCAGCTTCACCATGGCGAGACCCGCGACGGCAAAGATGATAATCAGGCCGCGGACGATGTCGACGATGGCCGTGGGCACGCCAATGACGGACTGCATCATCGTGCCGCCCGTGGACAGGACGCCGAACAGCAGGGCGACGAAGATGGCCGCGATGGGGTTGAGCTGCGCGATGAGCGCGATGGCCACGCCGTCGAAGCCAAAGCCAGAGCCAAAGCCGTCGGCGAGGCGGAACGGGGTCTTGCCGAGCAGCTCGACGGCACCGCCGAGGCCGGCGATGGCGCCGGAGATCACGAAGGCGAGCAGCACGAGCGCGCGCACGGGGAAGCCATTGACCTTGGAGGCGGTGGGGCTCAGGCCCACGGCGCGGATCTTGAAGCCGAAGGACGTGCGGAAGATCACGTACCAAAGGAAGACGCCGAGAAGGATGGCGATGATGACGCCGCAGTGCGCGGTGCCCACGTCGATGAGGTGCGTGGACTTGGGCATGGCGAGCGTCTTGGGCAGGCCCTGGTCAGAGAAGACGTTCTTGAAGATGTACTCCATGAAGTACATAGCGATGTAGTTGAGCATGATCGTGGTGATCATCTCGTTGAGGCCACGCGTGATCTTCATGATGCCCGGGAGCAGCGCCCAGATGCCGCCCACCACGATGCCGGCTATGATGCCGAGCAGAAGGCCCATCGGGCCGGTGAGGTTGAGGCCCAGAATGACGGTCGCGGTAGCGCAGCCGCCCATGATGAACTGGCCCTCGCCGCCGAGGTTGAACACGCCGCACTTGTAGGCAAAGACGGCGGCCAGGCCCGTGAAGATAAGCGGGCACGCGCGCTCGAGGGTCTTGCCGATCTTGCCGGCGTCACCAAGCGAGCCCTGCAGCATGGCCGCGTAGCCCTGGACGGGGTTCTTGCCCAGGCACGCGATCACGATGGCGCCCACGATGAGGGCGAGCAGCACCGAGACGACGGGCGTCAGCAGCGCGATCCTCTTCTCGCGCAGCTGCTCGGGGGTTGCCGCGGGCTTCTTGGCCTTCGTCTGCTTCTTGTTGTCAGCCACTGTTCCTCCCCTCCTACTTTCCTGCCATGGCGAGCGAGATCTCCTTGATGGGAGGATTCGCGCCAGGATACGTTCCCATAATCTCTCCCTCGAACAGGACCGTGATCCTGTCAGAGAGCTTCAGCACCTCGTCGAAGTCAGCCGAGATGAGCAGCACCGCGCAACCCGCATCGCGCTGGGCGATGATCTGATTGTGGATGAACTCGGTGGCCCCGATGTCCAGGCCACGCGTGGGATAGACGGCCACGAGCAGCTTGGGGTGGGAGTCGAGCTCGCGGGCGAGGATGACCTTCTGCTGGTTGCCGCCGGACAGCGAGCGGGCCGTCTGGTTGACGGACGTGCAGCGGATGTCGTTCTCGTCCTTGAGCTGCTCGGCGTACTCATGGATGGCGTCGAGCTTGAGCCACGCACCGTGGCCGGCCGAGAAGCGGTCGGAGTTCGTCTGCTTGAGCACGAGGTTCTCGGCGATCGTCATGTCGCCCACGAGACCCATCTTGTTGCGGTCCTCGGGGATGTTGCCCAGGCCCGTCTCGATGAAGGCGCTCGGGCTGAACAGCGCGATCTGCTTGCCGTCCGGCCCGATGACCTCGCCGCCCTCGGGCTTGAGCATGCCCGTGACGAGCGCGGCGAGCTCGGACTGGCCGTTGCCGTCGATGCCGGCCACGCCCAGGACCTCGCCCTTGTGAATCTGCATCGAGATGTTCTTGAGGCCGCCGTGCTTGACCTCGGGGTGATAGGAGACGCCCTTGAGCTCGAAGGCGACGTCGCCGGGCGCCGTGACCTTCTCGTAGGTGTTCTCGGTGAACTTCTGGCCGATCATGAGGTCGGCGAGCTCCTGCTCGGTGGTGTCTGCCACGCGCAGGGTGTCGATCATCTCGCCACGGCGAAGGACCGTCACGCGGTCGGAGATGTGCATGACCTCGCGCATCTTGTGGGAGATGAAGATGATGGACTTACCCTCGGCCGTGAGCGAGTGCATGATGTCGAACAGGCCCTCGACCTCGAGGTCCGTGAGCACCGCGGTGGGCTCGTCGAGGATGACGAGGTCGGCGCCGCGGAACAGGACCTTCATGATCTCGACGCGCTGCTGCATACCGATGGACATGTCGCCGACCTTCTCGTCCAGGTCGATCTCCATGCCGTAGCGGTCCATGAGCTCCTCGATCGTCTTGCGATCGTCTGCGATCTGGAGCAGCGGGCTGTTGTGGCGCTTGTCGCCCAGAATGATGTTCTCGAGGCCCGTCATGTCCTCGATGAGCATGAAGTGCTGGTGGACCATGCCGATACCGTGCTCGACGGCCACGCCGGGGCTGGAGATGTTCACCTCCTGGCCACGGATGTAAATCTTGCCCTCTGTTGGCGTGTAGAGACCAATGAGGACGTTCATGAGCGTGGACTTGCCAGCTCCGTTCTCGCCCAGGAGCGTGTGGACCTCGCCTTGCTCGATCGTGAGGTTCACGTTCTTGTTAGCGTAGAACGAACCGAAGCACTTGCTGACGTTCTCCATCCTCAGCAACTCGGCCATACGTACCACCTTTCGATGTTCCCCGCCTGCACCGCGCTCGCGGTGCCCTCCCCTCTCCTACCCGTGCGGTCAAGCGGGCTCGATCGTTGCCTCTGCCGCACGAGTCAGAACAGCCAAACTCCAAGTAGCTTACGCGCTCGGCGCCGCCGAGAGGCGACGGCGCCGGAATCTCTCGTTCTCAGAGTAACCCGACATGCATGACGGGTTGGTTAACTGTCTGGTGAGAAAAAGTTACTACAAAATTACAGGTAGGCTTACATTCTTTAAGTTTCCGCCGCTCATACGGCCTGTTTTGTCCGGTGGACGGTTAACCGTTTTGCGCTCTCTTTTTTCGAAATAACGTCTAGCTCGGAGAGCTTCGTCGGGCCGATTTTTTACCTGACAATAAACGATTTTCGGTATAAGAACTTTTTATCGGAGCCAAAGTGTGTACCAAGCGGCCAGCCGACATGCGCGAGCGTCAAACAAAAGGGTGCCCAAA
>ERZ808240.3146-NODE-3146-length-16556-cov-12.986667_pt1 | contig 16556 bp, 13 predicted proteins | sample MGYA00521084_ERZ808240 | MGnify/ENA primary metagenome ERZ808240 (study PRJEB31516, sample SAMN03275571) | gut metagenome | biome: mammalia-associated habitat; material: feces | host: Papio cynocephalus | place: Kenya | collected 2012-08-06 ... | reverse complement strand
TAAATAGCCACGTCCTAGTGCACACTGGAATAGAAGTTGTCATTGCGAACCAGTGGTGCTCCGCGCAGCGAATCAAAATCTTAATGACTGCCAGTGGCAGTCATACCTTGATATAGCGCACACTGGTGTGGCAGTCCGTTTCCCTAAGCCTTTCCCTGGGGGAAGGTGGCTCGCGCGTCCCCCGCAAGCGCGAGACGGATGAGGGCAACCCTAGGGAAGCTCTGATTAAATCACTGAATCACCTCCGCGAAAGTCTGTGCGGGCGGCCATTGGCCGCCCGTTTTTTCTCCCCCATTTCGCCTCCGGCCACTAACCCGCACAAACTCACCTCCCCTCCCTTCCCCGCTTTTTGTCACATTGAGAAAAACTGTATCCCAAAGTCAGGCTTTTGCGTTTACCTGCTTGACACCGTCCCCAACTCGTGCTATAATCCGGCACACATAGAGATAACGCTTTGAAGAGAATAAAGCAATTTCCCTTCCCCCTTCAGAGAGCTGCCGGTTGGTGTGAGGCAGCGGCGGATGAAATTGTATACTGGTCTCTGAGCGGTCTGTCTGAAAGGATTCCTGAGTAAGCAGAACGGAGCCCGACCGATACAGCGGGAGACGGTTGTTGGATCGTCGTAAGGTGGTCGCGTCACGCGGCAAAAAGAGTGGTACCGCAAGGTTTTTATGTCAGTAAAGGCCCTGTCTCTTTCGGTTTGGAGAGACAGGGCATATTTTTATAACCATGATCCCCCGAAATTCTCTGTTTTTCTCCGAATTTACCCAGGAAAGGAAAAGATACCATGGTCACAATCGATAAAATCTTCCACGCCTCCGTCGTCCTGAAGGACATCATCCGCCCCACCCCCCTGGCCAAGGCCTACGGCATTGCCGAGGACTGCCAGCTTTACCTGAAGCCCGAGTGTCTGCAAAAGACCGGCTCCTTCAAGCTTCGTGGCTCCGGCTACAAAATCGCCATGCTGTCCGACGAAGAGAAGGCCAAGGGCGTCATCGCCTGCTCCGCCGGCAACCACGCCCAGGGTGTGGCTCTGGCCGCCAGCAAATGCGGCATTTCCTCCCGCATCTGCCTGCCCGATACCGCCCCCATCTCCAAGGTGGAGGCCACCAAGGGCTACGGTGCCCAGGTCTGCCTGGTGCCCGGCGTCTATGACGACGCCTATAACAAGGCTCTGGAGCTGAAAGAGGAGCACGGCTACACCTTCGTCCATCCCTTCGATGATGAGTACGTCATCGCCGGTCAGGGCACCATCGGTCTGGAGATCATGAACGAAATGAGCGACGTGGACGCGGTTCTGGTACCCATCGGCGGCGGCGGACTGATCTCCGGCGTGGCCTGCGCCATCAAGTCCATCAGCCCCCATGTAAAGGTCTACGGCGTTCAGGCCGCCGGTGCGCCCAGTATGTATAACGCCATCCACCACGGCAAAATGGAGGCTCTGACCTCCGTTTCCACCATCGCCGACGGCATCGCCGTGAAGAAGCCCGGGGAGCTGACCTTTGAAATGGTCAAAAACTATGTAGACGACATTGCCCTGGTCACCGAGGACGAAATCGCCGCCGCCATTCTGGCTCTCATCGAAAAGCAGAAGATGATCGCCGAGGGCGCGGGCGCGGTCTCCGTGGCCGCCGCCATGTTCCACAAGTTCCCCCTGGCCGGCAAGAAGGTAGTCAGCCTGATTTCCGGCGGCAACATCGATGTGACCAGCCTGTCCCGGGTCATTGACCGGGGTCTGATGAAGTCCGGTCGTACCACAAGCCTGCTCATTGAGCTGGCGGACAAGCCCGGCCAGCTGATGGAGGTTTCCCGGATCATCGCCCAGTGCGGCGGCAACGTGATCTCCGTCCATCATGAGCGAAACGGAGCCACCGAGTCCATCAACGGCTGCTATCTGCGTCTGGCTCTGGAGACCCGGAATTACGACCACGTTCAGCAGATCACCCAGGCACTGAAGGATGCCGGCTTTAAGATAGTATAATCTTGCGGTGCTCCCTGGCAGCGGGGCACCCGGAAATAAAAGGAGAAAACGCATATGGATACCAGCAAATACGCAATCGGCTATTACCCCGCCCCAGGCGGCCACTGCAAGTGGGTTCACAAGGATCACATTGAAAAAGCCCCCCAATGGTGCAGCGTGGATCTGCGGGACGGCAACCAGAGTCTGGTGATTCCCATGAGCCTGGAAGAGAAGCTGGAATTTTACCATATGCTCCTTCGCGTCGGCTTCAAAGAAATCGAGGTGGGCTTCCCCGCCGCCTCGGAAACTGAGTACGAATTTCTGCGCACCATGATCGAGAACCGCATGATCCCACAGGACGTGTCCGTCCAGGTGCTGACCCAGTGCCGGGAGCACATCATCCGCCGAACCTTCGAGGCCTGCAAGGGCGCGCCCCACGCCATTATCCACTTCTATAATTCCACCTCGGTCGCCCAGCGGGAGCAGGTCTTCCACAAAAGTAAGGACGAGATCAAGCAGATCGCCGTGGAGGGTGCCCGGCTCGTCAAGAAGCTGGCGGCGGAATACGAAGGCAGCTTCCGCTTCGAGTATTCCCCGGAAAGCTTCACCGGCACCGAGCCGGAGTACGCGTTGGAAGTCTGCAACGCGGTTCTGGACGTGCTGGAGCCGGGGCCTGACAACAACGTCATCATCAACCTGCCCGTCACCGTGGAAATGAGTCTTCCCCACGTCTACGCCAGCCAGGTCGAGTACATGAGCGAAAACCTGAAATACCGGCAGTACGTCACCGTCTCCCTGCACCCCCACAACGACCGGGGCACCGGCGTTGCCGACACGGAGCTGGCACTGCTGGCCGGAGCCGACCGGGTGGAGGGCACCCTCTTCGGCAACGGTGAGCGCACCGGCAACGTAGACGTCATTACCCTGGCCATGAACATGTACTCCCACGGCGTTGACCCGAAGCTGGACTTCACCGACATGCCCTCCATCTGCAAAACCTACGAGGAATGCACCCGGATGCGCGTCTACGAGCGCAGCCCCTACGCCGGCTCTCTGGTCTTCGCCGCCTTCTCCGGCTCCCATCAGGACGCCATTGCCAAGGGCATGGCCTGGCGGAAGGAGAAGAACCTCCATTCGTGGACGGTTCCCTACCTGCCGGTAGACCCCCAGGACATCAGCCGCACCTACGATGCCGACGTGATCCGGGTCAATTCCCAGAGCGGCAAGGGCGGCATCGGCTATCTTCTGGAGCAGGCCTATGGCTACATCCTGCCGCCGAAAATGCGTGAGCACCTGAGCTACCGGTGCAAGTCCGTCTCCGACCACGATCACCGGGAGCTGAAGGCCGAGGACGTGCTGGCCATTTTCATGGAGCGCTACCTGAACGTAAGCCATCCCCTGGCCATTTCCTCCCTCCACTTCACCAAGGCTCCGGAGGGCGTGAACGCCATCGTCACCTTCCTGCGCCACGGTCGGGAGACCACCGTCCAGAGCACCGGCAACGGCTCCCTGGACGCGGTGAGCAACGCCCTCAAAGCCTACTCCGGCAGCACTTACACCCTGAAGGTCTACACCGAGCACTCCGTTCAGGAGCGCAGCTCCGGCTCCACCGCCGCGGCCTATATCGGCCTGGAAGCTCCCGACGGCACCATGTACTGGGGCGCGGGCACGGACACGGACATCATCAAGGCCAGTGCCGACGCGCTGATCGGTGCCTACAACAATATGACAAGCAAGTGAGGTTTTTACCATGGGCATGACATTAACGCAGAAAATTCTCGCTTCCCACGCAAACCTCCCCTCCGTTGCCCCCGGTCAGCTGATCCGGGCCAAGCTGGACATTGTCCTGGGCAACGACATCACCACCCCCGTGGCCATCAACGAGTTCACCAAAAACGGCTTTGATACCGTTTTCGACAAGGATAAAATCGCTATTGTTCTGGATCATTTCGTCCCCAACAAGGACATCAAGGCCGCCGAGCAGAGCAAGCAGTGCCGCCAGTTCGCCTGCGCCCACTGCGTCAGCCACTTCTACGACGTGGGCAAAATGGGCATTGAGCACGCCCTTCTTCCCGAGCAGGGCGTGGTCACCGCCGGTGACTGCATCATCGGCGCGGACAGCCACACCTGCACCTATGGTGCTCTGGGCGCTTTCTCCACCGGTGTCGGCTCCACGGACATGGCCGCGGGCATGGCCACCGGCCAGGCCTGGTTCAAGGTACCCGCCGCCATCCGCTTCCACCTGGCGGGAAAGCTCCCCGCCAGGTGCAGCGGCAAGGACGTAATCCTCACCATCATCGGCAGAATCGGCGTGGACGGCGCCCTGTATAAATCCATGGAGTTTACCGGCCCCGGCGTGGCCGCTCTTTCCATGGACGACCGGCTGTGCATCTGCAACATGGCCATCGAGGCCGGCGCGAAAAACGGCATTTTCCCCGTGGACGAGGTGACAATGAAATACCTGGAAGGCCGCAGTGAGCGTGCCCCCAGGATTTTCCAGGCCGACCCGGACGCCGTTTACGAGCGAACCGTTGAAATTGACCTGAGTGCCATCGTCCCCACCGTGGCCTGCCCCCATCTGCCGGAGAATACGCACCCCGCCAGCGAGCTTAGCAATATCAGAATCGACCAGGTCGTCATCGGCAGCTGCACCAACGGCCGGATGGAGGACATGGAAACCGCTTACCGCATTCTGAAGGGTCGTCACGTTGCCGACGGCGTGCGCTGCATTCTCATTCCCGCCACCATGCAGATCTATCGGGCGTGCGTGGAGCGGGGGTACGTCACCGCCTTCATTGACGCCGGCGCGGTGGTCTCCACCCCCACCTGCGGCCCCTGCCTGGGCGGCTATATGGGCATTCTCGCCGCCGGGGAGCGGTGCGTCGCCACCACCAACCGGAATTTCGTCGGCCGGATGGGACATGTGGACAGTGAGGTGTACCTTGCCAGCCCCGCCACCGCCGCCGCTTCCGCCCTGACGGGCTTCATCACCGAACCCAAGGAGGTCTGAACCATGAATACCCAGGGAACCGTTTTCAAATACCCGGACAACGTGGATACCGACGTGATCATCCCCGCCCGGTACTTAAACACCGCCGACGCCAAAGAGCTGGCCAAGCACTGCATGGAGGACATCGACGCTGGATTCGTCAAGAAAGTCCACCCCGGCGACATTCTGGTAGCCGGCTGGAACTTCGGCTGCGGCTCCTCCCGGGAGCACGCCCCTCTCGTCATCAAAACCTGCGGCGTCGGCTGCGTCATCGCCAAGTCCTTCGCCCGGATCTTCTATCGGAACGCCATCAACATCGGCCTGCCCATTCTGGAGTGCGAGGCCGCTGCGGAGGAAATCCAAAACGGCGATCAGGTCAGCGTGGACTTTGACACCGGCGTCATTACGGATATCACCACCGGCAGAACCTACCAGGCAGAGCCCTTCCCGGAATTTATCCAGAACATCATAAAAAAGGGCGGACTGCTTGCATCCTTGAAGGAGATGTGATAAAATGACGAAACACATCGCTTTGATCCCCGGCGACGGCATCGGCCCGGAGATTGTGGCCCAGGCCAAGCGGGTGCTTGACCGGGTAGCCGACCTCTTCGGACACGAGTTTACCTATACCGAGGTTGCCATGGGCGGCAACGCCGTCGACAAATACGGCGATCCTCTGCCCCGGGAAATGCTGGACAAATGCCTTGCCTCCGATTCCGTCCTTCTGGGCGCGGTAGGCGGCCCCAGGTGGAACGGTGTTCCCGGCCCCATGCGGCCGGAGAAGGGGCTTCTGCGCCTGCGCGCCGGCATGGGGGTTTACAGCAACAACCGCCCGGCGAAAATCTGGCCGCAGCTGGCTTCCGCCTCTCCCCTGAAGCCGGAGATCGTGGGCAAGGGCATTGATTTCCTCATCGTCCGGGAGCTGATCGGTGGCATTTACTTTGGCAGGCACGAAACCGTCGCCGAGAACGGGGAGCGCGTTGCCATCGACGAGCTTCGCTACTCGGAAAGTGAAATCCGCCGGATCGGCCGCATCGGCTTTGAAACCGCCCGGAAACGCAATCGCAGGCTGTGCAGTGTGGAAAAGAGCAACGTGCTGGATTCCTCCCGGCTGTGGAAGAAGGTCATGCACGAACTAGCCGCCGAATATCCCGACGTGGAGCTGTCTGATATGCTGGTGGACAACTGCGCCATGCAGATTGTCAGGGATCCCAGCCAGTTCGACGTGATCGTCACGGAAAACATGTTCGGCGACATCCTCTCCGATGAAGCCTCCATGATCACCGGCTCCATCGGCATGATTCCCTCCTCCTCTCTGGGCAGCGGCACCCGTGGGCTCTACGAGCCCATCCACGGCTCCGCTCCGGACATTGCGGGCAAGGACATTGCCAATCCCATCGGCACCATTCTGGCGGTCGCCATGATGCTCCGCGATTCCTTCCATATGGCAGCGGAAGCGGACTGCATCGAGGCCGCCGTCTCCGCCGTTTTAGACGACGGCTATCGCACCGGCGACATTTTCAGCCCCGGCTGCACTCTGGTGGGCTGCCGGGAAATGGGTCGACTGGTAACAGAAAACCTGAAGAAAGGATGATTATATGGTTCTTTCCGGTTCGGATATCCTCGTCCGCACCCTGATCGAGCAGGGCGTGGACATGGTCTTTGGCTACCCCGGCGGCCAGGTCATCAATATTTACGACTCTCTCTATAAATATCAGGCCGAGCTTCGCCATGTGCTTACCGCCCATGAGCAGGGCGCGGCTCACGCCGCCGACGGCTACGCCCGTGCCACCGGCAGGGTGGGCGTGGTCATCGCCACCTCCGGCCCCGGCGCCACCAACCTGGTCACCGGCATCGCCACCGCCTACCTGGATTCCGTTCCTCTCATTGCCATCACCGGCAACGTGCCCAGCTCCACCATCGGCACCGACGGCTTCCAGGAGGTGGACATCACCGGCGTGACGCTGCCCATCACCAAGCATAATTTCTTCGTCGGCTCCGTGGAGGAGCTGGCGGACACCCTTCGGGAGGCCATCCGCCTTGCCAAGTCCGGCCGCCCCGGCCCGGTGCTCATCGACGTGCCCAAGGACGTGCAGATCGCCCAGTGCGGCTATGCGCCCCAGCCTCCCGTCCAGGCGGACGAATCCTTTCCCGCCAAGGACATCCGGATTCAGCAGGCGTCGGAAACCATCAATGCCTCCCGGAAGCCCTTCATCTACTTCGGCGGCGGCCTCATCGCCAGCAACGCCCAGGACGCGCTTCTGCAGCTGGCCGAGCGCATCGACGCGCCCATCGGCTGCTCCCTCATGGGCATCTCCGGCGTTCCCACCGACCATCCCAGGTTCCTGGGAATGCAGGGTATGCACGGCCATTATGCCTCCTCCACCGCCATGCACAACGCTGACTGCATCATTGCCCTGGGCTGTCGGTTCAACGACCGGGTCACCGGCAATCGGGCCAAATTCGCCGTTGGCGCGAAGATCGTCCACATCGACATCGATGGAGCGGAGCTGGGAAAAACCGTCTCCCCTATCCATGGTCTCCGGGGCGATGTGAAGAAGACTCTGCAAAAACTCCTGCCTCTGCTGCGCAAAACCACCCATCCCGACTGGCAGGCCCAGATTGACGAAATGCTTGCCCAGGAACAGGCAGGTCTGGACAGCCGGGAGGGCATGACGCCCCGGAACGTCATCACCACCCTGAACCGCTTCCTGGGGGAGAACACCCCCGTCGCCACCGACGTAGGCCAGCACCAGATGTGGGCAGCTCAATACCTGAACCTGAAAACCAGCCGCCGGTTCCTTTCCAGCGGAGGCCTGGGCACCATGGGCTTTGGCATGGGCGCGGCCATCGGCGCGGCATTGGGCTGTGGGGAACGTTCCGTACTGATCACCGGCGACGGCAGCTTCGGCATGAACTTGAATGAGCTGGCCACCGCCGTGGCAAACCGGATCCCCATGGTGATCCTGCTTCTGGACAACCATGTCCTGGGTATGGTTCGCCAGTGGCAGACCCTTTTCTTCGACAAGCACTATTCCAATACCAACCTGGACGCCCGGAAGACGGATTTTGTCAAGCTGGCTCAGGCCTTCGGCGCGGAGGGTTCCCGTGCTCTGACCATCCCGGAGCTGGAAGCGGCTCTGACGGAGGGCTTTGCCTGTGATGGTCCCTACCTCATCGACTGCGCCATTGACCGGGACGAGTTTGTCCTTCCCATGCTCCCTCCCGGCGGCTCCATGGATGACATCATTACAAGGATCGGTGACTGACATGAAAACCTTTTCCGTGGCCATTCTGGTCAACAATCAGTTCGGCGTTCTGAACCGGGTCACCAGCATGTTCCGCCGCCGCCAGTTCAATATCATCTCCCTGACCGTTTCCGAAACCGAGTCCGAGAAATTCTCCCGGATCACCGTCCGCTCCGAGGGCGACGGGGTGAAGAGGGAGCAGCTCATCAATCAGCTCTATAAGCTTCCGGACGTAGTTTCCATTGCGGAGCTGGACAACCTGGACACCGTCAGCCGGGAGCTGCTTCTCATCAAGGTGCGCAATGACCCTGACGTCCGGGGGGAAATCAGTGCCGCCTCCGATGCCTACGAGGGCAAGATCGTGGACTTCACCAAGGACTCCCTTATCATCCAGATGGTGGGCGACAGCCGGAAGATCGACAATTTCATCACCCTGATGAAGGAGTATGAAATTCTGGAAATCTGCCGCACGGGCATTGTCGCCCTGCAAAGAGGCTCCACCACCATCCGCAAAGTTAATCTTTGAGAAAACTCTAATTCAATCGTCTGCGGCTATGGACGGATCTTTTTCCCCCACGGTGCGGTATCAAAAGTGGGAAATACACAAAGTATTCCTCCCCTTTTGATACCTTCCGTGCAGAAAAGATCTCTCGCCCACAGTTCTTGCCGATTGAATCAGAGCTTTCTCTGGTATCTATCAATCCAATCCAAAACAATCACAAAAGAAAGGATAATTCCCATGAACCGTATTTTCTATCAGCAGGACTGCGACCTCCAGAAGCTGGCCGGCAAGACCGTCGCCATCATCGGCTACGGCTCCCAGGGTCACGCCCACGCCCTCAACCTGAAGGAGAGCGGCGTCAACGTCATCGTCGGCCTGTACACCGGCTCCAAGAGCTGGGTCAAGGCCGAAGCCCAGGGCATGACCGTCATGACCGCCGCGGAGGCCACCAAGGCCGCCGACATCATCATGATCCTCATCAACGACGAGAAGCAGGCCGCCCTGTACAAGCAGAGCATCGAGCCCAACCTGGCTCCCGGCAAGACCCTGGCCTTCGCCCACGGCTTCAACATCCACTTCGGCTGCATCAAGCCCCCTAAGGACGTAAACGTCATCATGATCGCCCCCAAGGGTCCGGGCCATACCGTGCGCAGCGAGTACCTGGCCGGCAAGGGCGTGCCCTGCCTGATCGCCGTGGAGCAGGACGCCACCGGCGACGCCTGGGACATCGGCCTGGCCTACGCGCTGGGCATTGGCGGTGCCCGGGCAGGCGTGCTGGAGACCGACTTCCGCACCGAAACCGAGACTGACCTGTTCGGTGAGCAGGCCGTCCTGTGCGGCGGCGTGTGCGCCCTGATGCAGGCGGGCTTCGAGACTCTGTGCGAGGCCGGCTACGATCCCCGGAATGCCTACTTTGAGTGCATCCACGAGATGAAGCTGATTGTTGACCTGATCTACCAGTCCGGCTTCAGCGGTATGCGCTACTCCATCTCCAACACCGCCGAGTACGGCGACTACGTCACCGGCCCCAAGATCATCACCGCCGAGACCAGGAAGGCCATGAAGCAGATTCTGTCCGACATCCAGGACGGTACGTTTGCCAAGGACTTCCTGCTGGATATGTCCTCCGCCGGTGCCCAGGTGCATTTCAACGCCATGCGCAAACGCGCCGCCGAGCATCCTTCCGAGGTTGTGGGTCGGGAAGTCCGGAAGCTCTACAGCTGGAGCGACGAGGACAAGCTCATCAACAACTGATTCGCGGTTCCGAAAGAAGCTGTCATTGCGAACCAGTGTCGCAACACTGGTGTGGCAATCCGTCTCTCAACCCGTTAATCCCCCCTCCATTGCAGACCGGTGCCCCCGGTCTGCAATGTCCATATTCCAAAGAAAGAGGAAACTCCTATGATGATGAAAGACAAGGTCGTCAACGGCCCCCAGAACGCCACCCACCGCAGTCTTTATCACGCCCTGGGTCTGACCGAGGAGGAGCAGCAGCGGCCTCTCATCGCCGTGGTCAGCTCCTATAACGAGATCGTCCCCGGCCATATAAACCTGGACAAGGTCGTGGATGCCGTGAAGCTGGGCGTGGCCATGGCCGGGGGCACCCCCATCGTCTTCCCCGCCATCGCCGTCTGTGACGGCATCGCCATGGGTCACGAGGGCATGAAGTACTCTCTCGTCACCCGGGATCTGATTGCTGACTCTACCGAGGCCATGCTCAAGGCTCACGGCTTTGACGGCGCGGTGATGGTACCCAACTGTGACAAGAACGTGCCCGGGCTCCTGATGGCAGCCGCCCGGGTGAACATCCCCACCATTTTCGTCAGCGGCGGCCCCATGCTGGCCGGCCGGGTGGACGGCAAAAAAACCAGCCTTTCCAGCATGTTCGAGGCCGTGGGCGCTTACACCGCCGGCAAGATCGACGAAGCCCGGCTTACCTACTGCGAGAAGAACACCTGCCCCACCTGCGGCTCCTGCTCCGGTATGTACACCGCCAACTCCATGAACTGCCTGACGGAGGTTCTGGGCATGGGTCTGCGGGGCAACGGCACCATTCCCGCGGTCTACTCCGCACGAATCGAGCTTGCCAAGCATGCGGGTATGCAGGTCATGGAGCTGGTGCGGAAACACATCCGTCCCCGGGACATCATGACCCCCGCCGCCATCCGCAATGCCCTGACTGCCGACATGGCTCTGGGCTGCTCCACCAACTCCATGCTCCACCTGCCCGCCATTGCCAACGAGTGCGGCGTGGACTTCAACCTGGATATGGCCAATGACATCAGTGCCGTCACCCCCAATCTGTGTCACCTGGCGCCTGCCGGCCCCACCTATATGGAGGATCTGAACGCCGCCGGCGGCGTGTATGCCGTCCTGAAGGAGCTGGCCAAGAAGAACCTTCTGGACACCTCCGTCCTCACCGTCACCGGCAAGACCCTGGGCGAGAACATCGCCGATGCCGAGAACGTTGACCCCACCGTCATCCGTCCCGTGGAGAATCCCTATTCCCCCACCGGCGGCATTGCCGTCCTCCGGGGCAACCTGGCTCCCGAGGGCAGCGTGGTCAAGCGCAGCGCGGTGCTGCCGGAAATGCTGGTGCACGAGGGTCCCGCCCGGGTCTTCGACAGCGAGGAGGAGGCCCAAGCCGCCATCAACGCAGGCTCTATCCACCCCGGCGATGTGGTGGTTATCCGCTACGAGGGTCCCAAGGGCGGCCCGGGTATGCGGGAAATGCTGAACCCCACCTCTGCCATTATGGGCATGGGTCTGGGCAACTCCGTGGCTCTCATCACCGACGGCCGGTTCTCCGGTGCCACCCGGGGCGCCTGCATCGGCCACGTCTCTCCGGAGGCAGCCTCCGGCGGCCCCATCGGCATTGTCCGGGAGGGAGACATTATCGCCATTGACATCCCGAACAGTCGCCTGGAGCTGAAAATCTCCGACGAGGAGCTGGCCGCCCGGCTGGCCGCCTTTGCACCGAAGAAGAAGGAGCTGTCCGGCTACCTGAAACGCTATGCCGCCCTGGTTTCCAGCGGCGCGAAGGGTGCGATTCTGAACGTATGAAGCTGACGGAACTCTATCTCAGGCTCCAGTCTCTGGCCATTTTCCGGAGCTTACTGACTGACCCGGTGCTGGAGGCTCTTGTCTCCTTCCTGGCTGCCCGGGATACCGCCCAGGCAGTTTCCCGGTATGCGGAGTTTGTCTCCCGGCTCTACGCCACGGAAAAGCGCACCCTGGCCGGCTACATCCAGCACATTGTCGCCAGTGACGAGAACGCCTACATCCGCATGATCGGTTCCGGGGTCGCCCCCTGGCCGGAAATGGAGGAGGTGGTGTCTCAGGAGCTGGCCGTTTTCCAGGCCGTGGCTGACCTGACCCCGGAAGGTCTCCGGGATGCTGTGGATTGGGATGGCTATCTTCCCCGGTTTGCCGGGAAGCATGTGGACATTCCCGCCAGCTACCGCCAGCGGTGCGCCAATATCCATAGGTTTGGCTATGGCATTTACGCCAGGTACATCATGTTCTATGTGGGCGAAAGCAATCGGATCGTGCCGGTGATCAACCCCGACCAGACCCGTCTGTCCTCCCTCATCGACTACAAGCGGGAGCAGAAGATCATTCTGGACAACACCATCGCCCTTCTGGAGGGCAAGCCCGCCGCCAACATTCTGCTCACCGGCGACGCAGGCACCGGCAAATCCTCCACCGTCAAGGCGGTGGTCAACGAGCTTCACGACCGGGGTCTGCGGATCCTGGAGGTGCGCAAGGAGCAGCTTCATGCCATTCCCGCTATCTTAGATACCCTGAACACCAACCCGCTGAAATTCATCCTCTTCATTGACGATCTGTCCTTCCAGAAGGACGACGACAATTTCAGCGCTCTGAAGGCCATTCTGGAGGGCAGCGTCTCCGCCAAAAGCGGCAATGTGGTGATCTATGCCACCTCCAACCGCCGCCACCTGGTGAAGGAGAGCTTCTCTCAGCGGGACGGAGACGACGTCCACCGCAACGACACCATGCAGGAGATCATCTCCCTGTCCGAGCGGTTCGGCATTCAGGTCACCTTCCAGAAGCCGAGCAAAGACGTCTACCTGAGCATCGTCCGCCATCTGGCCCGGGAAAAGGGCATCCCCATGGCGGATTCCGAGCTGGACATGCTGGCCGAGCGCTACGCCCTGGGTCGTGGCGGCCGCTCTGCCCGGGCTGCCAACCAGTTCATTGATAGTTTGCTATCCAAACCTCAATAGAACAGCTGTCATCGCGAACTCTTCAATAGAAGCTGTCATTGCGAACCAGTGCTCACACTGGTGTGGCAATCCGCATCCAAAGCCTTCCCCTCCGGGGAAGGTGGCTCGCGCGTCCCCCGCAAGCGCGAGACGGATGAGGGCAACCCAACTTTCCAATGGCTCCCCTTGGTTCCCAGGGGGAGCTGTTTTCCTCTCTTTTCCAACTTTTTCTTCGTAATTTTCACCAAATATCTTGCAATCTATTTGTTGAAGTGCTATAATGCAAAATCGAGAGTTTGTGTCAGGTTACTTCAGAAAAGGAGATATTTTATATGGTTCCTCAGGACAAAATCCGTAATATTGCCATCATTGCCCACGTTGACCACGGCAAGACCACCCTGGTGGACGAAATGCTCAAGCAGGGCGGCATCTACCGGGAAAATCAGGCCACCGTGGAGCGGGTCATGGACTCCGGCGACCTGGAGCGGGAGCGGGGCATCACCATTCTGGCCAAGAACACCTCCGTCCACTACAAGGACTATAAGATCAACATCGTGGACACACCGGGTCACGCTGATTTCAGCGGTGAGGTGGAGCGGATCCTGAAGATGGTCAACGGCGTTATCCTGCTGGTGGACGCCGCCGAGGGTCCCATGCCTCAGACCCGGTTCGTCCTCCAGAAGGCACTGGAGCTGGGTCACAAGGTCATCGTGGCCGTGAACAAGATTGATAAACCTGACGCCCGTGTCCATGAGGTCATGGACGAGATTCTGGAGCTGCTGCTGGAGCTGGATGCCACCGACGAGCAGTTCAATTCCCCCACGGTTTTCTGCTCCGGCCGTCAGGGCACCGCTTCCTACAGCCCCGATGAGGCCGGCACCGACCTGAAGCCCCTGTTTGAAACCATCATCAACTATATTCCCGCCCCCGGCGGCGACGACACCGCCCCCATGCAGCTGCTGGTCTCCTCCATCGACTATAACGACTATGTGGGTCGGATCGCCGTGGGTCGTGTGGAGCGGGGTACCATCAAGGTGGGTCAGGAGGTCACCATCTGCGACTTCCACGATCCTGATGTGAAGCAGCGTGGTAAAGTCGTTGCCCTTTACGAGTTCGACGGTCTGGCCAAGAACCCCATCCCCGAAGCCCACGCCGGTGAGATCGTGGCTCTGTCCGGCATGGCGGACATTACCATCGGCCGCACCCTGTGCGCCCCCGACTGCGTGGAGCCTCTGCCCTTCGTGAAGATTTCCGACCCTACCATCGAAATGACCTTCGCCGTCAACGATTCCCCCTTCGCCGGTAAAGAGGGCAAATTCGTCACCTCCCGGAACCTGCGGGATCGGCTGGAGCGGGAGCTTCTCAAGGATGTGTCCCTGCACGTCACCGAGCAGGGTACCGATTCCTTCAACGTGGCCGGCCGGGGCGAAATGCACCTTTCCATCCTCATGGAGACCATGCGCCGGGAGGGCTACGAGTTCTCCGTGTCCACCCCCCATGTGCTGACCAAGACCGTGGACGGCAAGCTCTGCGAGCCTATTGAGCGGATGGTTGCCGACGTGCCTGAGGAGTGCATGGGTTCCGTCATCGAGAAAATGGGTCGCCGGAAGGGCGATCTTTTGGGCATGACCCCCATGGGCAGCCGGTATCGTCTGGAGTTTCTGGTTCCCTCCCGGGGCCTGTTCGGCTACCGGAACGAGTTCCTGACGGACACCCGTGGCGAGGGCATCATGTCCTCCGTGCTGGATTCCTACGCCCCCATGAAGGGCGAGATCGAACGCCGTCAGGTTGGCTCCCTCATCGCCTTTGAGACCGGCGAGGCCGTGACCTACGGTCTGGCCGCCGCCCAGGAGCGGGGCACGCTGTTCATCGGCCCCGGCACCCCGGTGTATGCCGGCATGGTGGTGGGCATGTGCAGCCGGAACGAGGATATGACCGTCAACGTCTGCAAGCGCAAGCAGCTGACCAACATGCGCGCCGCCGGCTCCGACGAAGCCACCCGGCTCACGCCCCCCAAGATCATGTCCCTGGAGCAGTGCCTGGAGTTCCTGGCCGACGACGAGCTACTGGAATGCACCCCCAAGAGCCTGCGGATCCGCAAGCGGGAGCTGGATCACAGCATCCGTATGCGCAGCCTCATGAAAAAGCGCGCCCAGGAGCAGGGCTGAAGCTATGAACACACGTCTTTGGGTACTGCTTCTGGCAGCCGCCCTGTGCCTGAGCGGCTGCGCTCAGGCCGCCCCGACGGCCGCCACCGCCGAGCCGGTTCCGGAAACCACCGCGGCAGCGACGGAACCCTTGGCCACCACGGAACCCACCGTGGCTCTGCCCCAGCCGGTGAGCACTACCCTGACCTTCGTGGGCGACTGCACCCTGGGTGCCGGCCCCAGCAATTACTACGCGATCAGCGGCTTCATCCAGACCGTAGGCGAAAACTACGACTATCCCTTCCGGAACGTAGCCGTCTACTTTCAGAACGACAATGCCACCCTTGCCAATCTGGAAGGCCCCCTGACGGATTCCGGCAACCCGGCGGACAAAACCCACACCTTCCGGGGGCCTACGGCCTACCGCCAGATTCTCACGGAGGGTTCCGTGGACATCGTGACCCTGGCCAACAACCACACCCTGGACTACGGCCAGACCGGCTATGCTTCCACGGTAAAAACCCTGGAAGAAGCCGGTATTCCCTTTGTGGAGCGGGACAGCACCTGCCTGGTCACCTTGGACACCGGCCTGAAAGTGGGTCTGTATGGCATGGTCTACTATCATCTCGATCAGCAGGCTATGGAATCTGCCGTCACTGAGCTGGAAGACCAGGGTGCCGACCTGATTATTGTAGCCCCTCACTGGGGCGTGGAGGGCAGCTACCGTCCCACCCAGGAGCAGATCGACCTGGCCCACGCCGCCATTGACGCGGGGGCGGACATCGTCTGGGGCAGCCATCCCCATGTGCTCCAGCCCATTGAGGAATACGGCGACGGCCTGATCCTCTATTCCATGGGCAACTTCTGCTTCGGCGGCAACGGTGCCCCGGAGGACCTGGACACGGTGCTCATCCAGCAGGAGGTCGTGAAGACCCCGGACGGCCGGGTGAGCCTGGGAAAGCGCAAGGTCGTCCCCTGTTCCGTCGGTTCCCTGCCCGGGAAAAACAACTACCAGCCCACCCCGCTGGATGTGGATTCCGAGGGCTACAGCCGGGTGCTTCAGAAGCTGGAGGGCACCTTCGATGGTCCCAACCTAAAAATCCGCAAAATCGGGAAATAAATATTGACCAAACCGTATTTTTCGGTTATAATGGTCAGGCGTGACTGTGAAGGTCACAGAATTCGTGTTGCTGCGGTCAATTCTGACTGTTGAGCATATTGATTTTTGACAGGAGGTGTAAGTGTTATGAAGCGTACCTATCAGCCCAGCCGTCGTCACCGTTCCAAGGTTCATGGTTTCCGCCAGAGAATGGCTACTTCCAACGGCCGCAAGGTTCTGGCCCGCCGTCGTGCGAAGGGCCGCAAGGTTCTGTCCGCCTGATGCGCCTGTGTCCGTAGGTCGAAACAAACGGAATATGCGCCTAAGAGCGAAACGGGAGCTACAGCGGGGTGAATGAAGAAGCATTCGCCCCGCTCCCTTTTTA
>ERZ808240.3145-NODE-3145-length-16559-cov-4.299927_pt1 | contig 16559 bp, 13 predicted proteins | sample MGYA00521084_ERZ808240 | MGnify/ENA primary metagenome ERZ808240 (study PRJEB31516, sample SAMN03275571) | gut metagenome | biome: mammalia-associated habitat; material: feces | host: Papio cynocephalus | place: Kenya | collected 2012-08-06 ... | reverse complement strand
TGTGCGACGACCTCTCATTGGGCTTATCAATAATATTAAACTTGTCAGCAATGCGAAAATAGATGAGTTCTGCTAAGAGGAGCAGAATGAAAATAAGGGAATAAGTAACCATAACTAAAAAATATCTACATAACAATTAAGCCCCACAAAACGATTGTAGGACTCAATGCAATTTCAATAAACATATAAAAGGAAGGAATACGAAGTTTTCTCAATCCAATTCAGGTTCATTCTCTCTCAAATAGGCCCAAACAGAATGTGTCAATTCCTTTATCATCGAATCGCCACAGAAATGTTTGAACTTCCAGCTTGACCGCAACACGCCTATTGCCTTTTCCATACGTTGCTTCATCAAGTTTGGTGACAAATGTACATCTCTGAATGTATCTTCTAATACCTTCTTATCAATAGAGCACAAATCATTGTAACAGATTTTTCCAAGTACGTAATCTGCCAAACGGTTCATGCAGTCTACAAAGTTCGTCAAGCCAAAGCGTTTGCATTGCTTGTCAAACTCCTGCCAATCGAGCGTATCTTGAAAAGCTTTGCGCATCATAGCCCAATCACATACATGCTTCATGCTCATTTTTGAATAAAGAAAATGGCCATTAGCGTGTTCTATCATAAACAAGGCTTGAAATATCTGAGGTGGTAAGGCTAAATTCGTCCCCGATACATAATTGGGAATATATCCTCTCAGCAAACACTCCAAATAGTTTTCTAACATTCGAGTTCGTCTGCTTCGCTTCACCGAACAACAATAACGATGATTCTCTACAGTCAATCCTCTAAAGGCGAACACCGAATGCTTATAATATGTAGAATCAACCTTTCCTCCTTGATTTTCTATTAAGGAATTTCCTAATTCAAATGCATCAAAATCATTATTCTTCGAGAGCAAGAAGCAATCCAAGTCACAAGAGAATCTATGTGATGGAATTGGATAGAGCTGAGAAATAGAAAATCCCTTTAGCACATAAGCCCAGACTTCATTCTCGTCGTACAATTCCGAAAGCGCCTTTGCAGCAAGCAGATTCGCATGATAGCGTTTTTCCAGTGCCATCATACTGCCGATCCATTGCACTTTATCCCTTCTCGAAAAGGCATTAGGTTCTAATAATTCTGGATGCATTGTGCCAAGTTTTTGAAGGCCATCCAGCGCGATAGCAGTCACTTCTTGCCTTCGAGACAATTCGTATGCCTCTCTTATATTTATAGCACAAGGATTTATTTCTGCAGCATCACCTAAAGCTGCTCTTAAAAGCGTACACAATGATTCTATCTCCGAAACGATCATAGCTATTCAGTAAAGTGTTTACAAAGATCTCACATTCAAAAGAACTTCTTTAATTTCTTACAGATATTATTAGGGAGAAATACAAATAATCCTACAAGACATGCTTTCAAAGGGCTCATTCCAAGTACCGTCTGATACATCTTCACCACTGCTTTCAGCATCACCCATTTGTTACTTGTTTCAGAGCCAGGGATATGACGGTATTTCCACAATGCCTTAGGATAAGTATAGATATAATCCACATCTTTCAGTATATTCATCCATAGTCCCCAATCCTCTGCCTTACGGAGCGGTGGCATATATTTCTTACCTATACGATTGGTATCAAACAAGACTCCTGGCGTACCTATATTGCATCCAGCAATCATCGATTTATACGACTGCCGTGGCGCCTGTTTCATCGTATAATAAGGCTCTAACTTTTCGTTAGCATCCTCATACCAAGTGCAGGTAAGTTCATAGCCATTCTCTTGCATAAACTTCAATTGCTCTTCCAACTTTGTGGGATACCACCAATCGTCGCTGTCGCAAAAGCCTATATACCGCCCTTGTGCAACCTTGATACCCATATTGCGAGCCAATCCAGCTCCCCCATTCTTCTCAGCATGAACAACTTTTATTCGGCTATCCATTGCTTGCACTTGATTCAATACTTCTGCCGTATCTGGTGCAGGGCTACAATCATCCACGATTATCAACTCCCAATCCTCATAGGTTTGGTCAATAATCGCTTCAATAGTCTCATGAATATATGCTGCCGCATTGTAATACGGCATGATGATGCTTACTTGCATAATATGCTTGATTTATATAAAATGTAGAAATAAAGTTCTATCATCTACAGGAGAGAAACTTCCACTTGACAGAATCAGTAAGAAACTTTGACAAAACAAAAATTCAAAATAGAACAAAAAGCATACGTGGCATGCGCTCAAAAAAGACTTTACACTTTCCCCAAGAAAGAATTTGCCCATACAAGAGAAACTACATGGGCAGCGAATTTATTCTGTATGGGGAGCAAAAAATTCCTTTATGGGCGGGGAATAGCCCTATTTTCAGACTAAAAGTATCCTATTCTTAAAACAATCTGCGATATTTAAACTAAGAACGTGCTGATTATCAGGAGGATGCAAGAATCGTTCACCATTCGCTTATTTGAAATCGCGTTACAATCACACAAAAATACGCGATTCTCAGCAAAGTTTTCCGTGCACAAAGCTTCATTACTGAAGTTCGGATTTCGCTCGCTTATCTAAGCCCCTAAATTAAACTATTTTAATTGTCTCAAACGTTACTTTCGCTTATTGAATTAATAGCTTTATTTATATAATCGTACGCCTTCTTGCGTTCTGCATTCAATATATTTTCCGAATATTCAAAGTCTATATGCTCATATTCAGTTGCTGCATTTTGGGGCTGATAGCGATCAAGCATATCTACTTTTCTGAGAATAGACAACACTCGCTCTGATTGCTTATTTGCTGAGCCATATTCGCGTTCAAAAGTAAAAAATGGTGTGTGCATATTGAGGGCAAACACGGTGCCATGAAAAGAATCTGTGCAAACCACCCTAGCATTCGTCACAAGTTCTACAAACTCTTTTGGACCAGCAGCAACCATCTCGTCACAATAATCCATATTCTCAAACTTGTAGGGTATAGCCACAATTTTGCATTTCAGTTTGTCTTTCAGTTCTTTCAAGCTTTTCTCTGCCAATAAAGACGGCTCATCCAAGAAATAGGCAAGGACATAATCCTCTGATTTTTCTTCAATCTTTAGAATCTCTTTCCATTCATCTCTCTTTATTATCAATGTCGGGTCAAGCAAATGAACCGCGTCTCTGCCTGTAAGTTCCTTTATCAACTTCACCCCGCTATCTTCACGAACAGACAGATAAGGATAATCACTTATCCATTTTCTCATTTTCTCCTTATTATAATCAGCGATGAAATCACGTCCGAAACTTGGCGATAATGCCACGCATTTATCCTTTGGAGCAAAACGCAAATAATATAATGGATCTACATACAAAGTAGACGAGTTCCATATTTGGTCGCTACCCGAAAAGCAAGCCACACTATTGGCAGCTTCACGCTTTAATTCATGCCATGACAAATAGCGAGGACGCAAATATTCTTGTTCAAACTGTAAGAACTTTTCCGAGCTATTGCCTATCATCGCTTTTCTGTATTGCTTTTGAAAAGTAGTGAGTCCTTTTTGGGAAATGAACATTGAGCGTAAGAGCACAACGATGAACTTCCACAACTGTATGTTGCGTCCTCTGATCAAGCTCTTTCTTGCCACGAGTTTACAATCCAAACCTAAGTTGTTCAAAAAGATCTTACCTGCAAAAGCCTGTAGACTTGACCCATAGTTATAGCCTGTAAAGACAGTTGACAATAATACCTTTTTATTTTTCATCTTACACTATGATTTGCAACGCGCTTGCGTCGCCACATGTCCAACTTAGAGACAACACTCGGTAAAGTTAACCCTCCCAATAATAATAATTTTCGATACAATGAAACTTTTGAGGAACGCAAAAGTATAGGTAGATAGCTCTTTATAACCTTACGCCAATGGCGGCAATCCTCTGCATATTCATTTTGCTTATCATGTGCGTAAGTTTGGCTTATAGCACCCAAGCAGAATACGCTCTTATGTAATGCCATCATTAGGCAGACGTCAGCATCTTTCATCAATAGTTCTTCAGCTATTTTATCAAGGGCTGTCTCTCCATTGCGATACTTTTGCACATCATACTTAGTAGTAGCAGAGACTTCGTTGTTACGGCGATAGTAATAAACCATTCGCTCACCAGTTGTCACTCTGTTTGCTAATTGTGCAGTCTTAATGATAAAATTCAAGCCCTCTCCGTAAAATAAAGATGTAGAGAAACGTAGCTTATTTTTCTCAATAAAGCTTCTCCTATACATCTTATTATGACTTCCCACAATGCCCTTCAACGAAAGTAACAAAGCTGTAGTTTGAAGAGGTGTGATGGTTTCAATCATGTCATGTTCCACCTGTAATTGTCCCTCACGAGTAAACCAATTCTTTGTCAATACGAAATCGGCATCGTCCTTTTCAGCCATCATCAGCATATACGATGCATAGTCTGGTGCAATATAATCATCACCATCAACAAATACGATGTATTCGCCCAAGGCTATGTCTAATGCACTATTACGAGCTGCACTCACTCCGCCATTCTTTTTGTGTATAACCCTTATGCGTGCATCTTGTGCAGCTAAATGGTCAAGTATCATTCCTGTGCTATCAGGAGAGCCATCATCTACGGGAATAATTTCTATTTCTCCTACTGTTTGCGCTTCAATACTATGAATGCACTGTTCCACATAACGTTCCACATTGTAGCAAGGAACGATAAAACTTATTTTGATGCCATTTTTATCCATTTTACGAAATCATGATTTTAACAGAGCCCAACAAACGGGTAATAAAAAATAGTACATTATAATGTATTGGATTCCTAAGATAATACTTAGACAAAGTACAAATCAGACTCAATCCGAGTTTAATTTTTCCCATTCTCGTTTTCTTTGCAAAGTGCGCACTTGCAGCTCTGCATCTTCTGTAATATACTGCTGCCCCACTTGATGGTCGCGTTTTCGCCACGCGATCTGATATTAAGAAAAAGAACAAAGTATCTTCTCCATTTTTGAAATGCGTGTCAAAAAGCCTATTGTTAATAATCTCACGACTTACGAGCTTTCTCACAGGTGCGCCATAGAATTTTCTCGCCTCTACTATGCCATAAACTTTTCTGCAACTCTTACTCACAAAATCACGATGCAAGACGTTATCTTTATCAAATTCTTTTGTCTCATCATCAAAAGAAACAGCATCACTAATGGCCACCACGTCTCGTGTCGCATAACGATAGAGGTCGCTCAAATACGCTTCCGACACATAATCATCATCATCAATGAATGAAAAATACCCCCCTCGAGCAGCTTGCATTCCTATATTGCGTGCATTCGACACGCCAGGGTCTTCGGTCTGTATGTATTGTACTTGCAAATCAGCGTGCGCGGTCAGCCACTCTTTTATTTGCGTATGGTATGGTTCATTGCATCCATTCAGCACAAGAACGAGTTCGTACTCTGTTTTAGGAAAAGTCTGATGATATATAGAATCCAAGCACTCCCACAAATACGCTTGTGGTTTATAAGATGGAACGATTACGGATATTTTCATAATTAACTTTTTAAAATGATAAATCAATATATCTACACGTTAAGAATAAGAAGCTATCATTTTAATCACTCGCTCCATTTGAACTTTTGAGTTCTTCTGTTCTAATATAAATTGACGTCCCGCCTTTGAGCGGATCTCTCTAAGATTCTTGTTTAGATGAAGCACATGCATAATACATTCGGCTAAAGCTTTTATACTCTCATTCTGAGGAGTATATACATAATCGTAATACTCCTCGGGAATTCCAGGCAAACGATTGGTAATAACACTTCGACCCGCAAGCAAATACTCCATAGTTTTTGAAGGGAAAGAATACTTAGTATATTCACCTTCGCTCGTACGAGGGTTGATAAGAATGGTTGCTTCATATTGCATATCAAGTGCAGCTGCACTATCAACGAAACCTTTAAAGACTATGCGAGGGTCTCTTTTGGCAGCATTTTCGATGCTTTCTTTTGCATCACCAGATCCACAGATCCATAGTTCAACATCCTTATCTTCAATCATTTCAAATGCTTCGACAAGATTCATTACTCCAAATATCTTTCGTAATGTACCAGTGTATAAAATAACCTTTTTATCTGATCTTGGTCCTATGTCGGTTCTCCTCATAGTATCAATATCAACAATACCTTCCATAACAAGATGCTTTACTGGTTTAGAAATAAAATCCATCATTGCCTCTGTAAGCAATACTAGTCCATCGCTTTGAGATGTCATAGCCATGGACTTTTGATCTCTATCGTTAAGCAATATCCGTTTAAGCCAATTATGCTTATCCATAGAGGTCACCATTGATGGAACATCTGGAATAATTACGGTTTGTGTGATACGCCTTCGACAAGATTTTCTTACACAATCAAGAGCACTAAGCAGTCGAATATCAGGCGTATTAATTATTACATTGATTATTCCAGCAGGGAATTTCTCTATTTCTTTTTTTATTTGCTTAACGCATTTTCTTAAGACCCACAGTTCTTTAACCCCCATTAAATTGCAAAAACCAACCGAAGTAATGAAAGTATTGCGATAGCGGTAAAATTCTGAATGAGTAAAGAGTTTTTTGTTACTTCGTGGAAAAGAAAAAACACCAGGGATTGTTATACACCGGAGACATACGTCATCCTGCAGACAAAGACCATTCAGAACAGACATTTCAAAATTATGATTAGATAATCCAATCTTTCCTTTGCTATCTTCATTTACAGTTTGAAGTATTTCCTTTGGAAAGAATTTTCCTAAATATAGAATGTTCATATTTTTATACAATTATTACAATTGTGAGAAAATTGTGTGAAATGTGGTGTATTTTTTTACCCATGTGTCACTACCAAAGAAATTAATATAGTTGTATATCAACATTAAGAGATACAATGTAACAAGTGATCTTCTTAACAATTTATTGGCAATATTCCCATACACAATGGGAATACTTCCAATTGAATAAACACCAAAATAAATAGAAATTCTTTCTATCAAATGAATCACAGCAGTAAAAGGAGCTAATAAAAAAGAAATCAAAGCTAATGCTACAAGATGCTTCTTGTCTGATTCACTTTGTATTTTATTTTTCATCAAGTAATACAAGCCTAAGAATAGAGGCATCAAATTTACTACGTATCCTACACCAAATGTCAAAGCACTCTTACTTTTTCCATGACCTTCTACATAGTTTGACAAATCTTCATTATTCATAGACATCATGAGAATGTTGTTAACGAGATCTTGATTAAACCATAAGATTAAAAAGATAGTAGCATATACTACTCCGAGTATTTTAGCTTGTTTTACAGGAAGTAATCCCCAAAAAGCAAAAGGCAGCAAGATTAACGCTGATGTATGGATGTAAGATAGTAAATAGATGATGGGCAAAGCAAAATACCATCTTTTATTTCTAATAAAAGACCATATCCCAAGAAACACAACAACAACAAGTTCTTGTCGCATCATGGAAAAAGCTAACAGATAGAACGTGGTGCTAAACAAATATACAGAAATAGAGAAGGGCCACCAGACTTTGCTTACATTCTTCTTGATAAAATTGTAGACAATTGCATTCTGAATAACATTGAGCACAGCAACCATTGTAAAGAAACCTCCAATAGGTTTAAATAACCAATTCAGCAAGATCCAACCAGGTTCTACACCATCTACTTTACCATCATCTATAATCTGTTTCAAATTAAACGTGTAACTTGTATATTTCTTATAGATGCCATAATACGACATATAATCATTACCATAGTCATAGTGAATTGCACCAAGAACAGTGATTAATAAGAAACCGATCAACATTCCGTGCTTAACGCCCCCCCTGGATTCTAAGAACGTAAACAAAAGAGCTATTAAGCTACAAAAAACAACAACAAACATATTTAAAATTTAAGTGTTTTGAATTTCTGAATATATTTCTATTAATCTTTTTGCATTTTCTTGAGCATTATGTCTTTCTCTTGCTTCATCTTGCATGTTTTTTGAAAAGGAATAATCAGCAAATACATTACAAATCTTTCCTGCGAGCATTTCAATTTCTTCAAAACGATATAAGCAACGTTCATTAGTTTGCATCATGTCTGCTGTGCCCCCCACGTAAGACGCTATGCAAGGGACTCCGAGTAATTGGGCTTCGCCTAATGAATTTGGACTATTTTCTATGGAGGAGGGGCATAGGAATAAGTTTGATAACAAGTAACGTTCTATCATTTGATGTTCAGTCAATGCACCTGTAAATTGAACTTTATCCTTCAAATGTAAGTGCTTAATCAAGTTCCTCAAATAAGAACCATAACCAGATAGACGAATTTTCTGCTTAAAAGTGGTAGCTCTTGTTATATCAGTTCCTGCAACATATATCTTTACATCAGGATAATGTTTTAGCACTAAAGGCATAGCTTTCAAAAGTTGGTGTAATCCTTTTATTGGATAACTAGCTTGACTTACAAATATAGAATGAGGTTCACAATTATCATATTGCCATGATTCCTTATAAAATCCTTTCCTTAGAGTTTCATTGCAAAAATGATAATTCACTTCTGGATTGATAGCCCATACATGAGATTTATCCCAAGAAGTACGTCCTATAATATGATGAACGCTTTTTATAATTTGCTTTTCGACCACACCACGTTGTTGGAATTTCTTTTTTTGCCGCCACAAAGAATCACTTTTCACTATATCACGAAATGTTATGTTTCTAAGAATATCCCAATTCGATAGGCCATAATAATAATAATAATAAGCCGAAGTCAGTCCTTGGATAGACACAACAACATGATGATTTGTACAAGCATTGATGTAGGCCAAGCCATGAGCGAATTCGGTTCCATGAAGATGAATTATATCAGGACAAAAAACGTTTGAAATCTTTCTCCATAAAGGTTCTAGTGATTTATGATATTTGGTATTATCCCCACATAGCGGTAAAATATAGTAAGAGGTCCTTTTATCGTGTACTGTTTCTATCTTTGTAACGAATGGACTAACAGTTGCCACTGCAAGTTCTAAAGATTTGTCTTCTTGAAGAATGGCATCTGCTGATGATTGCATCCACCCTCCTACAATTGGAGCCTTGAGCCCAAGAAATTCAGCAGCTCTTGGCAATAAAATATTTGTAATCCAAAGAATTTTCATTTATATGGTATTTGATGTTTATGACTAAATAGCAGGAGAACAAGGCCCTTCCTTTATGGGATTCATTTTGCCTTGCAATAAGCAATTACTCAAAGTAATTAAGTTTTTTGCAGCATTTTGAGGCGACCAAACATGTTTCATCGTGAGATATGCATTTCGAGCCATTCGTTTACATTCTTCAGGATTATCAAGTAGGTAAATAACCTTTTCGGTCAACGAATCAATATCTTCTGATTTAAATATCAAGCCATTTTCTCCATTTTTCACGAGGAAAGGTACTGCACCAATAGCATCACTTCCAACAAAAGCACAGCCACTACTCATAGACTCATTAACCACAGCTCCCCAACCTTCATTTTTGTCACTTGTAAAAAGGAATATATCATGCATTCGCATTTCTTTTAGAATTTCAGCATTCGGAAGATTACCCTTAAAAGATACGACATCCTCAACATGCTTCTTTTTCGCCAAGGATTTTGTTTTTTCTAATACAACACCTGATCCAAACATATCAAGCTTAAAACTATATCCTTTGTCTTTTAATTTTCGAGCCAGTAATATGGGGAGTTCCGGATGTTTCAACTTCAGAAACCTTGCACACCACATAAGTGTGTGCAAGGTTTCTGAAGTGGAAACATCCGGGGATGCTTCAACTGGAAATTCATCATCTACTTTAGTAAAGTATCCCCATTTAAAGCACTTTCCTGGGTAAGCAAATACTTTATGTACATCTGGGGCTGTAAACGCACTTGCACAAAGCATATATGAGCGTTTAGACCTATAGCGAGTGTGTCTTTTCCAATAAGACCATAAAGCTCTTGGAGATAACAGATGGTAATAACCATCTTTAAACCAACGCTCACTATAATGAAATGTTACCTTATTAGCATCTAACCTGTTTTGTACTAAATATTCTGGTGCAGATCCAATGATAACAACATCGGAGTTATCAGCTTTTTCCTTCACCAAATCCATGATTTTTTCGTTTTCATAAGGACGTATGATATATGGTCTTTCAATTTCAGAATAACCTCCTTGTTTTAACCAGTCAGGTAATGGTTCCATTGCAACGTATGTGTAATCATTACCTAAAATTTTAAATAGTTCATCTGCTATTGGAATCTGGTGATGATTTACTAAATTAGTAATGAATGTCAGTTTCATGTGTGATTTTACTTTATGATATTTGTTCAGAATCGTTACCAATGCGCTGATTTATTGTAAAGCTTTAGAAAGAAAATCTTTTGATTCTAAAATGTATCTTTCCATACTTTCTTTAAAGCTTCGGAATACGATTTGATCCATATTAAAAGATTCCACGTTGCTTACTATTTGGGATTCTATACAAAGTCTTTTCAGTAAAGATTTGATACGGCTTGATGTATGTTCCGCTGCAATATAAGTGATTACTTTCACATCCATAATCAGAGATAAAGCTGTTCCATGAAAACTGTCCGTGACTACAAAATCGGCATTTTTTATGAAACCCAATAATTCACAAGGACCAACATTATACAGAGATTTTACTCCTCTATACACATTGAAAATGTGGCCTGTAGCACAAATTATTGGAATATTATTATGAGCAATACTTACCTTTTTAGCCAATTCTATTAACTTATGCCCACCATTTAAATCATAGACGAAAATAAACGATTCCTTTGTTTTAGGAGGATATGCGAGTTTATTCCACTCTTCTCTATTCAATAGAAATACAGGATCACAAACATGAGGGACAATTGTTCCTATGAGTTTAGATAAAAAATCAGCACCATCTTTCTCTCGACAAGATAAGGCAGAAAAATCCTCTACATATTTCTTTATTTTTAATACTTCATCATTTGTAAAAGAACTTATTCCAAAACTCGGAGCATATGCAACTTTTTTTCCAGCTACCGGAATTTGAAAGTTGAGATAATAACATTCAGAATGATTTATTGTTGGATTGAACACTTGATCACTTCCTGAAATATAATAATCAAACTCTTCAATATTATATAAAAAATCGTGTTGCGTCTTGTAACAATGACTCGTAAGATGCAAGTATTGTGACCGAAATAATTCAAAAGCCTTTTTCTTGTGCAATAAACTTTTTATGTGCAACAAGGTAATAGTATTTTTAACCAGACATTTTATTTTATTACTAGCTTTATTCTTAAAAATCTCATTATCTTTATCATGACATGATGTGTGCAGATCTATAATGCTTGCTTTACAATTCAAATTTCTTTCTACATAGCTTTGAAGAGCATAAGCCTGCAACACAGCTCCATAGTTATTAGCTGTATGAAATGTTACGATTCCTACTTTCTTCTTATTATTTTCCATAGCTTTGAGTTTGCTAAATAGAAATGTATCTTATTCTTTATCACCTGCTTTCTAACTTTTCGCACAACGCTTTTCATATACCCATATTTCTGTACCTGTTCAATCATTGACGAACGATCTTCTTCACAAGATTTTCTCCAATCTGTATCTTTGTAAATATAATCTACTGCAGACTGAGGCAACTTTTCTAAAATCGAGCATTGTTTACTAATGTCTTCTAATATTTCTATTGCCTTCTCCGTTTGCACAAGGACCAATGATAGTCCCTCATTTTCTTTATTATGAGGCTGAAAAGTGTTCAAGCCCCAAAAGTCGGCAATGGTAAAGTCACCACAAATTTCATATATTTGCTTGCATTTATAGCATGAAGAACGCAAAAGATAGTTATGTTGGAAGTAATAGTAATAGTAATTACTATTATGTAATTCATCTAAAAATTTTCCATTTGAAAAATTCATCAGAAGATTTGAAGTCCTCCATCCTTTCGTCTTGGGACGAAAATCGATATGAGTTACTTTCGCTTTTTTGCGACGTTCTTCCCAATGTTTGTATTCTGTAAAAAAACTATTTGAAGGAACTCCATGACAGATAAATCTTGCCAAGACCAATTTTTCTTGAGATATTTTCCTAAAATCTAAATAGCTCTTTAACCCTTTTATCTGGCATGGGGTTCCGCAGAAAAGAACATATTTATTGTTCTTCAGATCATTAGCCACAAGTTTGAATGAAGTACCCATATAAGACTCTATATACTTCGATTTTCTTAACTCGTCTAAAGAGCATAACTCTGTTGAACAATGTTCAAGACGTTCTATTTCATAATTGTATCGCGCTCCATATACTACACCATTTCTCTCCATGACCCAATTAGCTAACAAAGAGAACATTCCGCCTGAAGACGATTTTGCAACTATTTCAGGAGAACTTGCTTTCAGCATATAGGGAATATACTCTCTATTAATCTTATCTGAAATAGGATGGTTAATTACATGGCAGACTTTTTCACATGCCTTGCAATAGATGCATTTATTCTCATTTAAATTAGGATAATAGAAGCCTTCTTCATTATAACTAAGATCTAAAGCTTGTTTTGGACAGATTGAAACGCACGCGCCACAACCTGTACATGTATCTTTGACATCAAGTATTTTAAGTATTTCCATATTAATGATTAAAGAATGAATATTTTCGCCCCAACTGGAGCAAAACAAAGTTGCCTAAAAGACTTAACAAAAATGATAATACCATACCCCATGCAGCACCTATGAACTGATAATGATTTATCAGATAAGAGAATAAAGCAATGCTACAAACTGTTGTCAGAATCTTATTGATAAGGGTTATTCGTGATTTTCCCAACGCTATTGTTATTTGTGAAATCGAATAATACATAGCGCTTGTGAGTGTAGACAATGCGATTATTTGTGTGTATTTCACCGAAGCCATATACCTTCCTGCAGTCAAAATCTTTACAACCAATGGAGCAGCAAATATATATACTGCAACAATACAAGCAGTGCTCCCAACTAATAAGCCAATCACTTTCCATAGCTTCCTTTTATTCCTCTCTACAATTGCTTGGAACAAATCTGGTTGGAAAGTATTTCCTATTGCAGTTTGAAAAACATTGATATAAGCAGCCATTTGTACTCCAACGACATAAAAACCTAATTCAGTATTATTACCCAATCTTTCAAGAAAAACTCGATCGTAACCATTTGAAAAAAATCCCAACATAGCAGCAACTGTCAATGGAGCACAGAACCTAATCATTACCTTAAATTCTTTCTTTTCAAAATTCAATTTAAAAAGAGAACGATAATGGTAGCAACTATATGTAAAGAAAATAAGATTAGCCAATAGGGATCCCAATAGTTTACCAAAAGCACCACATTTTAAAACAACGACGAATAATAAAGTCAAAGCAATAGACGTAATTCCTGCATAGGTGGCAATCTTAAAATATTTGCTACTTTCACGCCCCATCCGATAATCAATTAGCATCAAATTATATACTCCTGTCAAAGGAAGAGATAATACTGTCAACAGGGCATATGGGAAAAAAGGAATAGAAGAATTGCAATTAAATAGCTTAATATATCCCCATAGTCCTACAAGACAAAAAAATGATATGATTCCAGAGAAATAGATAAGTGATTTCAATAATAGGGCGCGTAATTTTTCTCTATCTTCTCCACTTACTTCAAAATACCTTTTAGTATAATAATGAATCATATAAAAGACCACTAACGGAGAAAGTAAAGTTGAGAAAGACGTATAGTAACCAGTAATAGCATAATCCTCTGGAGACATATTCATTGCTATTAAAGGGTTGGATGCTAAACTTAAAAGCATTGGAATTAAAGACGCTCCAAAATATAAAAAGAGATTCTTTAAATAGGAATTGTATTTTGAAATTATAGTATTCATACATTTGTTTTTTCAGCGCAAAGATATGAACTTCATAAGACTGCCCGAATTTTAATGATTTCCGATAATCTTGTTAAATAATTCACTACCGATAACATACTATTTGAGTCAGCAAGACTCCATGCTTATCCATTACATATCATATTTCCAAAAGAAACAAAAGCATTATCGACAGCCTCATCTTCTCTCAACGATGCAATATCCGATTCGACCTTATCGGCTATTTCAACTATACTGTTTGGATCATTGTAATAAGTAAATACAGGTTTTTGACGATCAAAAGCGACTATGTAATTGAGAATCCGCTTGATGACAGGCTTAATTAGTGATAATAAATCTATAAGTTTATACTTATTTTTGTCCGCATATTCAGGCATAAAAGAAATTGCTTTCTTATCTGTAAAAAGAGGATATACCTTGGTGAGGACTTCAGCTATAATCGCAGTCACAAAATAACGCGACCTCAACTGTTGGAAGAGTTCGTTAATCTTAAGCTCTGTTTTTGAGGTTTTTCCATTTTTCACTTTTACCTTGACCTCATCCCTTATGGCATACAAAGAGGAGAAAAGAGCCAGAACAAACAAGATATGGCGTGCATGCACATGTTCAAAAGCATCTGAATACAATGTCTTAGTCTCAAATAGAGTAGACTTACTTCTTCCTGCATCTTTATATCTTCCAATAAATGCGAGCAAAGGTTGAATGGCAGATTCTATATTGAGGATACTATCTTTATTGTCAAAACCTCGCTTTACACTATAATTGTGATGAAGATGCTCAAACTCTATTTTAATTTGTTTCTGAAGTTCATCATTTCCAAAAGCATCCCACGCCGTAATCTTATTTTGAGAATTGTTGAACATCACAATAGAGTCAACCAGTTCTGGTTTGTTACACTTGATAATACGGGTCATTATCTTTACATCCGACAATGGAATGGCACTCTGAATCTGACCTAAAGTACCCGTAGTTTGCGCACCATTAATGATTGCGACACCATGCAAAAGAGTCTTGTCGTTTTTCGATACATACTCCGTAGTTAGAATGGTTATTCCATTATTATATGCCCAAAAATTTCTTGACTCTGTCTCTGCCGTTTTTCTGATTCCTTTATTGATTCGATTTCGATATTCACCTAAATAGCCTCGATAGTTGGCAGTAAAAAGTTGCGTATTATATTGGGTGTATAAGTTGCGAAGCCACTCACCCGTTACAGAGAGAATAGCTGACGACCAATTATCGGAACTTTCCTCATAAATGATAGGGAATGGGCATTCTATTACTGCATCTACAGAAATATGAGCAATCTTCTTCAAATAGTAATTTTCCAAAGTGGGATTGCCCAACTCTTTGTAGGTAATTTCTATTTGCGGTGAATTCAGAACATTGGATAAGTAAAGGCTCGCAGTTTTTAACTCCTTCTCAACTTCCTTCGATTCTCCACAATTGTGTACAAACAGCAATTCTATATGGAGGAGGTGTCCTTCCGCTAAAGCCTTTCTTATAATCTCTACTTTAGGTCTTATTTCATCACCAAATTGTCGGATGTTTCCATTAAACAGCCATGCGAGTGCTGCATTAAGGTCTGCCGCTTTATTTGCCTTTGCAGACTCTTTAATTTTCTGCGAATGATAACCTTGTGCAATTATAAGGCTCTTTTCATCTTCATCATATTGTAAGAAGTCTATCTTATGATCATCTGCACCATCTACTAAGCAGTCTGCTGCCAATTGCTTAAGGTCACCTGTATTAAGATATAATGCTATTGCCCATATAGTATAGGCTTTATCTGCACCATAAGTCGATATTAATTCGGTCTCTTCGTCGTATGCTTTTAGATGTTCAAATTCCATATTTTTTTGTATTACATCAATTATTATAAACACTCTGCAAGTGTCTATATATCAGATAAGGAAGCAATTTTCTACCTATCAAATCCAATCACCCCCAAAAAGCAAGCACTCTTCAGTACCTACTCTACTGACTTTGTAAAAAACGAGTATGATTTAACTTTTAGGACTATTCAAGCCCGATACAGGAGGGAAAGAGTGATGAATAATCCCTGCTGCCCCTCAAAGTTTTTTTGAGAAATCACCAAGGTAGTTCTGTACAAAACTTCCGTGGAGTTTCACTGTACTTATAATGCTTGTAGTACATGACTGCCATTTGAGCACCCATATTACTTTCTGAATGGAATAAATGCTGCCTTAGTCTTCCCAAAAACGTGCAAGCCGAACGCCGCAAGTTTGTTTGAATGGCTAAGGGGCGTCCGTTTTCTTTCAAAATGAGCCTTGGCACAGAGATTGCGAACCGCGAAATGCGGTAAGACGGCTGACGGGAATGATCAAACGATGCACGGAGCTGTATGAACAGCTTACCCGCTGTTCTTCGTTCGACAAAAGACAAAATCTGACGATTCGTGAGACGCGTCTCATCGTGGATTACCTCGGTATTCCCGAGGGATGCTTTGACGATGAAGATTAAGCTATTATTATGGTCTAAATCATAGTACTCTAACGATGAAGATCGTTAGGTGCTAATGATGAAGACCATTAGATGCTAACGATGAAGATCGTTAAAGGGTAACGATGAAGACTATTAGGGTAGGCTGGTTTTGAACGCATGAAAAGGGGTGTTTGCCTCGCGCGCACGT
>ERZ808240.3144-NODE-3144-length-16566-cov-6.466477_pt1 | contig 16566 bp, 19 predicted proteins | sample MGYA00521084_ERZ808240 | MGnify/ENA primary metagenome ERZ808240 (study PRJEB31516, sample SAMN03275571) | gut metagenome | biome: mammalia-associated habitat; material: feces | host: Papio cynocephalus | place: Kenya | collected 2012-08-06 ... | reverse complement strand
CCTCCCTGAACGCAAAAAAGCCGAGACTTCTAAACGAAATCTCGGCTTTCTGCGAAGTATTACATTGTCTGTTCCATTGTGGGGCGCGGCGCCTGTTCCGGCTGCGGCAGAAGCAATTCGACCTGCTCCTGCACTCTGCGGAGCTGCTTTTCTTCGGCATACGAGAGCGTTGCGTCGGCTTCCAGCGCAAGCTCGCACGCATTCCGAACAACGGCAAGCTGCTCGTCGGAAAAAAGGCGCTGTTCGTCTACCAAGCCAGCCCGGACCGCAAAGTCCTGCTTTGCCGCTTCATAGTTTTCCATGAAGTAATGCCCGGCGTGAACGCCCTTCCGGTCGAAGTCCCATTCCCATGTCATAAACTTAGCGCCTGTCTTGCAGCAACGCCCCGCCAGCACCGCATCACCGAAATCCGCAAGCACCTTGAAGGTATCCTCTAAGCCAACTGCCTTCAACGCAGGTGCGCATTCAAAGATTCGCATATACTCCTTGACCTGTCCAGCCGCCTGTATCACCGTCCGAAGCTGCCAGTCCACTTCCGGCCCTGTAATATCTGTTGGTCTGAAACGGACGATGCCGTCTCTGTCAACCGAGCAGAGCGTCTTCTCGTTCCATCTGACGTGAAACAGCCCGTCCTCCAGCAGCCTTGCATCCAGATTCCTGCGCAGGAGTTGCTGTTCTACCTCTCGCAGAAACCGTTCCTTCCGCGGTGTGAGTTCTTCGCTCATTCAAACCCTCCCCATTACAAAAAGCAGGCTGATGCACTTTCACGCTTCAGCCTGCTCCCCTGTCATCCAAATCGGCTTATTGAATAAATTTCATTTTCCTCATTTTCTTCGTTTCTGGACAAGTTTACTTAAAATCGTGTTTTTTCTATGAGACTTCTAGAATGCACAGCTTTACAGTCCAAATGATTCTGGACGTCATATGATTGTGCTGCGCAGCTATTCCTCCGTTTCCTATGGAAAAATCGTATCCTTTTGCTTCATCTGAATAAAAAATACTATTCTCAGTCCGCCGATCAGGAAGACCTGATCTCCATCGGCACCATCGGCCTCATCAAAGGCATCTCCACCTTCGACGCCGCCAAAGGCGCCCGCCTCGCCACCTACGCCGCCCGATGCGTAGAGAATGAGATCCTCATGTATTTCCGGTCGATGCGGAAGACGGCGGGGGATGTTTCGCTTTCGGACTGCATTGAGACCGGGAAGGACGGGAATGCGCTGTCGCTGATGGATGTGCTGTGCTCGGACGAGGATCTGTTCGAGGATCTCAGCGCGCGGCAGACCTACCGGAAGCTCTACGAGGTCATGGACACCGTATTGTCGCCGCGGGAGCGGATGGTCATCACCCTGCGCTACGGCCTTGGCGACCGCACGCCGCTCACGCAGCGGGAGATCGCGGCGAAATGCGGCATCAGCCGCTCCTACGTCTCCCGCATCGAGAAAAAAGCACTCGCCGCCCTGCAGCAGGCGCTGCAGGGCTACACGCAGGAGGTCTGAAGTGGCGGGCGCAAAAAAGCAGAGGGGTTGTCCCCTCTGCTTTTTCTTTCTTCTATTTACTGCCGCTCGGCTTTGGTTTCGCAGTAGAGGCAGCGGTAGGTGCGCTTTTCACGGTCGGTGAGCGTGAAGATCTGCGGCAGCTCCTGCTCGACGGAGGTGATGCAGCGCGGGTTTTTGCAGCGGATGACGTTCCGGATCCGCTCCGGCAGCTTCAGCTGGCGCTTTTCCACGCGCTGGCCGTCCTTGATGATGTTGACGGTGATGCCGGGGTCGACGTAGCCGATCACGTCCCAGTCGAGGTCCAGGATGCGGTCGATCTTGATGATATCCTTGCGGCCGAGCTTGCTGCTGACGACGTTTTTGAGCAGCGCCACGGAGCAGTCGAGCTGGTCGAGGCCGAGGATGTTGTACAGGTACATCGCCTTGCCGGCGGAGATATGGTCAATGACAATACCGTTGGAGATCGCATCAATAATCATGTGGTAGCCCTCCCTTATTCAATACCAAGCAGCTTGAGGATCAGCGCCATGCGGATGTAGCGGCCGTTTTTGACCTGCTTGAAATAGCAGGCTCTGGGGTCGTCGTCGACGGCGACGGAGATCTCGTTGACGCGGGGCAGCGGGTGCAGGATGCAAAGATCCGGCTTCGCCGTCCGGAGCTTTTCCGGAGTGAGGATGTAGCTGTCTTTCAGGCGCAGGTAGTCTTCTTCGTTGAAGAAGCGCTCGCGCTGCACGCGGGTCATATACAGGATATCGAGCAGCGGCATGACGGCTTCGAGGTCCGTGGTCTGCTCATAGGGGATGTTGTTCTTTTTGAGCGCTTCGTTCTTGACGTAGCTCGGCAGCTTCAGTTCTTCCGGGGAGATGAGCACGATCTTGATGCCGGTATAGCGGCTGAGCGCGCTGATGAGCGAGTGGACGGTGCGGCCGAACTTGAGGTCGCCGCAGAAGCCGACGGTCAGGTCGTTGAATCTCCCCTTCTCACGCTGGATGGTGAGAAGGTCCGTGAGTGTCTGCGTCGGGTGGTTGTGGCCGCCGTCACCGGCGTTGATGACGGGGACCTCGGAGTGCATGGAGGCGACGAGCGGCGCGCCCTCTTTCGGGTGGCGCATGGCGATGATGTCGGAATAGCAGCTGACGGTGCGGATGGTATCGGAGACGCTCTCGCCCTTCGACGCGGACGAGCTGCTGGCGGACGAGAAGCCGAGGACCTTGCCGCCGAGCGAGAGCATGGCGGACTCGAAGCTCAGACGCGTCCGGGTGGAGGGCTCAAAGAACAGCGTGGCGAGGATCTTGCCGTCGCACTTGTGGGCATAGGCCTCCGGGCGGGCGATGATGTCGTTGGCCCTGGCGACCAGTTCGTCGATCTCCTGGGTGCTGAGCTGCAGAATGTCGATCAGGTGGTTCATATCAGTTCGTTCCTCCAATCCAAGATTCGTCCGAGGGGTCATTCCGGAACTGCAGGAGACGGGCGACGTCCTCGGGTTTGATATACTTCTGTTCGGCGGCGACCTGTGCGATCACGTCGAAGTTCGTCAGGCTGACATTTTTGACATTGGCGGCGGCCAGCCGCTCCAGGCCCTTTTTCATGCCGTAGGTGAAGATGCTCACGATGCCGAGCACCTCCGCCCCGGCCTCCCGCAGCACGTTCACGACCTCAAGGACGCTGCCGCCCGTGGAGATCAGATCCTCCACCACGACGGCCTTCTGGCCTTTTTCCAGCCGCCCTTCGATCTGGTTCTGGCGGCCGTGGTCCTTACTCGACGAGCGGACGTAGCCCATCGGCAGGCCCATCATCTGCGCGGTGATGGCGGCGTGCGCGATCCCGGCGGTGCTGGTGCCCATGAGGACCTCCGCGTCCGGGTATTCGCGGCGGATGGTCTGCATGAGAGCTGTCTCCACCTCGGTGCGGACGTCCGGGGCGGTCAGGATGAGGCGGTTGTCACAATAGACAGGGCTTTTGATGCCGCTGGCCCAGGTAAACGGCTCGTCCGGCCGGAAGAATACGGCGCGGATCGACAGCAGATCCTCTGCGATGCGGCGTGCGGTTGATTCCATAAGTCTGCTCCTTTCTGTTATCCGACAAATTCCTGCAGGCAGCGCTGGTAGGCTGCGACGGGGTCGGCGGCCTGCGTGATGGGGCGGCCGACGACGATATAATCCGAGCCGATGGCTCTGGCCTTTTCGGGGGTGGTGATACGGACCTGATCGTCCGTCTTCGCGTCGGCGAAGCGGATGCCCGGCGTGACGGTCACGAAGCTGCCGGAGCAGGCCTCGTGGATCTTCCCTGCCTCGAGCGGCGAGCAGACCACGCCGTCAAGCCCCGCGGCCTGCGCGTTTTTCGCATAGCTGATGACGATGTTGGCCAGCGGCGCGTGGATGCCGATCTCCTCTTCCATGCTCTGCTGGCTGGTGGAGGTCAGCTGCGTGACGGCGATGAGCAGCGGGCGCGTGCCGTCGGCGCGGGTCAGGCCCTCGAGCGCGGCGGTCATCATGGCGCGGGTGCCTGCCGCGTGGAGGTTCACCATATCCACGTCCAGCGAGGACAGGACGGCCATGGCCTTTTTGACGGTGTTGGGGATGTCGTGCAGCTTGAGATCGAGGAAGATCTGGTGGCCTCTGGCCTTGATCTCGCGGACGATGGACGGGCCCTCGGCGTAGAACAGCTCCATGCCGATCTTCACGAACGGCTTTTTGCCGGTGAAGCGGCCCAGAAACGCGAGCGTTTTCTCCTTGCTGTCAAAGTCCAGGGCGATGATGACGTCTTTACCCATGATGTGCGCCTCCTATGATATCGTTCAGATTTTGTATGTGATATTGTTCCATGACCCGCGGCAGATCGTTTACCAGATCGCGGCAGGCAAAGGGATCGACCAGATTGGCCGCGCCGACCTCGACCGCCGTCGCTCCGGCGAGCATGAGCTCGAGCACGTCCTCCGCCGTCCGGACGCCGCCCATGCCGATGATGGGGATGCGGACGGCCTCATAGACCTGCCAGACCATCCGCACCGCCAGCGGGAAGATGGCCGGGCCGGACATGCCGCCGGTCTTGTTGGCCAGCAGCGGCTTTTTGCTGCGCAGATCGATACGCATGCCCATCAGCGTGTTGATGAGGCTGACCGCGTCGGCGCCCGCGTCCTCGCAGGCCTTCGCGATGTCGGCGATGCTCGTGACGTTGGGCGAGAGCTTGACGATCACGGGCTTCTGGACTGCGTCCTTCACGGCCCGGGTCACGGCTGCTGCAGCCTTCGGGTCGGTGCCGAAGCTCATGCCGCCGCCGTGCACGTTCGGGCAGGAAATATTGACCTCCAACCAGCCGACCTGCGCGCATGCGTCCAGCCTCCGGCAGACCTCGACGTATTCCTCGATGGAAAAGCCGCTGACGTTGGCCATGACCGGCTTTTGGAAGACACGCTGCAGCTTCGGCAGCTCCTCGGCGATCACCGCGTCGACGCCGGGATTCTGCAGGCCGACGGCGTTGAGCATCCCGCCCGGGGCTTCCGCGATGCGCGGCTGCGCGTTGCCGGTGCGCGGGTGCAGGGTCGTGCCCTTGAAGGAAAATGTGCCGAGACAGTTGATATCGTAGAGCTCCGCGAACTCATATCCGTAGCCGAAGGTGCCGCTGGCGGGGATGATGGGATTTTCCAGTTCACGGCCGCAGAGCGTGACGTTGGTCGTTACCATAGCAGCTCCTCCTTTCTGAATACCGGGCCCTCGCGGCAGACGCGCTTCGGGCCGTTCAGCGTTTCGATCGTGCAGCCCATGCAGGCGCCGAAGCCGCAGCCCATCCGGGCCTCCAGGCTGAGAACGCCCGGCTTGTCCGCTGCGCAGCAGAGCGCGCGCAGCATCGGCAGCGGCCCGCAGGCGCAGAAGGTATCGTAGACTTCCGGCAGAGCGTCGGTCACAAAGCCGCGCACGCCATAGCTGCCGTCCGCCGTCGTGACGACGGTCCGCACGCCGAGCGCGCGGAATTCTTCCTCGTAAAAGCGCTCCTGCGCGATGTTGAAGCCAAGGATGGCGATGGGTGTCTTCCCTGCCGCGAGCAGGCGGCGGGCAAGGCCGTACATCGGCGGCACGCCGATCCCGCCGCCGATGAGCAGCGTGGTCTCGCCGCAGGCGGCGACGTCGAAGCCGTTGCCAAGGCCCGTCAACGCCCCGAGCGTCTGCCCCGGCCGGCACTGTGCAAGCCAGTCGGTGCCCTTGCCGACGACCTTGTAGAGGATGGTCACACCGGCATCATCCCAGTCGCAGACCGACAGCGGGCGGCGCAGGAAAAAGCCCGGCAGCTGCAGCTCCAGAAACTGCCCCGGCGCGGTGATGGCCGAGGTGTCGCCGCAAAGGCGCAGGGCGTAGACCTGCGGGGCAAGCGGCCGGTTCTCCGTGATGGTAAACAGGACTTCTTTCAAAGCGTTTCCTCCTTCCAGACGGGGGCTCCGCCGATCATTGTGAGCCTGCACACGCCCGTCAGCGCGCGTCCGGCAAACGGCGTGGCCCGGCCCATGGTCAGGAACGTTTCGGGGTCGACGGTGTAGGTTCTGGTCAGATCAAAGGCCGTCAGGTCGGCGGGCTGGCCCTCGGCCAGCTCTGTGCCGCAGCCGAAGCGGCGCATCGGCGCGCCGTGCATCAGGTCGACGAGTTTTTCAAGCGGCAGGATGCCGGTCTGGACCAGCGCCGTGTAGCTTGCGGCAAACGACGTCTCGAGCCCGACGACACCCATAGCGCTCTTTTCCAGGCCCCGGCCCTTTTCTTCCCGGCTGTGCGGGGCGTGGTCGGTCACCAGCATGTCGATCGTCCCGTCGAGCAGGCCCTCGATCAGCGCGTCGCGGTCTTCCCGCGCGCGCAGGGGCGGGTTCATCTTGAACCGGCCGTCCTCCTGCAGGTCTTCGTCGGTGAAGGTCAGGTAATGCGGCGCGGTCTCGCAGGTGACGTCCACGCCGCGGCGCTTGGCTGCTCGGATGAGGGCGACGCTTTCCTTCGTGGAGACGTGGCAGACGTGGTAGGCGCAGCCGGTCTCTTCGGCGAGCCTCAGATCCCGGGCGATCGGTCCCCACTCGCTCTCGGAGCAGATGCCGCGGTGGCCGTGGGCACGAGCATACGCGCCGTCGTGGATATAGCCGCCGTGCAGGAGGCTGTTGTCCTCGCAGTGCGCAGCGAGGATTTTTCCGAGCGCGCGGCACCTGGTCATGGCCTCGCGCATGAGGCTTTCCGACTGCACGCCGCGGCCGTCGTCGGAGAACGCGATGACGCCTGGCGCGAGCCCTTCAAGATCCGCGAGCCGCTCCCCTTTTTCGCCGACCGAGATGGCGCCGTAGGGATGGACGTGGACGAGCGCGTCCTTTTCGATGATCGCGCGCTGCATGGCCAGCGCGGCGGCGCAGTCCGGCACGGGGGCGAGATTCGGCATGGCAGCGACGTGGGCGAAGCCGCCGTGGGCCGCGGCGAGCGTGCCGGTCCGGATCGTCTCTTTATAAGAAAATCCCGGTTCACGAAGATGTACATGCACATCAACGAAACCGGGAAATAAGACAGCCTTATGAAGATCCATGGAAACAGCATCTGCGGGACAGGAAATACGATCACCAATGGAAACAATTCTTCCGCCCGAAAGCAAAACGTCCGCGGCACGAAATACGCCGCCCGAGGAGAGGAGCTGTGCGTTTTGAAGCAGATAGCGCATGGTCGTTTCCTCCTTTTTTGTGTCCGGTGCATTATACGGGATATCCGGCGGAATGTCAAGTCCCCTGACGGATCGATTTTTCGTTTTTTCAAAAATCAGCCCCGGGACTGCCGTCCCGGGGCTGCGATCTGATTCAGGAAAGGAGCATTTTGTCGTTCGCCTCGTCGCTGCCGCTGGCGCGGGAGAACATGGCGAGCAGATCCGGAACGGTCAGCTTCTTCTTCTCCTCGCCGGACACGTCCACCACGACCTGACCGGCGTCCATCATGATGAGGCGGTTGCCGTGCGCGATGGCGTCTTTCATGTTGTGGGTGATCATGAGCGTGGTCAGCCCGTGCTCCTGCACGATGCGGTCGGAAAGCTCGAGGACCTTGGCCGCCGTGCGCGGGTCGAGGGCGGCGGTATGCTCATCGAGCAGCAGCAGCTTCGGCTGCTGCAGAGCCGCCATCAGGAGCGTCAGCGCCTGCCGCTGGCCGCCAGAGAGCAGGCCGACCTTCGCGGTCATCCGATCCTCGAGGCCGAGGTCCAGTGCGTGCAGCCGCTTCTGGTATTCGGCGCGTTCAGCCTTGGTGATGCCCCAGCGGAGGCCGCGGTGCTGCCCGCGGCGGGCGGCGAGGGCCAGATTCTCCTCGATCTGCATGGTGGGCGCGGTGCCCATCATCGGGTCCTGGAACACACGGCCGAGGAAGGCCGCGCGCTTATGCTCCGGCAGGCCGGTGACATCGGTGCCGTCGATGACGATCTTGCCGCTGTCGATCTGGAAGGAGCCAGCGATGGCGTTCAGCATGGTCGATTTGCCCGCGCCGTTGCCGCCGATGACGGTGACGAAATCGCCGTCGTTGAGGGTCAGGTTCAGATCGTTCAGCGCGGTCTTTGCGTTGACGGTGCCGGGGTTAAAGGTCTTGCACACATGGATGAGTTCAAGCATGGTGTGTTTCCTCCTTTTTTGCCTTGCTGCGGAACATCTTGCCCTTCCAGTACGGGATGGCCAGGAACAGCGCGACGATCAGCGCCGTGATGAGCTTGAGGTCGTTTGTGTTGAGGCCAAGCTGCAGGACGATCTGGAGCACGAAATAATAGATCACCGCACCGATCGACACGGCCAGCAGCTTGAGGCCGAAGTTCGTAAAGAGCTTGCCGAAGATGACTTCGCCGATAATGACGGCGGCCAGGCCGATGACGATCGCGCCGCGGCCCATGTTTACATCCGCCGCGCCCTGGAACTGCGCGAGCAGCGCGCCGGACAGGGCGACAAGGCCGTTGGAGAGCATGAGGCCGAAGACGACGTTCGCGTTCGTGTTGATGCCCTGCGCGCGGGCCATGTTCTGGTTCGCGCCGGTGGCGCGGATGGCACAGCCGCGCTCCGTGCCGAAGAACCAGTACAGAAGCGCGATCACGGCGAACGTGAAAAGCAGCAGGATCGGCAGCGGATTTTTCAGGCTCAGCTCGCGCACATAGCGCTGCGAGACCATCAGCGGATATTTATCCACGCCGACGGCCTGATTGGCCTTGCTGTCCATGATGCGCAGGTTGATGGAGTAGAGCGCGAGCTGCGTCAGAATGCCGGAGAGGATCGCGGGGATGCCGCATTTGGTATGGAACATGCCCGTCACAAAACCGGCCAGCATGCCGCAGGCGAACGCGCACAGCAGCGCCAGCCACGGGTTTACCCCCGCGCGGATGAGCATGACGGCGGCTGCGCCGCCGGTGGCGATGGAGCCGTCGACGGTCAGATCCGCAACGTCCAGAATGCGGAAGGTGATGTACACGCCGATGGCCATCAGGCCCCAGATGAGGCCCTGAGCCGCCGCGCCGGGCAGTGAATTGAGTAGCGCAGAGAGGAAGCTCATAATCATTCTCCTTGTCAGTCTGCGCCTGCAATCGGCCGGCAAAGGGTTCCGGTTATCGGCCGATTGCAGGGGCAAACGGTTTTTGCAGTTCTGCCGGTCACGGGCATTCGCCCGTGACCGGTCAACGTGTCAGATTCAGCCGTCGATCGCCTCATAGCCATCGAGCGGGGTGATGCCGAGCTGCTCGCAGACGGAAGCGTTGTACTTCGGGGTCGCGTCGGTGTATTCGACCGGCATTGTGGAGATATCGACCTCGCCCTTCAGGATCTTGGCAGCCATCTTGCCGGTGGTCACGCCGAGATCGTAGTAGCTGATGGACAGCGTCGCCACGCCGCAGCCGCGGCAGATGCCCTCTTCGCCGCAGATGGCAGGAACGCCGGCGGGGATCAGAACATTGGCAATGGCCTCAGTGTTGGAGGCGGCGGTGTTATCGGTCGGGATGTAAACAACGTCGGAGAAGTCAGCGGCCTTCTGGGTCACGGAGGAGACGTCGTTGCTGTCGGTGAAGGCGAACTCTTCGCAGGTCACGCCCTGGGTCTCGAGCGCCTTGCGCACCTCGTCGATCTGATAGCGGGAGTTCGGCTCGGCGGAGCAGAACAGCAGACCGACGGTCTTGGTCTCGGGGAACCAGTCAAGGATCATCTGTGCCTGCGCCTGCAGGTCGGCCAGATCGGACGTGCCGGAGACGTTGCCGCCGACGGTGCCGTTGAAATCGTCGATGTCGAGCGCGACGCCATAGGCCGTGATGGACGTGCCGAGGATGGGGATATCGGCCGTGGCAGAGACGGCAGCGGTCAGAGCCGGGGTGGCGTTGGCCATGATGAGGTCCACGCCCTTGGAGACAAAGCCGTTGACGATCGTGCCGCAGTTGACAGAGTCGCCGGAGGCGTTCTGCACGTCGACGGTGACGGCGTCGCCGAGTTCCTCGGTCAACGCGTCGACAAATCCCTGGGTCGCGGCGTCGAGCGCCTCATGCTGGACCAGCTGGCAGACGCCGACGGTGTAGGTCTTACCGCTCTCGGCCGGAGCCTCAGCGGGTTCTTCGGCGGCGGGTTCGGCCGCTTCGGTAGTTTCTGCGGTCTCAGTGGACGCGGCGGCGTCCGTGGCGGCGGGCTGGCTGGAGGCACAGGCGGCCAGGCTCAGGACCATGACGAGCGCCAGAAGCATTGCAAGCATCTTTTTCATTTTGATTTCGCTCCTTTTCTCATGTATGAACTGGATTGGACGGGGCTACGCCGCGTGATCACGGCTGCAGTCCAAAACAAAAAGGAGGCTCTGTCCGCGGAACAGAGCCTCCTTCTGGTTACGAAGAAAAACACCGGTCTATACGGACAGTCTCTTTTTTTTGCGCGCGGTAATACAGGCCCGTGATCTGCTCGCGGGCCACAATAAAGAGGAAGCTCATCTGGATGGACTTGTTGTTCGGATAACGCTCGGCCATGATAAGCTCCTTTCTGCCGCGCGCAGCGGCGTCCTTTTGATGTTTGCTACTATACTGCTTTAAATGCGCAAAGTCAATTGTGAATCCGCCAAATTGTCCTTGCTTTTTTTCATGCCGTTTGTGCATTCCGCAAAATACAAGCCGCCCGCCTCCATTTTAGAGGCGGGCGGCGATTTGCTTGTCAGACGTTGGTAAAGTGGTAGGAATGGCCGATATCGTAGGTCATTTTATCGCTTTCGGAGATGAAATCCATGAAGCGGTTGGCCGCGGAGGTCGGCGAAACGTCGCGCAGCGTGCACATGCAGACCGAGCGCGGCGGGATCTCAAACGCCGTGCGGACCGGCAGGATCACGCCCCGGCCGAGGCCGGACTGCGAAAATTCCTCCGTCACACACGCGACGCCGAGGCCGATCCGCGCCAGTGAGATGAGCAGGTTGTGCGAGCCGAGCTCGATCTCCGGCTTCAGGCTGACGCCGTGCTGCTGGAAGAACTGCTCCACATAGACGCGGGAGCTTGCTTTCCGTTCCAGAAGGATCAGCGGGAAGGCCGCAATTTCTTCCATGGAATGCGGGTGGTCAAAATCGCAGTCGTAATTCGGCGCGGCGACGAAAATCTGGTGGGTATCGAAGCAGTGGCGGATGGAATAGGCGTCCTTGTCCTTCGGCTCGCTGGCAAAGGCGATGTCGACCTGCCCTGCGTGCAGATAATCGAGGACCATCTGGCTCGTGCCGTTGAGGATGCGGATCTGGATAGCCGGATAGTTCTGATGGAAAGCCTCGAGCCGGGAGACCAGATAGGTCTTCGTCACCGTGTCGCTCGCGCCGATGATCAGCTCGCCCGTGAGCAGCTGGCGCGACTGCGCGAGCTTTTCCTCACCGCACTGGATGAGGCCGAGGCCGTGCGAGACATAATCCAGCAGCATCTTCCCCTCGCTCGTCAGCACGACGCCGCGCGTGCTTCTGGAAAACAGCCGGACCTGCAGCTGCTCTTCGAGCTGCTTGATGGACTGGCTGACCGCGGATTGGGAGATATACAGATTCTGCGCCGCAGCGGAGATATTGCCCATGCGGGCGACCTCCTGAAAGACGCGGTAAAGCTCCAATTTGACTGCCATAGCTGCCTCCTGTCATTACGTTTATTAATGGAGTTAATCGCAACGATTAAAAACATCTATTTTACTTATTATCCGACAACGATTATAATATGCTCAGGATGAAAAGTCCAGCATGAAATCAAGTTCATACAGTTGCCAATATAGTTCCGGATACATGGCCCGGATGTTTCTACCGCAGCGCCAGAGCTGCGACTATTGGAAGTTCGCACACGCAGGTTTTCTATTCCTGCGCGCGGCTTTTTGTCATTGGCAGCAGGTATATCCCCCGCTGTCTATTTTTTATTATGTTTTTGGAGGAAGCTATGCAGGAGCTGAAGGATCGCATCGTCAAGGAGGGCAAGATTCTGCCCGGAAACATTGTAAAGGTCGACGGGTTTCTCAACCACCGCGTCGACTGTGCGTTTATGGGACGCATCGCTGATGAATTCCAGAAATTCTTTGATCTCGACAAAGTAGATCTCATTCTGACAGCTGAGGCCAGCGGCATTGCCCTTTCCGCGATCTGCGCGTACCGGTACGGCAAGCCCATGGTGTATGCGAAAAAGGCCAAGAGCGACAACATCGAGGGCGGCCTGTATCAGAGTGAGATCTTTTCCTATACCTACAAGAAGAAGGTCACGCTGCTCGTCTCCAAGGAATGGCTGCACCCGGGCGACCGCGTGCTCGTGATCGACGATTTCCTTGCCCGCGGCGAAGCGCTGCGCGGCCTCTGCGAGATCGTCCAGGCCGCCGGCGCTGAGCTGGTCGGCATCGGCTGCGCCGTGGAAAAGGGCTTCCAGGGCGGCGGCGACAAGCTCCGCGCAGCGGGCGTCAACCTGCATTCGCTCGCCATCATCGAAAGCGCAGAGCCGGGCAACATCGTCTTCCGTGAGGAGGAGGCATAATGGAAACTATCCTCATTCTGGATTTCGGCGCCCAGTACAGCCAGCTCATCGCACGCCGCGTGCGTGAGCAGAACGTCTACTGCGAGGTCAAGCCCTGCTCCATCTCCCCTGACGAGATCCGGAAGCTTGCCCCCATCGGCATCATCCTGTCCGGCGGCCCGCAGAGCGTCTATAAATCTGTTTCCCTGCACGTGGATCCTGCGCTGTTTTCGCTCGGGATCCCCGTTCTTGGCATCTGTTATGGATGCCAGCTCATGGCATATTCGCTGGGTGGCACCGTTGCAGCAGCGACGGAAGCGACCGCCCGCGAATATGGCAAGACGCTGACCGAGTTTGACACCCAGAGCGCCATCTTCCAGGGCCTGCCCGCGTCCTCCGTGACGTGGATGAGCCACGGCGACTACATCTCGCAGGTCCCCGACGGCTTCACCGTCACCGCGAAGACCGCCGTCTGCCCGACGGCCGCTATGGCCTGTCCGGAAAAGAAGCTCTACGGCGTGCAGTTCCATCCGGAAGTGCAGCATACTGTCCAGGGCAGCGAAATTTTGCGCCGCTTCCTCTATTCCGTCTGCGGCGCCTCCGGCGACTGGACCATGGCAGATTACCGCCAGACTGCCATCCGCGTCATCCGCGAAAAGGTCGGCTCCGGCCGCGCGCTGCTGGCGCTGTCTGGCGGCGTGGACTCCTCTGTCGCTGCAGCGCTCATGGCCGAGGCCATCGGCAGCCAGCTCACCTGCGTGTTTGTCGACCACGGTCTCATGCGCAAGAATGAGGGCGACGAGGTCGAAGCTGCCTTCGGCAAATGGGATATCCACTTCATCCGCGTCAATGCGGAGGACCGGTTCCTCTCGAAGCTCGCCGGCGTCACCGATCCGGAGACGAAGCGCAAGATCATCGGCGAGGAATTCATCCGCGTGTTTGAGGCCGAAGCCAAGAAGATCGGCGCTGTCGATTATCTTGTGCAGGGTACGATCTATCCGGACGTCATCGAATCCGGCCTCGGCAAGTCCGCGGTGATCAAGAGCCACCACAACGTCGGCGGTCTGCCCGACTATGTCGATTTCAAGGAGATCATCGAGCCGCTGCGGATGCTCTTCAAGGACGAAGTCCGGCAGCTCGGCCGCGAGCTGGATCTGCCGGAGTATCTGGTCATGCGCCAGCCCTTCCCCGGCCCGGGTCTTGCCATCCGCGTCATCGGCGATATCACGAAGGAAAAGCTCGACACGCTGCGCGACGCCGACTTCATCTTCCGCGACGAGATCGCCAAGGCCGGGCTCGACCGCAGTCTCAGCCAGTATTTCGCAGTCCTCACCTCCATGCGCTCCGTCGGTGTCATGGGTGACGGCCGGACGTATGACTATACGCTGGCGCTGCGCGCCGTCAACACGAGTGACTTCATGACCGCCGACTGGTCCCGCATCCCCTACGACGTGCTCGACCGCATCTCCGTCCGCATCGTCAACGAAGTCCGCGGCATCAACCGCATCTGCTACGACATCACCAGCAAACCCCCCGCAACGATCGAGTGGGAATGATCCCCGAAAGGCCAAAAAGCGCGTAAACACTGGACTTTTTGAGCCTTGATGCCCCTCGTGGCAACGATTTGGCAACAGAATTTCATTATTCATAAAAAGAGAGCTAACTGATTTTGATTAAGTCAGTTAGCTCTCTTTTTATTTCATCAGAACGGACACCAAATATATTTTAAGACGAGTTGTGTCAACTTCTCTTCCTTTAATAGTAAGCTTTCTTCCATTGGAAGATAATGCATAAGTCTTATGGTTTTCATAATGGATAGTCTTAAAAAGAAATTCCTTTTTAAGGCTCTTATAGTATGGATCATGCAACTTAGTCACTTTTTCTGCGGACCGATCGACGATCTGGACCGCACAGAACTTAAAGGCTGCAATTTGACAAGCTTTCCAAAGCATATATTCACCATAAGATGATTCCGGATTATTTTTTATTTGATCTGCTGTTAATCCATACTCAAGCATTGGTTTAACATATTTTTCAATCATATTTCTATCCCAATATGTACCAACATTCCAGCACACAACTATATCAAAATTCAGTGTATCCAGAATGTTATTCACAAAATCGGGCTCGCTGTAGTCAGCTTCTATAAATCGAACCGTCCCATTAATGGCTTCTGAACTGGATGATTGAAATGCTTCCACTCTTTTTCGGGCCAAACTCAAGCACGACGGATTTTTATCTACAGCGATTACATTTAATCCCTGTTGCAGCAGGGAAAGTGTACTTTGACCAGTGCCGCAACCTAACTCCAGGACTGTCTTATATTCTTTCAGTTGCCGGGCCATCCACTTATAATCACCTTGTTCAAAAAAAGTATTTGAACTTTTTTCCCAATCTTGTGAGTATTTTTCAATTTCATTCATCACTCTTTAGCTCCTTCAATAACAGATCACTCAACCCCTGGGACATGATCTTCGCTTGCTTCTGGGTGGCATCAAACTCCGGGTAGTAGTAACGCCACTTGTCGTAGTCCTCCTTAGTGATTTCGCCCGCCTCCAACATGGCAGCAGCCTGCTGCCAGGAGCAGAGCATTTCATGCAGCCGGGCGGCGTCCTTGTTTTTACGAACATCGACCTTCAGACAGACTTCGCCATCCATTTCGTTGATCCTAAGCCCGTAGCGGTCTTCCAGAGTGAACAGTGTGTGCATCAGTCCGGTATAGGAGTCAATGTCCGGTACGTCCAACGCCTTGGGCGAAACGTCAAGCACCTGTGCCAGCGCAGCGGTCACGTCCGCTTTGGGCGTTCTGGAGCCATTCTCGTACTGCGCAAGGCGGACATCTGCGGATTTCTCCGGGAAGCCCAGCGCCATGCCAAGGTATTTCTGTGTCATGCCCCGCATCGTGCGGAAAAAGTGGATGCGTTCACTAATCGCCATAATAGCCATCTCCTGTGTCGGTTGTCTTTGATAATGAGTATAGCAGATATGTTTAATTTCGTCAAGAAAAATCTAAGCAAATTTATTTAATATTTTCCTGCAAACCGGCTTGACTTAAACTAATATGTATAGTACAATAGCTGTAAGCTAAGCATATTAGCTTAATTCATAGAAATTTTACAATTAGGATAGTCAACAAATGCAGAAAAAATGTCCGTTGTAAGGTGAGAGGGGGGGTGAAATCCAAAAGAGCCAAATTGAATGACCGTCCAAGGGATACTTTCTCCGGGGAAGCAGGCGATGAGATGAGCGTGCCAAGGAGAAAAGAAAACGGCACAGCGCCGAAAAGGGTTGCCTGTCAGAGTCCTGCGGATAGAACGGCGAAGAAATCAACCACAAATCAGGAAAGGAAGGTATTTTGCCTATGGCAGGAGAAATTTTTATGCGAGTGAACGAAGTTGCGGAAGAGCTTGGCGTATCGGTTCCGTATGCGTATAAGCTCATCCGTGAGCTGAACGAAGAGCTGCGAAAGACCGGCTGCATCACCATTGCAGGCAGGATCGACCGCAAGTTCTTCCATGAGAAGTTCTACGGAACGAGAGAACAGCGGGAAAGGAAGGAATCGAATGGCAGCGTTTAAGGATAAGAAAAACGGTTCGTGGTATGTGCAGTTCCGCTATACCGACTGGCGCGGTGAGCGCCAGCAGAAATTAAAGCGCGGTTTTGCCACGAAAAAAGAGGCGCAGGCATGGGAGCGCGAGTTTCTGATGCAGAAGCAGGCTGACATCAATATGAGCTTCGAGAGCTTTGTGGCGCTTTACGAAAAGGACGTCAAGCCCAAGCTGAAGCTCAACACATGGCTCAGCAAGGAGCATATCATCCGCACAAAGATTCTGCCGTATTTCAAAAAGCGCAAGCTCTCGGAGATCACTGCCCGTGATGTGATCGACTGGCAGAATGAGATACGGCAGCACACCAAGTCAAGCGGCGAAACCTATTCCCCGGACTATCTCAAGAACGTCCATACGCAACTGAGCTGTATTTTCAACCATGCCATCAAGTATTACGGCTTGAAGATCAATCCAGCCGCAAAGGCCGGGAATATGGGCAGTGAGCAGCCGAAGGAGATGCTGTTCTGGACGAAGGAAGAATATCTCAAATTCATCGACGCCATGATGGACAAGCC
>ERZ808240.3143-NODE-3143-length-16567-cov-4.718144_pt1 | contig 16567 bp, 20 predicted proteins | sample MGYA00521084_ERZ808240 | MGnify/ENA primary metagenome ERZ808240 (study PRJEB31516, sample SAMN03275571) | gut metagenome | biome: mammalia-associated habitat; material: feces | host: Papio cynocephalus | place: Kenya | collected 2012-08-06 ... | reverse complement strand
CATCGACTCCAAGCGCCAACAATTTGGTGCGCATGGTGGAGCTATTTGGGTGCTCGTCAGACTATCTTCTTGGCCTCACGGACGAGCGTCTTCCTCCTCATCGCGTTTATGTAGGCGCGTAATCATGCCTAACCCAACAAACGTCGACGAGACGCTGACGCTCGAGGAGATCGCCTCGCTTCCCGCGATCATCACCACGGACGTCGCCGCCCGCGTCATGGGCGTCAGCCCCAAGACGATCAGGAGGGCCTGCGAGGAGGGCGCCTTCAGGTGCTTCCGGGCCCCCGGCGGCCGCTACTGGAGAATAGTCACCTCGTCGTTCCTGAGGACCTACGGGCTTGAGAAGGACGTCGAGACGCTGAGGCTCCTCATGCCCGCGCCCGCTCCCGGCCAATGGGTCGGCAGGGTGCACATGCCCGACGCGGTCAACCACGTCGCCACGGTCGTGGACGACGGCGGCCCCAAGGGTGACGCACGCGAGGCCCGTCGCGGCCCGAGGGCCACGTTCGAGGAGATCCGCGACATGCCTCGCGCCCTCCTCGTCTCAGACGTCGCCAGGATCGGCGGCAAGTCGGAGAAGACGATCAGGCGTTACCTCAACAGCGGCGCCCTCAAGGGCACCAAGGTTGGCAGCTCCTGGGTCGTGGACAAGAGGGTCGCCTGCGACTTCTTCGGCATCACGTCGCCCGCCCTGATCGGCTGAGCAAGACCCATCCTGGCGCCCTCGCGGGGTGCCGACCTCATGGACGCCACTTCCACCACAAGCGCCCGTGACTGCTGGACCGATGGTGCGGGGCTCCGCGAGCGCCCCGCACCGATGGACGAGAGGAGACTGCCATGACGGCGGCGACCATGACGAGCAAGACGGACTACAGGAAGGTCGCGAGGGGTATCGACGACGGCGCGACCTCGTTCTTCACGGTGCGAGACTGGATGTGCGGCCCCCTGGGCCTGCGCGGCGCGTACCTGACCGTGTTCGCCGCCGTCTGGGGGATCAGCAGCTACGGCGAGGACGACGCCTTCCTCGGCGGCATACAGGCCATCAAGGGCATCTGCGGCGTCTCGGAGTCAACCGCCAAGAGGGCGGTAAGGACTCTCCGCGAGGCGGGGCTGATCGTTCAGGGCGAGTGGCGCGACGCCGACGGGCGCGCGAGGCTCAGCCTGGCCCCCGACTACGAGGCGGTCGTGTCGCTCCTGGGCGTTCGTGGCAGAAAAAGGCCACCCCGCCCTGCTGGAAGCGAGGTGGCCAAGCCCGTGTCGAGCCGAGTCGCCAGCGTCGACATTCAAGGTGTTCGACAGCCGTCGGGGAACGATCTGTCTGATGAAAATCTTACCACATGCGGCGCTAGCAGCGCGAACGACACACAACATGCGCAAGGTGTCCAGAAACTAGGAATACGTATTTACGGAAATACGGATGTACGGGCAGGGGGTCAAAATGAACCCCGTACCCCGTCCAAAATGAACCCCGTACATATAGTGGAATTAACAGATGGAATTAACCAAAGAACGCAGCAGCGCGCGGGGGGAGATCCGAGGGAGGCCTCTGCCGACCCGCGCCTGCCCTCGAGCCGCCAGGCCCCGCCCCGTCCCTCGTGGGAGCGTCGTCGCGTGATGTCCGCCGGCGACCCCGCGTCCCGGGCCGGGTCCCGCCCGTCCGTCGAGGAGGTTGCGGCCTACGCCGAGCGCAACGGGATCGAGGTCGACGCCCGGGCCTTCGTTGCCGAGAACGAGGCGCGCGGATGGGTGGACTCCCGCGGCCGCGCGGTCAGGTCCTGGAGGAGCTGGCTCAAGTCCTGGGCGGCCGCCGAGGCGGCGGCCTCCATCCCCGTGGCCCGCAGGCACAGGCGGGGCCGCAGGCCGCGCGTGGTTCCCCCCGACAAGGTCGCCCGAATCGCCGCCTTCGCGGAGTGGAACGCCGAGATCAACACCGTCGAGGAGGCCCATGACAGGGCCGAGGCGAAGGTCGAGCGCAGGCGCGAGGAGCGCAGGCGCAAGTACGGCCCGCTCCCCTCGACGCCGCCCGAGATCGCACGCAGGATCTGCGAGCTCGCGAGGGACAAGAGGTACGACGAGGCCAAGGCGCTCGCCGCCGAGCTCAAGCCATCCAAGGGAAAGGGGGCCGATGTCGATGAGTAGGGACTTCGAGGCCCCCGCGGAGGGCGGCGCCGCCATGACGGCCTGCGAGGCGCTCGTGGCCGAGTCCGGCATCCCGGCGAGGCTCGCGAGGGCGGAGCTCGACGACGACCTGGGACTTGGGTCGACGCTCGGCCTGGCGGCCCTCGCTCGCCTGGGGACCGTCGCGATGGTCTTCTCGTGCGACACGGCCCGCGGCGTGTCTCTGGCTGCGCAGGCCGTGAGGCGGGCGGCCACGCACGGATGCGGGTCGTGGTGCCGACCGTTCGAGGACCTCTGCGCGCAGCTCAGGCCCAGCGACCCGTCCGCCGATGCGGCCATGTGCCGGATGCTGTCCTGCGACCTGCTGTGTCTTTACGGCGTCGGCGCCGACGAGCTTACCCCGTGGAGGGTCTCCGCGGCCCTCTCGGGCCCCCTTTCGGTACGCCGAGAGCTCGGGATGCCGTCGCTCGTCTGCACGCCCCTGGCGGGCTTGCGGGAGCTGCTGGAGGCGGCGGCCGAGGCTGGCTGCGGCGAGTCGGACCTCGACGCGCTGGCAGCCGTCGCCGCGCGGTCGATACTGTTGGACGCCACCGGAGAGGACGGTGCATACCATGGGACTCGGAACGACCGCTAGCGCGCCGGACAAGGCCGGCGCGGCGGAGCTCGCGAACGAGTGGGTGATGGGGCTCGTGGGGAGCCGGACCCAGCGACGCGTCCGCGACGCGTTCCTGCACCCCGGCTGCTGGTACCGTCTCCCCGACCCGACCGACTGGAGCCGAGCCCTCGCGCTCTCGCGCGAGGTGCTCGACGCCCACTGCCGCGCCACGCCCGACTGGGTCGACCCGGCCAGCCCCGCGGCCGCGCAGGAGATGTGCTGCGAGGGCCCTGTGGTCGACCGCGACTTCGCGGCGGCGTGCTGCAGCGAGGACCGCTCCGTGCGCGTGTCGATGCTCGCGATCCTCGTCGTCGGCTGCGTGCTCGACGGCCTGGCCCGCTGACAGGACCTCCCGCGTCGGGGGTCCCTGGCGTTGGCCTAGGTCCACGTGCGGATAGCCCTCGGTGCTTACGTAATACCGTACTCCTAGAAATACGGCTTTCATCATGCTTGTCTGAGCTGAAGCCATGCTCCTCGAGTCACTCGCTATGAACAGGGCTGCCTGCGCTTCGCACGGTGGCGCCCTCCTTAGTCCCTCGGTGTCCTCAAGAATCATAGGTCACGGGGGTACCGGACTGCGGCAGCTGCCGTCCTTCGTGCGCGCCCCCTGTTCGCAGACTGGCGCCCACGTTGTTACGGAAATACCGAAATACAGAAATACCGAAATACAGAAATACCGAAGTAAGTAAATACGAAAATACGGAAGTACGGAAAGCCGTACTCCTAGGAATACGGCAATATGACTTGCACTGCGGTAACAGCGTTCACGTGCCGCGGCGAGTTGTGTTTTCGGGCAATCGCCATGACAACGGGGCGCCGCGTCACCTACCCTCGTCTCAACCTAAGAGAGAGGGAGGAACGGGAGATGGCGAGGGAGATAGCGTATGTGAGCCCCGGACGCCTCGTGGTCGACGGGACGGCCTCCGACGTGGGGTGCCACGTCGCGACAGGGTTCTTCGACCGTCTGCTCGGTCTCATGGGGCAGCCCGAGATCGCGACGAGCGAGATGATGGTGTTCCCTCGGTGCAGGTCGGTCCACACCTTCTGGATGAGGGTCCGCATCGACGTGGCCTGGCTCGGCGAGCCTGACGCCGACGGCGTCATGCCCGTCGTGGGCCTCGCTCCGTCCCTGGGACCCGGGCGCGTCGCGGTCGCGCCGCGCGGGGCGTGGGGCTGCGCCGAGGCCAAGGCCGGCACCGTGCCCCCGGGCTCGACGGCCTTCCTGCGCCTGCCCGGGCTCCTCGCCGGTGGCTCGCGGTGAGCGGCTGGGGGCACGACCTGCCCGAGACCCTCGTCGTGCTCTCGCACGACAGGGAGGTGCTTTGCTCGAGGCTCTCCCGCAACCTGAGGCGGCTCCCGGGGCTGACCGGCCCGGAGGGCCGGCGGCTCGCGGCCTCGTGCGGCCTCTCGAAGCAGATGATGTCCCGCTACATGAAGGGCGTCACCTACCCGCGCGACCTCGTGCCGCTCGCGAGGCTCTCGCTTCTCACGGGCCTCGACATGCTCGAGCTCCTCTACGAGAGGCCGCCGCAGCCCACGCCCGTCGAGGACAGGATCGCCCTCGTCGAGGCGCTCGCGCGACCACAGGCCGAGCTCGGCGCCGCCTGGGCCGACTCCCTGCGTTCTATGCTCTCCGCCTCGGGCATGTCCGTCCGCTCGCTGCGCCGCATGTGCGGTCTTCCGACCGGCGTCTTCGACAAGGCGCTCGCCGGGAGGAGCATGGTCGCGTCCACCACGTCCCTGCTCGTCTCGGCCGCCCTCGGCGCCAGCCCCCTGGAGATGATGCTGGGGCTCTCGTCTGGGGGGTCGGCGGCGGTTGACGAGGCCTCGTCGGTACGCGACCAGCGCCATCCTCTTCCCAAGGCCGGCATCGGGCCGGCGTGATTGCGGCGCGTCGCGCCGCACGGGAGAAGGGAATCCCAATGGGCAACCTCTACTACAAGGCGCTCGCCGACCTGACCTGCCTCGGCCTGGGCGTCCGCGACGAAGCGCGCTCCATCCGCGAGGCCGGCATGGAGGGCCAGGGCATGACCGAGTACGCCATCATCCTCGCCGTCATCGCCATCGTCTGCTTCGTCGGCTACCAGGCCCTCGGCACCACCATCAACGACAAGGTCACCAGCATCAAGGACTCCCTGGCCGCAGTGACCGGCAACTAGGGCAAGACCGCGTTGGACCCCGTCTCGACACTCGCCGTCTCGGCCCTCGGGCCCGTGCTGGGCGTGGCCCTGTGCGCCGCCCGACGCCGGGCGACCGACGCCGACGACCGACGCCGGCTCGCGAGCGTCGAGGCGGGCCATGAGGAGGGCGACTGGCTCGAGGCCCTCGCGGGCCAGGTGCCGCTCGGGTGCGTGAGCCCCGACGTGGCCGCGAGGCTCGGCGCGTTGGGCCTGCTCGACGACGAGGCCGTCGGGCGGGCCCGCGCCCTCTCGGGCGTCTGGCGGATGGAGCCCTCCGCCTGTCCCGTGAGGTGGCTTGCCGTGGGCGCCTGCGCCGTGGCAACGGCTTTGGCCGGGGCCGCGACGTCGAGCCTCGCGGCATGCGCCGCCTGCGCCATGCTCACGTCCCTCGCCACGCTTGACCTGTGGTGGAGGCGCATCGACGCCGTGCCCTGCGCCGCGGTCGCGGCCGCGGCCGCGGCGGGGTCTGGGTGCCCTGCGGCCGTCGCCGCCGCCGGGCTGGCGGTGCTCGCCGCCGGGCTCCTGACCTCCCGCCTCGCGGGCCGCGGGGCCTTCGGCGTCGGAGACGCTTGGCTCGCCGGCGCCCTCGCGGCGGTGCTCGCGAGATGCGGGGCCACCTCGGTGCTCCCCGCCATGCTCGCCCTGCTCGCCGAGCTCGTGGCGGCGCGCCTGGCGCTCGGTCCCCGCGCGCTGGTGCCCCTGGCGCCCCTCGCGGTGGCGCCCGCGGCCGTCGCGATGGCGCTCGGGTGGTAGTGCGCAGATCTGGTTGGAGGTGGTCCGATGAGGAGGTCCATGAGGGGGCAGGCGATGGTCGAGCTCGCCATCTGCCTTCCCGTGCTCGTCGCGCTGCTCGTGGCGTGCGCAGACCTCTCGTCGATGTACCGCACCTGGCAGCTGGCCGACACGGCGGCCGCCGAGGCCGCCCGCTCCCCCGCCAAAACCCCCCCCGCCGATGCCGACGAGATCTCGGAGTACGCCCGCCTCTCGATCGGTCGCGACGACGCCGTGGTGAGCGTCGACGACGCGGCGGAGTCCGCCTCGCCCGCCGACGTCCGCGTCATGGGCGCGGACGGCCGGTGGCGCGAGGCCGAGGCGAGCGTGACCAGGCGGACGCGCAGGGTGGGGGTCACCCTGGGCGTGCGGCTCGTCGGCGGCCTCGGGACCTGGCGGGCAACCGCTACCCACTCCTCCGTCTCGAGCGAGGTGTCGTAGATGCGCCAGCGAAGACTCCGGATGGGCGGGCAGGCCATGGTCGAGTTCGCCATCTGCCTCCCGGTCCTGCTCCTACTCTCGCTCGGAATCGTCGGCGTCGGGGTCTGCGAGTGGAGGCGCTCCGAGGTCGACCACGCACTCTCGAACCTCGCGTCGGAGCTCCCCGACGGCTGGGAGTCGATGTCCGCAGACGACCTCGTCGCCGAGCTCGTCTGCGACGGATCCTCGCTCGACCCGGACGGGGTCGAGGTGAGTGGCGCCTCCGTGACCTCTGAGCGGACCTCTGGCACCGAGGGCTCGGGGCTCGCGGCCAGCCTGGGCGGCAGCTTCATGGCTACCGACTCGAGCTGGGTCGTCGTGAGCGCCGACGTATCCTACGACCTCGACCCAGGTGCCTGGCCGCTCTCCCCCGGGACCTACACGAGGCACGTGGAGAGGCGCTACCTCGCCTCGACCAGGACGGAGGTGGGATGATGGGCCGAAGGTCGCCCGAGAGGGCGCGCGGCACGTGCGGGCAGGTGCTGCCCGTCGTCGGAATCATGCTCGTGGCGCTCGTCTGCGCCGTGGCGCTGGCCGTCGACCTGTCGGGCGCCTACCGTATGGAGGCGGCGCAGCGGCAGGAGCTGGAGCTCGCAAAGGACTCCGTCATGGGAGACCTCGTCGCCCTGAAGTTCTCGGACGCGGACCCCGCCTCCGCGCCGTGGGTCGCAGACGTCGGCGACGCCCTGTTCGCCGACGGGTTCAGGGGCGACTTCCGGGTCTGGTGGGTCGAGCTGCCCGAGTCGCTCACGGGACCGCTCGACAGGCTCGTCGTGATGCGCGTGGAGCTCTCGCAGACGTACGAGGACGGCCTGTCGCAGGCCATGGGCGTCTCCAACACCCCGGTCTCCTCGACGATCACGTTCTGGGCGAACCCCTACTCCTCGCAGGAGGTCTGGCGCCCGAGCGGCTCGGGCGAGGAGTCGAGGCTCGTGTACGACGGCACGGTGGGCGACGGCGGCTGGACGGCGACGCACCGCTCTTGCGCGAGGTCGGCGCTGCCGGAAGACGTCATCGACTCGGCAAACGAGGGCCTCTCGCAGCTCTCCGGGGGCGGCCCGTCCTCCGGCACGTACGCAAGGTAGTCCCGCGCGGAAGCGCGGGAGGACACGGAAGGGGGCGGCCCCCATGGCCGACTTCGACAAGTTCAACCTCCACCAAGAGCCTCGGACGGCCCCGGCCGCCGACGAGGCCGACGGGCCCGAGCCCGACGCGGCGCCCGACGAGGCCCCGGGCGGCGCGGGCTCCGACGAGCCGGACCACAAGGGACGCGGCCGCAGGGCGGTACGGAGGTCCAAGGGGACTCCCGTCCCTGCCGGGGACAGGGCGAAGCGAAGGCTCGCGGTCGCCTGCGGCGTCGCCTCCGCCATCGCCGTGGCCGCCGTGGGCCTCGGGGGGGCCGAGCTCTCGAGCGCCCTCCAGGTCAGGCGCGAGCTCGCCGAGGCGACGACGCCACTCGTGACGCTGAAGAGGTCGGTGTCGGCCGGCGAGGCCATCTCCGAGTCCGACCTCGTCGTCGCCGACGTGCCGACGGCCTTCGCGCCCGCCGACGCGGCGACCGAGACCTCCCAGGTCGCAGGCAAGGTCGCCGTCGTCGACATGACAGAGGGCAACGCGGTCTCGAGGGGCTCCCTCACCGGCTCGGAGACCGCCTCGTCGCTGCCCGGAGCGGTGACGTCGGGACACGTCGGCTACATGCTCTCGTTCGCGAGCTCCGCCGACGCGGCGAGCCCGCTGCTTCGCCCGGGCGACCGCGTGGACGTCATGGGTGGCGCCGACGGGCAGGAGCCTGCCGTCATCTGCTCCGACGTGAGGGTGATCGCCGTCGACGGGAGCCTGTCTGCGTCTGCGCCGGCCTCCGACTACTCCACCGTGACGCTCGACGTGACCGAGGAGCAGGCGGCCCAGCTGTTCGCCGCGACCTCGGGCAACTCGTCTGTGCACCTGCTCGCGCTGCCGCGCCAGGCGCATGCCTCCGAGGGGGAGTGAGCACATGCCGCTCACTGACCCCAAGTGGGACGAGGCGACCTACCAGATCCAGGACAGGACGGCCGAGGCGCTGCAGGCGAGCCTCGGCGAGGGAGCCGGCAGCTGGGCCGCCGCCCGCGACCGCGCCCTCCGGCTCGCCCTCACCTCGCCCGCCCTCGCCGGCCAGCCCCGCGCCCTCGCCGAGGACATAGCCACCAACGTCGCCAACGACCTCTACCTCCTCGGTCCCCTCGAGGACCTGCTGGCCGCGCCCGAGGTCGACGAGGTCATGGTCAACTCCCCAACCGACGTGCGCGTCGAGGTGAGGGGCAAGATCGGCAGGACCTCCTACCGCTTCCGCGACGACTCCCACGTCATGCGGATCATCCAGAGGATCTGCGACGCCGACAACCGCCGCTGCGACAACACGAACCCGATGTGCGACTGCACGCTCAGGCGCCCCGGGGCAGCCTTCGACGGGAGCCGCGTCAACGTCGTGGCCAAGCCCGTCGCCGCCGATCACCCGCTCATCGACATCCGCAAGTTCTCCGACGACATGCTCGGCGTCGACGACCTGGTCCGACTCGGCACCCTCGACGGGCGCATGGCGTCGTTCCTGTCGGCCCTCGTCCGCGCCCGGATGAACATCGTCATCATGGGAGGGACCGGAAGCGGCAAGACGACCCTGCTCAACGTCATGAGCGACTTCATCCCGGACGACCAGCGCATCATCACCGTCGAGGACACCACAGAGCTCTCGCTGCACAAGAGCCACGTCATCCGCATGGAGGCCCGCCAACCCAACATCGAGGGCGTCGGCGAGGTCACCATCAGGCAGATCATCATCAACAACCTGCGCCAGCGGCCCGACCGCATCATCGTCGGCGAGTGCCGAGGAGCCGAGGCCTTCGACATGCTGCAGGCCATGGGCACGGGCCACGACGGCTCGCTCACGACTATTCACGCCAACGACGCGCGCGGCGCCATCAGCCGCCTGCAGATGATGGTCCAGATGAGCGAGGCCGGCGCGCAGCTCCCCCAGTCGGCGATCATGCAGGTCATCTGCTCGGCCGTCGACTTCGTCGTCTGCGTCAACCGCCTGCCGGACGGCAGCAGGAAGGTGACCGAGGTCTGCGAGGTCCAGGGCATGCAGGACGACGGCCACGGGAGGGCCGTGGCAACCATGGCGCCCATCATGAGGTTCGACATCGAGGGCTACGCCCCGGACGGCAGGGTCCTTGGCTCCTTCTCGCCGACCGGAGAGCACATGTCCGCCGCGCACCTCGCCCGCTTCTCGGTCAACGGCGTGCAGGTCGAGCGGGACTGGTTCAGGGGGTGGCCCGCATGACGATCGAGCAACTCGCCCTGCTCTCCCCCATCGCCCTCGCCCTCGTGGTCGCGGCCGGCCTCGTCATCACCCTGTGGGCCCTCGTCGAGTACAGGCGCGACAGGGTCATGACCGAGAGGGCCAACCCCTGGGCCTCTCGCGCCACGGGGCTGGTCGACGCCCTCACGGCGCGTGCGGCCTCCGCGTTCGAGGGGACCGGCACCACGCTGACCCCCGGCCAGATCCTCGGCGCATGGTGCGCCTGCGCGCTGGTCCCGCCCGCCCTCATCCTCGCCCTGGGCCTGCCTCCGCTCGCGGCCGCGCTCGCGCTCGCGCTCGGCGGCGCGGCACCCCTGGCGTGGGCCTCGGCCGCCCGCAGGCGGGCGAGGTCGCGATTCGAGTCGACCCTGGGCAACGCGCTGCCGCTCGTGGCGTCCAACCTGCGCGGGGGACTCTCCTTCAGGGCGGCACTCGTCCCCGTCGGCGAGTCCATGCCCGAGCCGCTGCGAGGCGAGCTCGCGAGGCTCGGCGACGACATCGACGCCGGCGCCCCCATCGAGGAGGCCCTCGCGAGGATGGCGGAGAGGAACGGGTCCAAGGACGTGGCGCTGCTGGCGAGCGCCGTCGTCGCGCAGCGCCAGACGGGCGGCAACCTGGCCGACGTCATCGACTCGGTGGCCTCCGCCGTCCGCGACCGCTGCGAGCTGCGCATGCAGGTCAGGAGCAAGACGGCCCAGGCCAGGTGGAGCGCGAGGGTCCTGGCGGCGCTCCCGGCGCTGCTCCTCGCCGGGCTCTGCTCCATTTCGGAGGAGTTCAGGGGCTTCTACGCGAGCGCGTCGGGACTCCTGACGATCGCGGTCATGCTCTGCCTGGTGGCGGTGGGCTACTCTGCCATGGCGCGAATGGCCAACATGAGGGTGGACTAGCATGGGAGACATGACTTCCGCCGGCATCTTCGCCGGCATCATGGCCGTCTCGGTGGCGGTCGGCATGGCCGTCCGCGTGGCGGCGCTGAGGCTCGCGGGCCTCAAGGCTCGTCGTCGCAGACGCGCGTCTGGCGCGGCGTCGGGCCTCATGGAGCTCGTGACGAGGTCGATCCCGGCCTCGACCTCGTCGGAGGCCGCCGCCCGCGAGGCGATCGAGAGGAGCGGCCAGAGGATCGACCCGTCCTCGCTCTGGGCGCTGCGCGTGCTCGGCGCCGGCGCGGGCGTCGTCGCCGGCACGCTCGCCGCGTCCTCGGCGTCGAGCCTCGCCGCGTGGCTGCTTCCACCCGCGCTTGGCGCCATCGGCGCGCTCGCGCCCTCGGCATGGCTCGTCGCGAGCGGCAGGAGGTGGAGGGCCGACATCGAGCGCGAGCTGCCCGGCGCCCTCGACCTCATGGGCGTCTCGGTCGCCGCCGGCACGAGCTTCGAGGCCGCGGTCCGCATCGTGGCCGAGAGGACCCAGGGGGCGCTCGCCGACTCGCTCGCCGACGTGGTCGCCGCGGCGGAGTTCTCCTCGACGACCGAGGCCCTGGGGACCCTCGCCGAGCGGGCGCAGGTGGAGCCGCTCACGATGTTCGTCGCATCCCTCGCGCAGGCCCAGCGCTCGGGCATCCCCATCGCCGACATCCTGCACTCTCAGGCCGCCAGCGTCCGCACCTACCGCAGGCAGAGGATCGAGGAGCGTGTCAACGAGCTGCCCACGAGGATGATATTCCCCCAGCTGCTCATCTTCGCCTCCGTCCTCATTGCCATCCTCGTCCCGACGTTCGCCCAGATCATGGCCTCGCTCGGGTGAGGCAGACCACGAAGGGATACCCATGAGAAGACTCTGCTTCGAGTCGGCCCGCGCCGACGCCGCCGGCGCCCCCGAGGGCGCGCACCCTCTCACGAACCTCCAGTCGAGGGCACTCGTCGCCCTCGCCGGCCACGTCGCCCTCGCGTGCGCCCTCATCGCCGCGGCGGCGGGCGCGCTCGCGTCAAGGTCGGTGCCATACCTCGGGATGGGCTACGCCTCCATGCTCTCCACGGCCCTCTCCTACGCGTCCTCCTCGCCCGTCGTCGCCCCGGCCGCGTTCGCCCTCCTTGCCCCCGTCGCGCTCATGTCTGTGGCGCTGGCGTCGCCCTCGCCTGCCGCCTCGAGGCTCTCCTGCATCTTCTCGGCCTGCGTCGCGACGGTCATCGCATGGGCTTCTCTCGTGCTGGCCGCACTCGCGCTGGGTGGCGGCCAGGCAACATACGCCGCCGCCCTCGCGGCGGTCGCGGCCACGCTCGGCGCCCTCTCCCTTGCGGACCTTCGCGCGTCGGGGCTCGCCAGGCTCTAGCTCCCACACGCGAGAGACGCTCCCGGGGGGTCGGCGGCGGTTGACCGGCGGGCCCCATGGGCCCGCGTGGTCTCTAATGGGGGACGAAGCATCGAATCCAACCACTGGCGGGCGGTCGCGCATGGGGGCCAAGACGAGGGACATAACGCGCAGGGGCGCCATCGCCGCCTGCCTTGCCGCGGGGCTCGCGCTCGCGTGGGCCATCCTCGACCGCGGGCGTGCGGCCTCCACGCTACCCGCCTACGGCGGGCGGCCGGTCGGGGGCGACGCCACCGGGCAGGCCTGGGACGACCTGCTTGCGCCCTACCCCGACGCGGTCGGCTGGGTGCGCGTCGCCGGGACCCGGGTCGAGCAGCCGCTCATGCAGGCGAGCGATGACGAGCCCGAGCGGTGGCTGCACCACGCGCCCGACGGGTCGGCGGACCCCGAGGGCAGCGTCTTCCTCGACTCGAGGTGCTCGACCTCCGCGGCCCACGCACTTGCCTACGGGCACCACGTCGGCGACACGGGCAGGATGCTCTCCGACCTCCACCGCGCATACGAGCAGGCCACCTTCGATCTTGTCGGCGAACTGACGCTCTACGTGCGCGAGACCTGCGAGGTGCGGACGCTGGCGCCCGCCTTCGCCATGAGCGTCGACGAGTCGTTCGCGGACATCCAGCGGTTCGGCTTCCCTGACGGGCAGTCGCTTCGCGAGTGGCTCTCGAGCCTGCTCGCGCGGGCGAGCGCCGCCTCCGGGGCCGCCGACGCGCTCGTCGCCTCGGCCACCTCGGCCGTGACGCTCGTGACGTGCTCGTCGGAGCGTGCCGGCCAGAGGTCGAGGACCCTGCTCACGTTCTGCGAGGGGGGTGGCGCCTGATGGTGGCCGCCCTTCTCGTCACGCTCCTCGCCAGCGCCGCATGCGCCCTCGTCGGCGCCCACATGGGACTCGCCTGGTCGATGGTGCCCGGGGGCATGTCGGCCTTCCTGACCGACTCGCATGCCTTCGTCGGGCGCGTCGCCGCCGACGGCCTCGAGAGCCTCACGACCGACCCCCTCGGCGTGCCCTGGGACTCCCCGACCGTACAGCTCGGCATGATGGCGCTCGGGGTGCTGCCCGCCATCCTTTTCGTCGTCGTGGTCATGGCGAGGACGAGGAACGACCGCGCCGGAGAGGAGTCGGGCAGCTCGCGCTGGGCCACGACCGCCGAGATCAGGAGGTTCGCGACGACGAACAACCCCTCGGGCGACAACCTCATCCTGCTCTCCGAGCACGCGGCGCTCCCGTTCACGCGGACCGACTTCGACCAGGAGCATGACCGCAACGTCAACGTCGCCGTCATCGGCGGCTCGGGCTCCGGCAAGACCCGCTACTACGTCAAGCCCAACGTCGCCCAGCTGTGGAGCGACTACATCATCACCGACCCCAAGGGAGACCTCCTGCCCGACGTCGGGCGGATGCTCGTGGACAACGGCTACCAGGTGCGCTCCTTCAACACCTTCGTGACCGAGCAGAGCCTCGTATACAACCCGTTCCACTACGTGCGCACCGACCTCGACATCGAGGAGTTCGTCACGGCATTCTTCGCGCTGACGTCCTCGGACCAGAAGAAGGGCGGCGACCAGTTCTGGGACGACGCCGCGATGCTGCTCATGGGCGCGCTCATCGCGTTTCTGCGCGACTACGCCCCCGCGAGCGACTACAACTTCGGCGGCCTCATGCGCCTGCTCGACATCGCGGAGGCCGCGGAGGACTCGGACAGCTTCAAGAGCCCGCTCGACAGGCTCTTCGACCAGATAGAGACCGGGTACAGGCCCGAGGTCGTCAAGGGCCAGGCGGGGACCATGAGGCACGTCGGCGCCGGCAGGTGGCGCGCGATGGGCGTGCCCGCCTCCTCGAGGGTCCGCTACAAGCCCTCGAGGCTGTACTCGCGCGCGCTCGGGATGAGGCCCTACGACAACCTTCTCAAGGGCCGCGACGGCCAGCCGCTGCGCGACGCCTCCGGGCAGCCCAGGCGCGGGTTCCTCCCCTCGCAGGACTTCGGGCTGCGCTGCTACAAGAAGTTCCGCACGGCCGCGGGCAAGACCCTCAAGTCGATCATCATCTCGGTCAACGTCAAGTTCAACGCCATCTCGACTGCCGAGGTGAGCCGCGTGCTCAACGGCCCGGACCAGATGCGCCTCGACGAGCTCGGGGAGCCCGGGCAGCACACGGCGCTGTTCTGCACGTTCAAGGACACCAACCAGGCCACCCTCGGGTTCCTGCACGGCCTTCTCGTCTTCCAGGCCATGAACGTCATGGCCGACAAGGCGATTCGCAAGCACGGCGGCAGGCTGCCGACGCCGGTGCACCTCATCCTCGACGAGTTCAAGAGCCTGCACCTGCCCAAGAGCACCTCGGACCTCATCTCGGTCATCCGAAGCAGGAACATGTCGATGTCGGTGATCCTGCAGTCGGTCTCGCAGCTCGACGAGCTCTACGACGAGGCGACCGCGAACTCGATCCTCGACTGCTGCGACACGATGGTCTTCCTCGGCGGCAAGTCCAAGAAGACGACCGAGATGATCGCCGGCGCGATCGGCAAGCAGACGATCACGACGACCAACGTCACGAGCCAGCACGGCGGCGGCCGCGGCTACTCGAAGTCGATGCAGAGGCAGGCCCGAGACCTCATGGACTCCGCCGAGGTCAGCCGCCTCAGCAGGACCGACTGCATCGTGCTCATCAACGGCGCCCAGCCATACCGGGACCACAAGTACCCCCTCGAGCAGCATCCGCGCTACGAGCTCATGGACCCGGGGCACCCGGCCAGGGGAAGGGTCCAGACCCCCATCGGCCGCCAGGAGCTCAGGAACCCGTCGGGCGAGGTCGTGGCCACCGGGTGGGTCGTCCGCCCCCTGCTAAGGAGGCCGGTCAAGGCGTCCGTCTACCAGTCGAGGTTCGACCTCGCGGCCTATCTCGCGTCAAGGGGGCAGGACGACAAGGCCGAGGGGACACGCGAGGCGGCGGGCAAGCCAGACGGCGATCCTCCGGTTGCGTAGGGGTGCGGCCGGGCCCGCCCGAGTCCCCGAGGGGCAAGGACGCGCCGCTTCCACCCGACGCGCCACCCGAGCGGCACCCGGCCGCCGACTGCTGTGCCGAGACGACCAGAGGGCGTCGGCACCGTGGCCAGTCTAGCTGGCCACGGGACAGGTTACCACGGGCCGCATGCCCGAGACAAAGAGACGTAAGGAGATAGAGATGAAGAGAGAGACCACGAGCAAGGCCCGGGCACGCCTCGAGCGGGCGGCCGAGTGGGTCGTCCGCCACCGCGCGGAGGTGCTCGCGACCGCGACGACGATGGCGCTCGCGGCGCCCGCGCCGGCCTGGGCCATCGACGGCGTCGCCATGCTCAAGAACATCGTCGACCTGCTCAAGGGCGGCCTCGGCTTCGGCGGCGGCGCGCTCGTCGTGTGGGGCGCCGTGCAGGTCGGCACGAACCTCAGCAACGGCGCGAACGGCAACTCCGCCTCGATCGCCCAGGGCGTCTACTGCATCATCGGCGGTCTCGTGATCATGGGCGCGGCCATCTTCTTCTCCCAGCTCGACACCGGCTGGGTCAAGACGGAGTAGGGGCACGAGATGATCTCGCTACCCATCTCGAAGGACATCACGACCTTCGAGCCGAAGGTCGTCTTCGGACTCACCGCGCGCACGCTCGCGTTCACGTGCGCGGCGCTCGCGGTCGGCCTCGGCCTCGGCCTGTTCATGGCGCTGGGCCTCGACGTGGACCCGACCGAGTCCCCGCAGGTGCTCGTCATCCTGTTCGGGACCATCGGACTCTGGGCCATGGGCTACCTCAGGCCCCTCGGGATGCTCCCGGAGGTGTGGGCGTCCCTCTGGATCCGCCAGCACCTCATGCCGCAGAGGCTCCTGTACAGATCGTCCATCACCCTCGGCCGGGGTCCCGCCCCGACCGTGGGATACGCGAGGGAGACAGATGTTCGGAAAAGGCAGAAGGAACGGCAGGAAGTCGCCGGAGCCTACGCAAGGCTCCGCGCCAAGCGCGGCATCGAGCTCTGGGAGCCGGGAGAGTAGCGCCGCCGACGTCGGCGCCTTCGTGCAGTCGGTGGCCGGCGAGGACCTCTCCGGGCTCTCGAAGAGGGACAGGAAGAGACTCAAGCGCGAGGTGAGCCGTGAGCTCAAGCGGCAGCTGAGGGAGGGCAGGGCGGAGGGCAGGAGGCTCGCCGCAGAGCGCTCTCAGCTCGACCGCGAGCGCAAGCGCCACGCCAGCGACGTCTACAGGCAGGTCTCCAAGGCCTCCAAGAGGACACAGGAGTCGACGCAGGCGGCCCGCGCCCGCCGCGACCGCGCGACGGAGGTCGTCGACGCCATCGGCTACGACCTCATGTACAAGAACGGCATCTGCGAGGTCGAGCAGGGGCTGTTCAGCGAGACCATCGAGTTCGACGACATCACCTACCAGAACGCCCGCGACTCCGACCAGCTGGACATGCTGAAGGTAGTCTACGACCTGCACAACGGCATCTCCGACCGGATGTGCGTCCAGTACGGCGTCGTAAACACGAGGCTTCGCGAGGAGCAGGTCGGCAACCGCACCTTCTTCGACCCCGAGGCCCAGGCCAGCTCCCAGGGGGCGGCCGACGCGCGCGAGATGAACAAGATCCTCAACGCGAAGCTTCGCGAGGGGGTCTCCAACATCACGAGGCGGCGACTGCTCACGGTCTCCACGCTCGCCGCCGACGCAGACGAGGCCCACAGGGCGCTCGCGGGCTTCAACACG
>ERZ808240.3142-NODE-3142-length-16567-cov-5.219901_pt1 | contig 16567 bp, 10 predicted proteins | sample MGYA00521084_ERZ808240 | MGnify/ENA primary metagenome ERZ808240 (study PRJEB31516, sample SAMN03275571) | gut metagenome | biome: mammalia-associated habitat; material: feces | host: Papio cynocephalus | place: Kenya | collected 2012-08-06 ... | reverse complement strand
TCAGCACTAGCTTTAGCAAATGTTTCTTGTGGTGTTGCATGAAGACAGTTGAACTCACTTTTGAAAATATCAATGATTTCATCAGTTAATGTTGAAATTTGGCTTTCAATAATTTGATTTTCAAATATTTTTTCATTCTTGATTTTCTCAGCAGCTAATACTTGATCATTATATTTTAAAGCCACTTCTTTTTTGGTAACTAAAACAAGTTCGGATCTGTAATATTCATTAGTAAAATCAATTGACTGCCTTCTCTCTTCAGTATTTGTCATACCAGCTATGATTAAATTAATGTTATTATTATTTAAGTTGGTTATCAGTGAATCCCACTCAAGTTTCATTATTTTGATGGATGCGTTTAAATGCTCACCAATCTTTTTAGCAATGGTTATATCATATCCATCTGCAAATTTACCTTGGTCATTTGAAATCGGCAATGTAGTATCACTTTCACTGCCAACAGTCCAATTGAATGGCTGATAATTGCATTCTAATCCAATAGTTATTTCTCTAGTTGTCTGTGTTTTTTTAGAGCATGAAAATAAAGAAACAAAAGAGAAGAAAAAAGCAAAAATTGTAAAAATTTTCTTTTTCATAAAAAAAGACCCTCCTATCTACATCGCATTTCTATCAATGCGATCTAAATAATTTAGGGTTCGTATCAATAGTTCCAACCAGATTTTCTGGAGAGTGCATGAGGTATTTCCACCAGGCACCAACTAGTCATTTCAATGGACTTTTACTTTGACTGTTTCGGCACTTCTTACCTTTCAAATAACTCATTGACCAATAGTTATTTTACTTTGACGTAAGTGCTCCTCTATCTCGATGTATGCAAATATGATAGCAAAACTTCCTTCTATTGACAAGAAAATTATATAAATTGTTTTTTAACTATTTTAAAATTTACAATTTAAAAGTTTAATAAATCAATATATTAAAGCAGGCAAATGTGAACGTATTTTTTTATATGGATAACTCTAATAATAACTGCAATTATTCATTTAACTACAAGCAATTAAACTTACTTCTCATCAATAAATAAAATCATTTTATCAACTTCTTCTTCAAGACTTTTTAACTCAAAATCATTATGAATAATATAATCTATTTTATCTATATTAGAATCATAAGCATTGAGTTTATTAAACGATAATCTATTATTATTTTTTTCACGTTTGATCAAATGTTTTTCCTGATTAATAGATTCTACACCTATTATAAAATCAAACATTTTTTCCATTTTGGCATCAAAAACTCGTGGAACTTCAAATGCTTTCTTAACGCCATCATTTTTAATAATGAATTCATTTATTCTCTTTTTTAATTCACTATTGATGCAAGATAAATACTCGCGATTAAATTTATCATCAGAAAACAACAACTTAAATATTTTTTCTTTATTCAATTTATTGTTATCAAAAATTAAAGAAAATTTATTTTTTAATACTTTTAAAAAGCTTGCATCTTGATACATGTTTTTTATTTCATCATCAGCTGAAAAAATTACAAAATTTCTTTCTTTTAGCATTTTTAAAACTTCGCTCTTACCTGAAGCTATTTTACCTGTTATACAGATGCTATAACCAGTATGCTGGCATTTACTGCAATATGATGTTCCTCTTCCATCAAGCTTTCTTTTCTTTATGAAGTAGCTATTACATTTTAAACATTTTTGATTTTCTCTTGAGTAAACTTTTAAGAAGCTTTGAAATGAGCCTTTAACATGCTGACTAGCCTTATATGTTCTAATAGTTGAACCTTTGTTTAAGATAGCTTCATTTAATATCTTTTTTGAATTTTCTAAAATGTCATCACATTGTTTTAAAGTCACATCTTTGCCTTTCATAAATGGTGATAAAGAGGAAGAGAATAAAACTTCATCAGCATAAATATTTCCTAATCCACACATAATTTCTTGATTCAAAAGAAGCTCTTTTAAATATTTATTAGACTTATGATATTTACTGTAGAGATAACTAGCATTTTCTATTTCAAATGGTTCTTTTCCAAGTTTTGCTAATGGTCCTTTATCTTCATTCTTAAGTAAATATGTAACACCAAATTTTCTTGTATCATAAAAAGCCAATCCATCATTTGAATTTAAAAAGGGGATGAATAATGATAAGTGTTTAATTGAATGGTTATTTTTATCAACAACAAATAATTTACCTTCCATCCTTAGGTGAAATAAAATTTTAGTATTATTTGATAATTTAATAATCAAGAATTTACCATATCTATCTATATCAATTACCCAATTATTAACCAAACCATTTTCATATTCATCTATAGGAGTTTTTATGCAATTAGCATAATAAATTATTGGCTTGTCTAGAACTTTATTCTTTATATTTAATAGTTCTCTTTTTACTGTTTCAACTTCTGGTAGCTCTGGCATATCAGTGCACCTCATACCATGTTTTCTTTAAATCGCCATCAACTTTTAAAGGAACATCAATATCTAATGCATGTTCCATTTGATAAATCAACTTAGAGACAAGTACATCCTTTTCATCATCATATATTTTAAATAATAATTCGTCATGAATTTGCAAAATAATTTTTGATTTATAACCTTTTAAAATTTCTTGGCATTTGATCATACCACTTTTTATTAAGTCAGCTGCACTTCCTTGAATGACAGCATTTGTAGCTGCACGAGAAGAAAAAGCAGCTAACATTCTATTTGAAGAATTGATGTCATTTAAATATCTTCTTCTTCCAAGTATTGTTTTGACATATGAATGTTCTTTAGCAAACTCGATAGTCTTATTTTGGAATTCTTCTAAACCAACAAAAGTAGATTTAAACTGCTCAATAAGTTCTTTAGCTTCAGAAACTGAAATTGATAGTTGTTCTGATAAACCATAAGGAGAAATGCCATACACAATACCGAAATTAACAGCTTTAGCTTTTCTTCTCATATCAGGTGTAACCTCATCCATTTTAACATTAAAAACTTTACTAGCAGTTGCTTTGTGAATATCGTCACCTTCTTTAAATAACTCTTTTAATATTTCAATATTTGCAATAGTTGCAAGCATTCTCAGTTCAATTTGTGAATAATCTAATGACAAAATATTGATATTATCTTCTTTATAATAAAAAGCTTTTCTGATTGCTTTACCATCTTCATTTCTAATTGATATATTTTGAAGATTAGGCTCTGACATTGAAAGTCTTCCTGTTGTTGTTAATGCTTGATTATAAATAGCATGGATTTTACCATCTTTAAAGACATGTTTTGGTAAGGCTTTCGTATAACCTGTTACTAATTTACTATATAGCCTATATAATATGATTTTACCAACTACGGGATTATCATTAAAATGTGCTTTTAAGACTTCAATTGATGTTCCTTTTTCACCTTTATTTCTTTTAATTTGAAGTTTATTAAATAGTACATCTTCTACTTGTTTAGGAGATGAAATATTAAAATCAATGCCAGCTATTTCCTTTATCTCTTTCTCAAGTGTATTTAAATAATCAGAATATTCTTTATCAATCTCACTTAAGACTTTCAAATCAATTGGAAATCCTTCTATTTCCATATCAGCTAAAACTTCAGATAAAGGAATCTCAATATTTTTAAATAAATTATAGAGTTCGTCTTTCTTCAAGTTATTTAAAACTTTATCTTTAAGCTTACTAACATAATAAGAAGTATAAGCATCTTTATCAGCAGTTGCATTGATATCTATGTCATAATATAAGAAAATATCTTCTCTTTTTTGACCATTATCTGGGTTTAATAAATAAGTAGCTAAAAGAAAATCAAAAGTGACATTATTAATTTTTGGAAAAGAATTATTAATTAGTAGCACATCCAAGCTCTTATAATCATAAACACATTTTTTAGCATCACTTTTTAGATAAGAAATGAAACTATCATCCTTTATAGCATCATCTTTTTTAAGCAGGTACACTTTCTTTCCATCAGAAAAATAAAACCCATATAAAAAGGCGATATTTTCATTTTCTGAATTTGAAGAATATACTAACGACAAATCGTCTTTATTTTGAATTTCATGAAAACTTTTAATGTTAATAATATCGATTTTTTCTGTTTCACTATCCTCACTTGTAAATAGAGATATTGGATCATCATTTGATTTAATATCTTTTAATTTATCGATAGCCTTTAAAAAATTATTTAACTGATATTTTAAATAGAAGCTTCTTAGCATTTCTTTTTGATAAGGAGTATACAGAGATTTTTCATAATCTTTTTTCATATCCATAGTAGTATCAATCATTGCTAGTTTTTTAAAAAACAATGCTTCTGTTTCACCTTCAATTATTTTACTAGCAAGCTTACCATCTGGATTTGCTTTAAAATACTTTATTACATCTTCTAAATGACCATGTTCTGTTAAAAGTTTCTTAGCTGTTTTTTCACCAATACCTTTAATACCTTTATAATTGTCAGAACTATCACCTGCAATTCCTTTATAATCTGTTATTTGATCAGCATTGAGTCCAAATTTCTCAAGCATATTTCCTTTAGTATATTTCTCAGTTTCACTCATTCCTTTTTTTAAAAAGCAAATAGTGACTTTATCTGACAATGCACATAACTGCAAGAAATCTTTATCAGAAGTATATAAGCATACTTCATCATTATTTTCTAAAGCAACCCTAGTCATTGAACCACACAAATCATCACCTTCATAGCCTTCAATTTCATCATGAAAAATTGACATCTTGTCAAGCATTTCTCTAGCTATAGGCATTTGAGCAATAAGCTCATCATCGACTTTTTTTCTTTGAGCTTTATAGTCTTCAAATTCTTCTTTTCTTTTAGTCTTTTTTCCAGTATCAAATGCAACAAAAAGATGATCACCACTTTCAACTTTTTCTTTGATTGTTTTAATCATGTTATGGAAAGCAAAAATAGCGTTAGTTGGTATACCATCACTTGTTCTCATAAAATTACCAGTGTAGGCTGTTGAATAATACGCTCTAAATAATAATGAATTACCATCAATTATGTGTGTTTTGTTCATCTTTAATCTCCTGACCTAAATATTTAATATAACTGGGAAATAAAACTGTTTTAGTAAAGTCAGCTTTGATATGGAAGAAAGAATATCTTTCTATTTTTTCTTTACCTTCAAAGTATAAATTATACTCTTTTATTCCATCACTTAAAATCAATTTACTTTTCTTAGACATATTGATTATATCAATCACATATAAGTATGCTTCATTATTTTTTCTTCCTAAATCATTTGAAATGACAACACCTAATATATTTTTTTCTAAGTAAAACTTTAGACCAACATTTTCTTTTTTATAAGCAATTTCTTGTTTACTTAAAATATCAACAAAGCGTCCAGCTTTTAAAAATGTATTAGCATTTTCAATCATTGTCTCTCTATTTAAATTAAAACAATCAAAACTACCTGCAGAAATAAGTGAAGATAAAGTTTCCTTGCAACTTTTAATTTTCTTCTCTTCGTCTTTATAATCATAGATATATGACGATAATCTTATAAAAACATCTTTATAGGAAGTAAAAGGTTTTTCTTTTCTAAATTCAATCAATTTATTAAGTATATTTTCATCAAGTTTAGAAACAGAGTTTAAAGGTAAATATAATGTATCATTCATATAAGAAATGTTATTTAATGATGATAAATTAATATCAATTTTTATATTTGTATACACTTCTTTCATTTCTAAATATAAACGTTGTCCTTTGCTAGATGAAAATTGATTTTTTAGATAACTTGCATTATAGAAAGCTTCTTTATAATGAGTTTTTAAATATAAAAAGATATATGTTAAAAATGCATATGCATAAGCATGCGATTTATTAAAACCATAAGAAGCAAATTTTAAAATATCATTAAAAATAAGTTCACTTGTTTTTAAATCAATATTATTTTTAGTAGCACCTTGGATAAATTTTTCTTTATACATCTGCATAACTTCTTCATTCTTCTTACTGATTGCTCTTCTAAAAATATCGGCTTCAGCAAGTGAAAATGAAGCTATTTCTTTAACAACTTCCATAACTTGTTCTTGATAAATCATGATACCATATGTGCTTTTTAAAATCTTTTCAAGCGATGGATGAAGATAATTTATCTTTTCATGATTATTTTTTCTTTTAGCATATAAGGGAATATAACTCATTGAACCTGGTCTATAGATAGCAAGAAGTGATGCTAAATCATCAAAAGATTCAATGTTGATCATTTTAATAGCTTCTTTAACGGAAGAATTTCCTTCATCTAATTGGAAGATGTCCACAAGTTTTAATGAATTTAAAATCTGATATGTTTCTTTATCATTTAAATTATCAAGCAATGAATCAACTTTAAATTTATCTTTAATATTATTTTCAATCATTCTAAGAAAACTTAAATTACTCAATGACAAAATATCGAATTTTAAAAAGCCCATTTCTTCTAAATAATTAAATTCAACAAGTACATTTCCAGTCATTCCATCTGATACTGGCACTTGTTTATATAAACTATCTTTTGAAATGATGACACCTGATGCATGAATTGATGTTTGAATAGGTAATGATAATAATCTGTTTGCATTGCTTAATAATTCAAAATACAATTTATCATCATAAAAAGTTTTAAATTTTTTACCTAAATACTTATCATTTAGTGCATCTTTAAAATCTTTTGCGTTATTTGAAATAGATGCAGTAATGGCTTTAATTTTATTTTCAGGTAACTTTAACACTTTACCCAGCAAATTGATTGAGGATTTAGGCCTCAGCTTTGAAAAAGTTATTATCTTACAAACTTTATCTTCACCATATTTCCTTTTAAGATATAAAATCACATCTTCTCTTTTACTATCTTCAAAATCTATATCAATATCTGGCATAGTTGCTCTTTTAGGGTTTAAGAATCTTTCAAAAGACAAATTGAACTTGATAGGATCTAATCCAGTTATATTTAGTAAATATGATACAAGTGAACCGACTGCTGATCCTCTTCCATATCCAACTTTAATATCATTATTTTTTGCATAATTAACATAGTCTGAAACCAATAAAAAATAACTACTAAATCCCATATTATTAATTGTATCTAATTCATATTCTAATCTTTTTAAATAACTATCATCTTTTTCTTTGTTTATTTTTTTTAGTCCTTCAAAGCATTTTTCTTTTAAAAGTTTTTGATCATTATCAATGTTAATAATATTTCCTCTTTTCTTTATAAGCTGAAAGTCTATTTTATTAATCAAATAATCTAAATTTTGAAAATCTATCTCTCGATAAATTGATTTAAAAACAGTTTCTTTTAAAAGAAATTCAGGACCATTTTTTTCTAGATTATAATCATTACTATCATCTTCTTTATTTTCAGCATCGCAGGACTTAAATATTTCAAATAATCCGCATTCATTTTTGTATTTATATCTTATCGATGGAAATGGAATCAGTTTGTATTCATTATTATCAGCATATTCATATATATCATCTAAGTTATTTTTATCATTAGACGATAAAATTGAATATCCAAAATAAAAATTATCTTGAAATTCATTCTTAATTTTAACAATTGTTGGCGCGATATGTTTTTGAAATCCAGTGAGTGTAAAATCATCATCCGTTTGAATAATTAACGCTAGTCCTTCTTTATATAGAAGCAATTCATTTATTGAAAAAATGGAAATCTTGTTTTTATAAATTTTTAAAATATTTTGATATCCTTTTTCATTTAAGATGACAAATGAAGCTGTAAAAATTTTATATGAATTATCTAAACTGATTTTAATTTCTTTTAAATATATTGGTTTTAAATCATATTTTTTGCACTGCTTTTCAAATTCAAAATATCCGTATATATTTTCATCATTTATTCCAACAATCTCGTATCCATAGTTTTTTGCAAGCTTGCAAAAGTCTTCAATTTTAATTATTGAATTGTAGAAGCTATAACCTGTTTTTAAATTTAAGGAGCAAACTTTCATATTTAAAATTATAATACAAATGTAGTTACTTTGATATTTTTATTAAATACCTGTTTGAGTTCTTTTAATATTTAACATATCGCTTTTATCTTTGAATAGCTACATGATGCAAAATTAAGAAAACATGATTCAATTCATACTAAGTTTATTGTTAGATTTAAAAAGTATCAGCAATCAAGATAATTAACAATAAGACTTAATATTTTCAGTTTTTTAAGGCAAAAATTGAAGTAACATATACTCCATCATCCTTTAGGTAAGATGAGTTAGTCATTTTCGTAATAACTATAAGTGATTTAGGAGATTTACCACCAGCCTTTATTATATCTTCTTTAACTTTTAATAAATTTCTATCTTCATCTTTCTTTTCATATATAGAAAATATCAAATGGCTAGATGAATGAATATTTAACATTTGTTACTAATTTAATTTTTTATTGCACTAATTATTTGTTACAAAAAGCTGAAGTTATCAATATAAATTCTTTACTAAATTTATCTATTTTAGTAAGATATTTATATAAATCAAGGTGGTTTATCTATGGCTAATTCAATAATTTATGGTAAGTATCCAGTTAAGAATTCACTTCTTGCTAAAAGACTACCAAATCGTGTTTTATTAAATAAAGAACATCCAGATCAAGAAATAATTTTGCAATGTAAAAAATTAAATGTTCCATATCAATTAGTTGATAATAAAGAGCTTGATAGATTAAGTGAATATCATAATCATCAAGGATGTTTAGCATCATTAAAAGAATTTGAATTTTCTAAATTAGAAGAAATTATAAAAAATGATGACTCAAACCATATAATAGTTGTACTCGATGGAATTCAAGATCCTGTTAACTTTGGATCAATTATTAGAACTTCAGTTGCTTTCAGTGTTGATGGAATTATTATTGCTGATAAAAATCAAGTCAGTGTCACACCAACTGTTAGAAAAATAGCAACTGGTGCTGAAGAACTCGTTTCAATTTGTAAAGTACCTTCTTTAATAAATGCTGTTAAAGAATTAAAAAGAAACAATTATTGGATTGTATCAAGTGCAGGTGAAGGTGAAACCTCCTATACTGACATTGATTATAAAGGCAAATTTGTAATCGTTATCGGTTCTGAAGGTGATGGTGTTTCAAAACTTTTACGAAAAGTATCTGACTATGTTGCATCTATTCCACTTCATGGTAAAGTTAAAGCATTAAATGCATCGATTGCTGCTGCTATCTTTCTTGCAAAAGTTAGTGAGAGTCAAACGAAGGAATAAGGTTATTTTAAAGGAGGAATTTTTATGACTTTAGCCTACGACTATAAAGTCAAGTCGACTATTTTAGCATCCAAAGCTGATGCTATTTTTGCTACTCTTTACAATAATAAAGGTTGTTCTAACTTAATTATTAGATCCTATGACCATGAAAATCTTTCATTTTCAAAACTAGCAATCTTAGCAAAAGATGATAATGCTGCTAAAAATTCTTTAGTTGAAGCTTTTCAACCTGAAATAGAAATATACATCAAAGGGCTTCTCAAAGTAAGAAAATATTTAGATTACGATGAAATAAAATTTAAACTCAATCAAACAATATTAAGAGCAATAAAAATATATAATTCAAAGCTTGGTGACTTTATTCATTTAACTAGGAAGATGTTTAAAACTTCTATCAAATTTTATGTTAAAGAAAAAGCTTTATCTTTCATGAGAGAGAAAAAATATCGCGGTGAAAGAATTAAAGATTTTAGTAAAGTTGATTATATCTTGACTGATAAACTCACAAGATATAATGATAATTATAAAAAATATATTGAGCTTAAATGCGATATTGATGAATATAGCAAGAATAAATCAAATCGCGATAAATTGATCATGAATCTATATAATCGGGGCTACACTTTTAAAGAAATTGCGTCATTATGTAATGAAAGCATATCACAGGTCTCTTATACAATATATGGAATAATTAAAGATATGCGTAAAATTTTAAATGTATCTAATTGATACTTATTTTGTTAAAATATTTCTATGACACATGATGAAATTAAATATTATACTAATCTTTTTCTAAACACACCTAAAGAAAATTCAATCAAAAGTGATTATGGAAAGCTTTTTATAATTGCTGGAAGCAAAAATTATCCTTTTGCAGGTCTCATTTCTGAACAAGCTGCTTATATAGCAAGTCCAGGATATATTTCATTTCTTACAAATGATTTTAATAAATCAGTTTATTATAATAGGTGTCAACTTACTACAACGTTTATAAATTGTGAATATACAAATGATTCATATAACATTGAGCAGTCATTAGATTCTATTTTAAAATATGATTCAATTCTTTTTGGAAACGGACTTAATGATGATGAAGCTAATTTAAATACACTTGATAAATTAATCACTAATTATAAAGGTAACCTAATAATAGATGCTACTGGCATTTACTTACTTAAGAAAGTCAACAAAGAAATTTTAAAAAGCCATGCGTGTCACATCATCTTAACACCGCATTTAAAAGAATGTGATGATCTTTTAAATGTAAATTTAAAAAATCAAAGAGATGCTTTTTTATATTTAAAAGAAGTAATGCTCTTTTCTAAACAATATAATATCGATTTACTGATTAAAGGTTCTTCTTCTTTAATAGTAACGCCTGATGAATATATATTTAACAAGCACTCTAATACTTCTTTATCTAAAGCAGGAACTGGTGATTTCTTAGCTGGCCTTCTTGCGGGTTTTCTTTCTTATAGTGATAAGATGTATGTCGGTAAAATCAAAGTCATTGATTATGTTGATACTCTTTTGCATGATACTGCAACTATTTTAGAAAAGAAAAAACTTATAAGAAGTATAAATGTATTTGACATTAAAGATTACATAGAGACTTTAAAGGAATAATTATTATTAAAAATAGCTTTGAATGATTCAAAGCTATTTTTAATAAATTCATGAATTTTATATCTACAAATTATTTGGATCAAATGTATTCAAATAATCATAAATAGAAGCCGCTACTTCTTTTAGAGTATCGCCATCCATTGGGTTTTTAATATCTGCTTGCTTTAACAATGTTCTAAATGGATATTTACCACCCATTTTGCAAAAATTGATATATTTATTCAAGGTTTCATCTTTATTTTCAAGTGATTCTTTGAAAAACTCTAACGCAACAACTTGAGCAATGGTGTAGTCAAGATAATATAATGGGCTTTCAAAAATGTGAGCTTGTCTTTCAAAATAACCACCTGATTGTAAAAACTCATTGTCCTCATATTCTCTATTTGGCAAATATCTTCTTTCAAGTGTTCTAAAATATGCTTTTCTTTGTTCATGAGTAAGGTGAGGATGCGTATAACAATAAGTTTGGAAAGCATCAACTATACATCCATAAGGGATGAAAGTAATTGCTGAACATAAATGCATATATTTATATTTATCAGCATCTTCCTTAAAGAATAAATCCATATATGGATACGTTAAAAATTCCATTGACATTGAATGCATTTCACAGCATTCAAGACCAGGACTACGATATGAAGGAACAGTGATATCTTCACCAGCTAAAAATCCTTGTAATGCATGACCAAATTCATGAGTTAAAACATCAATGTCTCCACTTGTCCCGTTAAAATTTGAAAAAATGAATGATGTCTTTAAAGAAGGAAGATATTCCATATATCCACCACCAGATTTATTAGCTCTTGCAACTAAATCCATACAATTATGATCAACCATAAAGTTGAAGTATTTACTAGCAACAGGTGAGAGTGATTCATACATTTTTTTGGCTTCTGATACTAACTCATCTGAACTTCCTTTAGGAGTAGGATTACCATTTTTATAAAAGACATTATAATCATAATATTTAGTATTTTCACCAAATCCTAATCTTTCTTTTTGTTTATCAAAAATATCATTAGATAATGGAACAATGTATTTTAAAATATTATTTCGATAAACTAATGCATCATCTTTATTCCAATCAAGTCTTCCCATTCGATCATAACCTAATTGAACAAAATCTTCATATCCTAATGTTTTAGCAATTTTGGTTCTAATTTTGATCATTCGATCAAAAATATCGCCGATTTTATCATCATTTTCATTATAGAATTTCCAAAAAGCTTCATTGGAATTTTTTCTAGTTTCATAATCAAGTGAATCTCTAAATTTTCCAAGTTGTGATAGTGAATATTTTTCACCATTAAAATCAATTAGAGCCGATGAAACAAGAGTTTTATATTCACTGACACATTTGTTTTCTTCAACAAGAAGAGGAACAATTTCATCAGAAAATGTTTTTAATGATAAAGCTATTTGTTCAAAATAAAGAGTTCCAAATTCATTCACAAGTTCATCTCTATATTTACAATTATATATAGCTTGTGAAACAGCATTATCAGCTTGTGAAATTAATGGTAAATTCTCGTCTAAATATTCATTGAGTTTAACATATTTTTCATCTTTAGAATTTTGTGAAAATCTAGTGAATACTAATGAACATGCAGTTTGAATATCATCACTTAATGTAAAATAATCTTTAATAGCATTTATAGCATCAGTTGCATCAGTTGCATTATTGATTCTATCTTTGATCATATTTAATGAATCAATCATTGAATCTTTATCAATCTCATCAACTTGAATGTCATTAAAGTTTGTAAAATTAGCATCAAATTTTTGTATCATTTTTATTTCCTCCTATATTAAATGATAAATACTTAAGAACTTTTTCTTTAAATATTCGATATATGGCTTAGCTGAAAATTCTTCCCCTGTTATCTTTTTAATCCAGGTCTTGGTATCATATAAAGGGGCTTTAGCAAAGACATTTTTGCTCATCCATTGAAGAAGAAGGTCCATCCTTCCTCTTTGAACAGTATCAGCTAAATAAATTTCTTGATCTAATTTCTTTACATACATGCAATTTAAGGCATTCCCTAAAGCATAAGTTGGAAAATATCCAAAACCACTTGACCAATGTACATCTTGCAAAATGCCTTCTTTATCATCTTTAACATCGACACCCAGTATTTCTTTATATAATCTATTCCATTCTTCATTCAAATTTTTAAAGTCAACTTTGCCAACCATAATCTTTCTTTCCAATTTATATCTGATCAGAATATGAAGAGAATAAGTAAGTTCATCAGCTTCAGTTCTGATTGGATTATTAAAATCAACATAGTTGACACCTTCATATAAATCATTTAAAGTGACATCTGAAAACTCATCTTTAAATAGTTCCCTAAAAGTTGGATATATACTTGATAAGTATTCTTTACTTCTTCCAACAACATTTTCATAAAACCTTGATACAGATTCATGCTTTGCCATCGTAAGACAAGATTCACCTAAACGATGAGTAAAGACTTCTTTAGGTACATTCTGACCAAATAAAGCATGTCCACCTTCATGAATTATTGAATACATATTTGAAATGAAATTATCTTCATAATAATGAGTTGTGACTCTTACATCGTTATATGATAATTGATCAGTGAATGGATGCTCAGTTTTTGAAAGAGTCCCTCTTGAAAAATCATAACCATTTTTTTCTAATAAAAATTTAGAAAATTGTTCTTGCTTATAAATGGGAACTTTCCTATTTATAAAATCATGTCTTGGTTGATATTTTGCATTTCTAATTCTACTAACTAAGGGGACAAGTTCTCTTTCAATCTCATCAAAGAAGATATCTAAGTCATCAGTTGTAAAACCTTCTTCATAATCATTAAAAATAGTATTATAAAGATTCTTTTCACGACTATTTTCCAGAATAGCTCTTTTAGATTCAATTTCATAAACTTTCTTTAATGTCGGTTCAAATTCTTTATACGAATTATTATTTTTTGCTTTTAACCAAGAAACATATGCATTTGTAAATACTTCATCAGCTTCTTTTTTAAATTTCTTGGTCACCTTTTTATTTCTTTCAATATCTTTATCTAAAAGTTCAATAAGCCTTCTATCATAAACATTAAGTGATGAAAAATCTTTTCGATTCTTGATTTTTTTAACTAAATTTATAAACTTTTCATCTTTCTGCATCTTATATACAATTTCTGAGAAAAGATTAATATCTCTATTCGTGTCTTCCATTCCTTTAATAGGTGATGCGGTTGAGATGTCATAATTTAAGATATGCATTGTATGCACATATATTTGCATTTCATCAAGTTTTTGATAGAGTTTTAATAAATCTTCATCTTTAGTCATAATTCACCTCAAATTCAAGTAAATTATATCACATTAAAAGATACAATTTTATTAATATAAATATAAATATTAATAAACTTTTTATCCATTTGCATATATAATATATGAGTATTAATTATCGAGGTTTTAAAATGTCAAAAGAAGTATTCAGTCTCGACTTTTATGGAAAGAAAGTTGTTGCCGAGACAGGCGAAATCGCCAAGCAAGCTGACGGATCATGTATTATCAAGGTTGATGATTCTGTCATCTTATGTGCCGTATGTGGTGCTAAAGAAGCTAAATTAGGTCAGGATTTTTTCCCACTCACTGTCAATTATTATGAAAGACAGTATGCAGTGGGTAAAATACCTGGTTCATTTTTAAGAAGAGAAGGAAGACAATCTACAAGAGAAACCCTTTGCTCACGTTTAATTGATCGTCCAATTAGACCAATGTTCCCTGAAGGATATGTCAATGAAACTCAAATATCAGCTGTTGTCATGTCAGCTGATAATGATACTCCAACTGAAATGTATGCCATGTTTGGATCATCTTTAGCTTTAGCTATCTCAGATATTCCTTTTGATGAACCAATAGCAGGTGTTAAAGTTGGAAGAGTTGATGGCAAATTAATTATCAATCCAACAGTTGAAGAAAGTAAAAAATCAGATATCAATTTGACAGTTGCAGGCAGTGAAGTAGCCATCAACATGGTTGAAGCAGGTGCTAGTGAAGTATCAGAAGATGATATGCTTGAAGCATTGATGTTTGGTCATGAAGCTATTAAAAAGTTATGCCATTTTGAAAAAGAAATTGCAAAAGCATGTGGTAAAGAAAAAAGACCCTTAAATATATATCAAATAGATCCAGAATTTAAAAATTTCTGCTTAAATTACGTCTCACCATCTCAAAGTGAAACCACTCAAAATAGACTGATTAAAGCTGTCTCTATCTATGATAAACTCGAAAGGCAAAATACAATTGATGCTTTAGAGAAAGAAGTTATTGATATCATCGATAATAGAGAATATAAAACAACTCAGGAACATGATTTGAAAGTCAATGAAGCTAAAGAAGTCTTAGAACAAGTTGTAAGAGATGAAGTTAGAAGATTAATTACCATTGATAAAGTTAGACCTGATGGCAGAAAAGTTGATGAGATACGACCTCTTGATGCTAAAGTTCATCTACTTCCTAGAGCACATGGTAGTGCTTTATTTACTCGTGGCCAAACACAAGTGCTATCAGCATGTACATTAGGATCACTTGATGATGCTCAAATATTAGATGATATCACAGGTGATACCACTAAAAGATTTATGCATCATTATAATTTCCCACCTTATTCAGTTGGTGAATTAGGAAAGATGGGTACTCCAGGAAGAAGAGAAATCGGTCATGGTGCCTTAGGTGAAAGAGCCCTGTCTTACATCATTCCATCTGAAGAAGAATTCCCATATACAATCAGAGTTGTTGCTGATGTTTGTGAATCAAATGGTTCATCTTCTCAAGCATCAATTTGTGCATCATGTATGGCTTTGATGGATGCAGGTGTTCCAATTAAAGCACCAGTATCTGGTATTGCTATGGGACTTATTACTTCAGGTCCTCTCGATGGAAATCATCCATATACCATCCTGACTGATATTCAAGGTATGGAAGATCATTTAGGTGATATGGACTTTAAAGTAGCAGGGACTAGCAAAGGTATCACTGCCTTACAAATGGATATCAAAATAAGAGGTATCACTAAAGAAGTTTTAAAAGAGGCTTTATATCAAGCTAAACCTGCTCGTGCTCAAATATTAGATGTTATGTTAAATGCTATCTCTAAACCAAGAGAAGAACTATCAGAATATGCTTTGAAGATGAAAACATTTAATATCGATCCTGAAAAAATTAGAGAAGTTATTGGATCACAGGGAAAAGTGATTAACGGTATAGTTAAAGACTGCAATAATGAAATCAAAATTGATATCAATGATGATGGAAGAGTAATCATCTATTCAGTAAATAAAGATATGATTGAAAAAGCATATAGCATGATTATGGATATTGCTAAAGTTGCCAAAGTCGGTGATATATATGATGCAAAAGTTGTCAGAATTGAACCTTATGGTGCTTTTGTTAATTTATTTGGAACAACTGATGCATTGCTCCATGTTTCAAAACTTGCATGGGAAAGAGTTGAAAAAGTTGAAGATTATCTTCATTTAGGTGATACTATCAAAGTTGTTGTCACTGGTTTTGATAAACAAGGTAAAATTGATGTATCTCATAAGGATTTAATTGATAAACCTGAAGGATATGTTGAACCTGTTCATCATTTTAATAAAAAGAAATAATCTTTTATTAAAACTGTAAATTAGAAGAACAAAAAGCGTCCTAACGGACACTAATATAAACAGGTTGAGTTTCTCAACC
>ERZ808240.3141-NODE-3141-length-16570-cov-8.363246_pt1 | contig 16570 bp, 12 predicted proteins | sample MGYA00521084_ERZ808240 | MGnify/ENA primary metagenome ERZ808240 (study PRJEB31516, sample SAMN03275571) | gut metagenome | biome: mammalia-associated habitat; material: feces | host: Papio cynocephalus | place: Kenya | collected 2012-08-06 ... | reverse complement strand
TGATATGGCATAAAATATAGTGCCCTGCTACAGAGGGCAGCAGCTTCGGGACAATATCCCTTGTCAAGCTGCTGCTGATCTCTGTAGCAGGGCACTACCGTTTACGATACAATTAAACTTTTCTCGTCCAGACGAAACCTGACCGGCACGCCAGTGGCTCCCCTTTTAAGGGGAGCTGGCGCGAAGCGCCTGAGAGGTGCTGCCGGAAAAGCGCTCTGCCCTTGAGCATTGTCACGCGGGCGGCCTGACTGAGAGGGCCCACCGCATTTCCAGCGGCCTTTTTATGTACAAGTTTTTCGAAATGTGATATACTATATTGAGTGATTTTATTCTATGGCAGTTTGCGTTTTTCGTGCACAGACAGCACCCGCAGACTGCATCTCGCAAATGCGCTGTTTTGTGGGGCGTTATTTGTGAAAACTGCGATAAAAAATAAAAAGAACGGGTGAAACAATGGCAACAGATCTCAGACAGCAATTCTGCGCTCTGCGTGATACTTATATTGAAAAACAGTTCGGACGCCTGAACGAGATGCAGCGGCAGGCGGTGTTCACCACCAACGGCCCTCTGCTCATCCTTGCAGGTGCAGGCAGCGGCAAGACCACGGTGCTGGTCAACCGCATCGCAAACCTCATCCGGTTCGGCTCGGCCCACGGCTCCCAATGGACGCCCCGGGATGTGACCGAAGATGACGTGAAGGCTCTGCGCACCGCCATCATGACCGGCACGGACGCCCCGGCCTGGCTGGACGGGATGCTGCGGAAAGATGCCGTCCGGAGCTGGAACGTGATGGCCATTACCTTTACCAACAAGGCCGCCGGGGAGCTGAAAGAGCGTCTGCGCCGGATGCTGGGCGGGGAAGAGGGCGATGAAGTGTTTGCCTCCACCTTCCACTCGGCCTGCGTCCGCATCCTTCGCCGCTGGGCTGAGGAAATCGGCTATCCCCGCAGCTTCACCATCTACGACACCGACGACTCCCAGCGGGTCATGAAAACGGTGTACAAAGAGCTGAGCGTGGATGATAAATTTTTCCCCATCAAGAGCGCCATCAACCAGATGAGCCGCTGGAAAGACCAGCTCGTCAGCCCCGAAGAGGCCCTGAAGATCCCCGCCCGGGACACCAAGGGGGCGCTTGCGGCCAAAGTCTACGCCGCCTACGAGAAAAAGCTCCGGGAAGCCGGTGCCTTTGACTTCGATGACCTCATCTATCAGACGGTCATCCTGCTCTCGGAGCACGAGGACGTGCGGGACTTTTATCAGAACAAGTACAAATATCTGCTGGTGGACGAGTATCAGGACACCAGTGTGGCCCAGTTCCGTCTGGTCAGCCTGCTGACCGGCCCGGAGAAAAATATCTGCGTCGTGGGCGACGATGACCAGAGCATCTACCGCTTCCGCGGTGCCACCATTGAGAATATCCTCAATTTCGAGCGCATCTTCAAGGGCACGAAGACCATCCGTCTGGAACAGAACTACCGCTCCACCTCCAATATCCTGAATGCCGCAAACTGCGTCATCCAGCATAACACCGAGCGGAAGGGCAAGACCCTCTGGACGAAGAACGGCGAGGGCGACAAGGTGCAGGTCTACACTGCTGAGAACGAGCAGGACGAAGCCATGCACATCGCGGATATCATCGGCCAGCACCTGAAAGAGGGAGGCCATCTGGCCGACCATGCCATCCTCTACCGGATGAATGCCCAGTCGGCCCCCATCGAAAGCTACTTCACCCGTGCGGGCATCCCGCATAAGATCGTGGGCGGCCAGCGGTTCAACGACCGCAAGGAGGTCAAGGACATCCACTCCTATATGTCCATCGTGGCCAACCCCCGGGATGACGTGCGCCTGCGCCGCATCATCAACGAACCTGCGCGGAAGATCGGTGCCACGACCATCGAGGTCATCGCTGACCTTGCCGCACAGCAGGGCATCAGCATGCTGGACGTCATCTCCCACGCCGACCAGTACGCCAAGCTCAGCCGGGCCATCGCGCCCCTGTTCAAGTTCTGGCATATCTACCAGAGCCTGCAGGAGTCGCTGGAAACGAAAACGCTGGACGAGTTCGCCGCAGACGTCATTGAGCTGACCGGCTACCGCGCCATGCTGGAAGCTGACGCGGCCAAGGGCCATGAGGATGCGGCAGACCGCCTGCAGAACCTGGGCCAGCTGGTCAACAACGTGAAGAGCTACTGCGACCAGCACGGGGAGGATGCTTCTCTGGAGGGCTATCTGGAAGACATCGCCCTCATCAGCGACATCGACAGCTACAACGAAAGCGCCGATCAGGTGGTGCTGATGACCATCCATTCGGCCAAGGGACTGGAGTTCCCCTATGTATTCCTGATCGGCATGGAAGAGGGCGTCTTCCCCAGTGAGATGAGCAAATACTCGGAAGCCGACCTGGAAGAGGAACGCCGTCTGGCCTATGTGGGCATCACCCGGGCCAAGAAGGAGCTCTACATCTCCAACAGCGTCACCCGGATGCTCTATGGCCGCACCCAGCGCAACGAGCCCAGCCGCTTCCTGCGGGAGATCGAGCCGGAATACATCGAAGAGACCCGCAGCCCGGCGCTGGAACAGCGCTCCCGTCTGGGCGGCTGGGGCAGCAGCTGCAGCGATACCGTGCCCGGCGGGGCCTCGGGCTACTCCGGCCCCTCCGGCTGGGGCCGTGCGGCCTCCGGCTACGGTTCGGGCTATGGCAATCGCAGCGGCTACCTCAACCGGGAATATAACGCTTCCCCCTCCGGGAGCCGGGGCTTTGGCGCCGGCTATGCAGGCCGGGGCAGCACAGCCTCCGGCTACGGCAGCAGCTCCAGCAGCGGTGGGTTCGGCTCCGGCTATGGCCGTCCGGCTGCACCCAAAGCACCGGCCCGGCCCGCAGGCAGCGGTGCGGCGCAGCCTGCCCGCCCCGCAGCGGCATCCACCGGCCCCAAGCACTATGAGCCGGGGGATATCGTGGAGCACAAGGTCTTTGGCCGGGGCAAGGTGCTGAAAGTCAAGCCCGCCGCCGGAGACCAGATCGTGGAGATCAACTTTGAAAAGGTGGGCGTGAAGAAGACCATGGCAAACTTTGCGCCCCTTGTGAAGATAACGACGGAGGAATGAGAAAGATATGATGACCGTTCGATTGATCGCCCATACCCCGGAACCGGAAAAAGTGGTGGCTGCGGCCGCGAAGCTCTGCTACTCCGACGCCCACATCACCGACCTGCTGGATGGGCTGGATGAGGAGAAGACGGCCCGCTTCCTGACCATGCTCAGCGATGTGGGTCACGCCAGCCCCATCGAGCACGCCAGCTTCACCTTTGGCATCGAGGGCGTCAGCCGCACCCTGCTGGCTCAGATCACCCGCCACCGCATCGCCTCCTTCAGTGTCCAGAGCCAGCGGTATGTCCGTCTGGACGATTTCCGCTATGTCATCCCGCCTGAGATCGAGGCCATTCCCGAGGCAAAGGCGGCCTTCATCGAGAGCATGAACGAGGACGCGAAGCGCTACCTCGACCTTGTGCAGAAGCTGGAAGATGGCCACACCGCCCGCCTGATGGCCGAGGGCCTGCCGGAAAAGCAGGCGCGGGCCAAGGCTTCCAAGCAGGCCAATGAGGACGCCCGCTTCGTGCTGCCCAACGCCTGCGAGACCAAGATGGTCGTCACCATGAATGCCCGCAGTTTACAGAACTTCTTCCACCTGCGCTGCTGCAACCGGGCCCAGTGGGAGATCCGCCAGCTGGCCGAGGAGATGCTGCGGCTGGTCTACCCGGTGGCACCCCATCTGTTCCGCACCGCAGGCCCTGCCTGTGTCTCCGGCCCCTGCCCGGAGGGCAAGATGTGCTGCGGCCGTACCGCCGAGGTGCGGGCCGAGTACGCCGCACTGAAAGGGGAGAAGGCAGAATGAGCAAGGGCAAGCTTTTCGTCATCGAGGGTCTGGACGGCTCCGGCAAGGCCACTCAGGCAAAGCTTCTGGCGGCCCATCTGGCAGAGAAGGGCCTTCCGGTGAAAGAGATCACCTTCCCGGACTACGCGAGCGATTCCAGTGCACTGGTCAGAATGTATCTGTCCGGCAAGTTCGGCGACAAGCCCGATGACGTCAACTCCTATGCGGCCTCCAGCTTCTTTGCGGTGGACCGCTATGCCAGCTATAAGACCAGCTGGGGCAGCTTTTACGAGGAGGGCGGCATCGTCATTGCAGACCGCTACACCACTTCCAACGCCGTACACCAGTGTTCCAAGCTCCCGCCGGAACAGTGGGAAAGCTTCCTGCACTGGGCCTTTGACTATGAATATGACCTTTTGGGCCTGCCTGCGCCGGATGCTGTCATCTATCTGCAGGTAGACCCCGCCGTGAGCCAGAAGCTGATGACCAGCCGCTACCACGGCGATGAGAGCAAAAAGGATGTCCACGAGAAGGATACCGAGTATCTGGCCCGCAGCCGCCGCGCCGCCGAGTATTGTGCGGCCCATCTGGGCTGGGCCACCGTCCACTGCACGGCAGAAGGGACGATGCGCACCATTGAGGACATTCAGGCCGAGGTGCAGGCTCTGGCCGAAAAGGCCCTCGGATAAGGAATGATAGAAGGAGGGATACTATCAATGTATCGTTTGATGCAGCCGTCCGATGAGGCGGCAGTTGTGGCACTCTGGCAGAAAGAGCGGGGCGACAGCGCTGATTTTATCTGCACCGCTCTGGAACAGTTTGCCGGAAAAGAAAACGTCTATCTGGCCGAAGACAATGGCCAGCTCAGCGCCGTGGCCCTTGCGGTGCCTGTCACCCTCAAGGGCCGGAGCGGAAGCTACCTCTACGGCCTCTGCGGGCAGGGAACGGCCGGGCTCATCGACTACCTGTGCGCGCAGCAGAAGCTGCGGGGTGCAGGCTTCACGGTGGCCGTGCCTTCCAGTCAGGAGCAGGCCGGCCTGCTGAAGAGCAAGGGCTTTCAGCCCGCATTCGCCCTCCGCTGCCTTCCCCGGGAGGTGGAGCGCAACCTGTGGAGCCAGGCGGAGTTCGACTCTGTGACCGCCCGCAAGCTGTGCGAGCTGCGGGAGCGGTTCTACCCCGATACCGTCCAGCTCTCTCCGGAGCGGATGGCCGTTGTGCTGGGCGACCTGTATTCCCGCGGTGCCACCATCGTCTCCAACGAGAGGGCCTATGGCATCTACTTCCGCCGGGACGACACCCTCTATTTCGTGGAGATGATGTCTGACGATGACCGCTCTGCCGAGGTACTGATGGAAGCAGCCCGGGAGAAGGAAGTCATCGTGGAGCGCGCTGTCATCACCGTGGGCGCATCTCAGAATCTTTTCCTCGGGGAGGGCAAGCGGCAGGACTACGGCATGATCCGGTTCGATGCAGAGCCTTTCGACGTAGAGGAAAGCTATATGCGGCTGATGCTGGAACGCTGAATGGTAAAGGAAGGTGCACATGGTACACAACGCGAAACATAAAAAGAGCCGGAAGGGCGGAGCAGGAAAGATCATCCTCGTGGTGGTGCTGCTTCTGCTCCTGGCCGCAGGCGGCGTTTTCCTGCTGGCACGGCGGGAGATCAACGGCAGTGCCGGAAACGAGAAAGCCGTCACCGTTACCATCGAACAGGGCAGCGGTGTGGCAGCTATCGCCCAGAAGCTCAAGGCGGCAGGTGTGATCAGGTGCCCGCAGCTCTTCCGCTGGTATGTAGGCAAAGAGGGCGCAGCGGCAAAACTGCAGTACGGTGAGTTTGAGCTGACGCCCGGCAGCTCCTATGATGAGCTCATCGAGGCCCTCTCCACCTATGCTAGGGCGGACAGCGTCCGGCTGACCTTCCCCGAGGGCACGACGGCCATCGCCATGGCAAAGAAGCTGGAAGATGCCGGACTGTGCAGTGCGGAAGAGTTCCTCAAAGAGGCCGATACCGGCGATTTCAGCCAGTATAAATTCTGGAAGTACGTGCCGGACGACAAGGACGCCCCCGACCGCTTCCTCAAGTGCGAGGGGTATCTCTTCCCGGATACCTATGAGTTCCTGAAAGACGATACCGTGCATCACTATGTGGAGACGTTCTATTCCCACTTCGACAAGCAGATCACCGATGAGATGTACAAGAAGATGGACGAGCAGGGGATGACTCTGCCTGAAGTCATCACGCTGGCATCCTTCGTGCAGGAAGAGGCCGGAAACGACCAGAACGACAATGTGGCTCAGGTGTTCCGCAACCGTCTGGCCGAGGGTTCGCCCTATCCCAAGCTCCAGAGCAACACGTCCAGCTACGTCCAGAGCGACGAGGACAACAACTACCTCTGGAACTGGGTGGCCCCCTATTACGGCGGCTGGGATAAGATCCCCGAGAGCATCCGAAACGCCTACGACACCTACACCTGCACCGGCCTGTCGGCTGGCCCCATCTCAAATCCCGGCATCGACGCCATCCGCGCCGCACTGGATCCCCAGCCCGATGACGAGGCAAAAGATGCGTATTTCTTCGTCACCGACCTGGCGGGGCACTACTACTATGCCCGCACCTACGCAGAGCATCAGAAAAACTGCGAAGCCGCTGCGGCAGTCAACAAGAGCATGAAATAAACGACAGTACACCGTAGAAAACCCCTCTTCCTGCCGGGAGAGGGGCTTCGGTGTGTCTGCGGAACCATAAAGAGAGGACAACGATATGTTACAGATCCCGGAACTTCTGGCCCCGGCGGGCGACCTCGAGCGCCTGCGGTACGCCATCAACTACGGTGCGGACGCCGTTTACTGCGCCCTGCCCGAGTTCGGAATGCGCTCCGCCCCCACCAACTTCACCCCGGAGCAGCTGACAGAAGGCGTCATCTACGCCCATGCCCGGGGCCGCAAGGTCTACCTGACCATGAACACCCTTCCCACCAATGAGGAAGCCGACCGCCTGCCTCAGGCCATCAAGGACGCAGCCGCTGCCGGTGTGGATGCCTTCATCGTGGCCGACCTGGGCGTTCTGGAAGCCTGCAAGACCTTTGCCCCCGACATCGATGTGCATATGTCCACCCAGACCGGCATCACCAACTGGGCTGCAGCCCGCGCTGCCTACAACATGGGCGCAAAGCGGGTGGTGCTGGCCCGGGAGATGACCCTGCAGGACATCGCCATCCTCCGGGATAAGACCCCGCCGGAACTGGAGATCGAAGCCTTCGTCCACGGTGCCATGTGCATGAGCGTCTCGGGCCGCTGCCTGCTCTCCAACTACATGGCAGGCCGGGACGCCAACCGGGGCCAGTGCGCCCAGCCCTGCCGCTGGAAATATTACCTCAGCGAGGAGACCCGCCCGGGCCAGCTCTATGAGATCGGTGAGAATGAGAACGGCAGCTACATCCTCAACGCCAACGATATGTGCACCGCGCCCTTCCTCGACCTCATCTGCAAGGCCGGCGTGGACAGCCTGAAGATCGAGGGCCGCGCCAAGACCTTCTACTATGTCGCCAGTGTAACGGCTGCATATCGCCGGGCCCTCGACTGCTATCTGGCCGACCCCCTGAACGATAACTTCCAGCTTCCGGAAGATGTGCTGGCCGAGCTGACCCGCACCAGCCACCGCCACTATTCTCCAGGCTTCTATTTTGGCCGGGAGCAGGCCCGTCAGGCCACCGACAGCGCCACCTATATCCGGGAGTGGGAGTTCGTCGGCACGGTGGACGGCTGGGAGAATGGCGTCGCCAGCTGCCAGCAGCGGGGCAAGTGGAGTCTCGGCGATACGCTGGAAGTCCTCTGCCCCGATGGCCGCAGCATCCCGCTGAACCCCGAGTGGATAAAGAATGAGGCCGGGGAGCTGGTGGATTCCACGCCCCACGCCATGGAGCACTATACCATCCCCACCCCGGAACTGCCGCCTATGAGCCTGCTGCGGAGAAAAGTCTGAGCAGAGCCGGACGGCCGCACACGGACCTGAAACAAACAGCATAACGCAAAAAAGCGCCCCTGCCGGAAACAGACCGGCAGAGGCGTTTTATTATGGAGTTATTTTATTAGATTCTGCTTTGACGTAGGGATATCATTCCGGCTTGACCTGCAGCTCCTGCTCGCAGTAGATGCAGCGATACTTGCCGTTGGAGCTCATCTCAAAGATCTGGTCGCACTCTTCCTCGATGGAGGAGATGCAGCGGGGGTTTTTGCACCGCACGATGTTGACCAGACGCTTGGGGGGCTGGGGCTTTTCCTTCTTGACGGCCTTGCCGTTCTCGATGACGGTCACGCTGATGTCAGGGTCGAGGTAGGCCAGCACGTCGAGGTTCAGCCAGGAAGCGTCGCCCTCCACCTTGATGATGTCCTTCCGGCCAGACTCCGCCTTGTGGCTGCGGGCGTTCTGGATGAGGGCCACGCTGGCGGTGCGGTTGCCCTTGATGCCCAGCAGGTCCATCAGGCCGATGGCAGTGCCGGCCTTGATGTGGTCGATGACGATGCCGTTCTGAATTTCATCGATGTTCAGCATTTCAGTTGCCCTCCTTCGCTGCTTTGGGGTCTTTCAGGCCCAGCAGGGTCATGATGAGTGCCATGCGGACATAGACCGCGTTCTGCACCTGCTCAAAGTAAGCGGCACGGGGGTCATCGTCCACATCCAGTGCGATCTCGTTGACGCGGGGCAGGGGATGCAGCACCGCCATGTCGGGCTTGGCCAGCGCCATCTTGTCCTTGGTGAGGATGTAGCTGTTCTTCAGGCGGATGTAATCTTCCTCGTTGAAGAAGCGCTCTTTCTGGACGCGGGTCATGTAGAGGATGTCCAGCTCGGGCATGGCCTCCTCGAGGCTCCGGGTCTCCTTGTAGGGGATGTGGTTGGCCTCCAGCACATCGTTGATGATGTAGTCGGGCACCCGCAGCTCCTCGGGGCTGATGAGGACGAAGCGGATGTTCTCGCAGCGTGCCATGGTCTTGATGAGGGAGTGGACGGTGCGGCCAAACTTGAGGTCGCCGCACAGACCGATGGTCAGGTCGTTCAGACGGCCCTTGCGGCGGCGGATGGTCATCAGGTCGGTCATGGTCTGGGTGGGGTGCTGGTGGCCGCCGTCGCCTGCGTTGATGACAGGGATGCGGGAGTACCGGCTGGCCCGCAGCGGTGCGCCCTCTTTGGGGTGGCGCATGGCCACGATGTCGGCGTAGCAGGACACCACACGGATGGTGTCGGCCACGCTCTCGCCCTTGGAGGCGCTGGACACGTTCTCACTGGGGAAACCCAGCACGTGTCCGCCCAGGTTGAGCATGGCGGCTTCAAAGGAAAGACGGGTGCGGGTGGACGGCTCATAGAACAGGGTAGCCAGCTTTTTGTGGGCAGCTACGTCCTGGTAAGCAGCCGGGTCGGCGCAGATGCGGTCGGCCAGGTCCAGCAGATCGGTGATCTCCTGCTGACTGAAATCCAACGGATCGATCAGATGACGCATGTTGTTTTGTTCCCTCCGTCAAAGAAGTTTTCGCAGAATGGAAAAATCGAAGAAGTTCGTGTAGTAGCTCAGCGAACGCATGACGGGATGGCAGAGCCGGTTGTAACATGTCTCATCCAGCAGCAGCATTGCCTCGCCGGGGGCCAGACGCATGGCCGCCCGGATGGGCTCGTCGCCGCAGCTTGCCTTGAGGTGGGCCACATTCGAGGCCACCTGCTGGCGGCACTCCCGCTCCAACACATCGAAGACATCGCCGGAAAGGTCCATGCGGGTGTAGTCTCTGCTGCCGAACAGCGCCCGGGGCAGGTAGTCGATGGAGTAGATGACGGGGGTGGTGTCGGCGAGGATGCGCTTTTTGATGCAGATGACCTCATCGCCCGGTTCAATGGCGAGGTCGTGGGACAGTTCTTCGTTGGCACGCACCGGGTAGATCTGGATGCCGTCGGCGTGAGGGTAGCTGCCAAAGCTGCGGATGAGGGGATAATACTCCAGCTTCTGGTCCAGACGGCTGCGCAGGCTCAGCACACTTCGGTTGACCACCGTGCCGATGCCTCGCACCCGCTCGATGTAGCCGGCACGCTCCATTTCGCTCAGAGCGTCACGGATGACGGTGCGGCTGACGCCAAGTTCGGTGGCAAGATCGACCTCGGCAGGCAGGCGGTCGGCCTGTGCATAGCGGCCTGTGCGCAATTCTTCCAGCAGAGCGCTGACGATGCGGTCGCTGATGACAGCACCGCCCAGACGGCTGGAAGGGGATAAGCTGGATTCTCTCATGGTTCGTTTCCTCCGGTACACGGGCGGGATACGCCCCGCCTGGACTTCCGGAAAAGCCCGGCCCGGAGTGTAAAACAGCCGGAGCCGGACTTTTCCTGCAAATATTATAACATAAATTGACAATGTTTCAAACGGCATTTATACTGGATTCCATAGGAAAGTATGATTTTATTTTGGGAGGGATTGCAGAATGGAAGTTCTTCTGCACAAAATACAGGGCCGGAGCGCAGAACGCACCGTGACCCTCCGCCAGGCCGGCCCGGCAGACGCCGCCGCATTCTATACACTGCAGAACGAGGTGCGGGCCGCCATGCCCTACCCGGAGCAGTTCATGCCGGACACGCTGGAAAACATCACCGGCTATCTGGGAAATGACCTCTGCATCGGGATGTGGGACGGAGAGCGGCTGGGAGCCTACTTCATCCTGCGCTACTGCGGGCAGAGCGGCCACAACTACGCGGCCTTCATGGGCATCCCGCAGGCCGAGTGGGACAGCTGGGCCAACGCGGACAGTGCCATCGTCCACCCGGACTACCGGGGCAACGGCCTGCAGCGAAAGCTGCTGGAAGCAGCCCTCGGCCAGCTGAGGCCGGGCATCGTGGGCATCGGGGCCACCGTCAGCCCGGAAAACCGCTACAGCCTGAACAACGCCCTCGCCAGCGGGTTCGAGATCGTCTGCCGCCGGGAGATGTACGGCGGGTATGACCGGTATCTGCTGGCAAAAAAGCTATAACATCAACAGCGCCGCTTTTCTTCGGAGAAGCGGCGCTGTTGGTTTATAGGAGAATGTATCCGGGAAAAAGGGACGGCTGAATGTCCAGATGAATAAAAGCCACAAGAAAAAATTGGTGATTCTTCCATCTTGCCAAACCGTTCGGAGAGGGGATAAAATATGGACAAGGACGTTTTTGTAAAAAAATGGGAGGCGAAAAAATTATGAGGTTAAGGAAAACAGTAAAGCGGACAGCGGCTGCGGCATTAGCACTCAGTATGGCAGTGTCTGCGGCGTCAGTCCCTGCATTCGCTGACACATATTACATCGGAGATGGAGACATCACCGTCACAAAAACGGAGGACGGAACGTATGTGAAGCACTCCGGCAAAACATATGAGGACGGTGACCTTGGCGACCGTGATAAAGACGGAAATGTCATCATCAAGGGCGGCAAAAAGGAAGACGACGAGAATGCCGGGGAGCAGAAGTCTGCGGAAAACAAGGCCGCTCCCACGAATGAGGCAGAGAGCGAGACCCCGGCAGGGGAGGAGAAGGATACCGACCCCGCCTCGCAGGTGGCGACGCTGGAATTGACAGAGGAGGATTACGCCCCGGCGGAGAACGCTGAGGAGGAAGAGCCCGACGAAGAAAAGCCCGAAGATGCCATGCAGGGGGATGCCGGGGAGACGCAGGAGGCCGACGAAGAGGATCCCGAAGACACGGAGCAAAAAGAAGCGGATGAAGAAGGGCCCGAAGGCACGGAGCAGAAAAAAGAGGATGAAGAAGATAAGCCTGATGTCGTAGAACCTGACGCTGAAGAGAAAGAAACAGAGGCCCCGGCCCGGACGGTCGAAGAGACCGAGCTGGGCAAGGTCATCACCTATGACGATTATGAGGTCGATCCCGATGTCCAGGTGGTAAAGCCCGCCGAAAAGCCGGAAAAAACGGCTGAGCCAGAGGAAAAGGACGAAAAGGCCGCTGCAGAAGCAGAAGAGGACGACAAGGATACCGTTACTTATGAGAGTGAGAACAAAACGCCCATCGAGAAGGCCGCGAAAGCCATAAGCAATGTGACCCGGAACGTCATCAAGATCGTCAACAATACCAAAGAAAATCTCAAAGTCACCCTTGAGAATGTAAAGGTCGATGCCAGCAAAGCAGACGAAGCTGCTGTGAGCGTCACCGGAAGCGGCGATACGACCATTGAGCTGGACGGTGACAATGTGCTGAAAAGCGGCGGCCGACATGCAGGTCTGGAACATAACAAGACCACCGACAGCGGGGAGTTGACCATTCAGGATGACAATGATACCGCAGGCAGTCTGGATGCCACCGGCGGCACTAGTGGAGCTGGTATTGGCGGCGGCTACGGAAAGGCTACCGATATCACCATCACCGGCGGCAACATTACCGCAGCGGGCGGTGCATACGAAGGCACCGGCATCGGCGGCAGTGGTTTTGGAAATGGCGGAAAGGTGACGATCACCGGTGGCAATATCACAGCTGAGTCTGGCAAGGGGGATAACCCTAATGGAATCGAAGGTGCGGGCATCGGCGGCGGCCGCTTTGGCGGAACAGTCGAGGTCATCATTGGCGGTGACGCTGTGATTGAAAAAGCCGTTGGCGGCAACGGCTGTGCCGGCATCGGCGGTGGTTATCAGAGCAAGAGTAATGTGACCATTTCCGGAAATGCAGTCATCAAAGAGGCAGTGGGCGGTGCGCAGGCTTCGGGCATTGGCAGCGGCGGTTATGGCAGTACGAGTGAAGTGAAGATAAAAGACGATGCCAAAATCATCAGTGCTGTGGGCGGTGACGGTGCCGCTGGCATCGGAAATGGCGTCTTTGGAGCAGGAAGTGTAACGATCTCCGATAATGCCACCATCGAAAATGCACAGGGCGGCGCTGACGGTGCCGGCGTTGGTGGTGGTGCTGGTGCTTCCGGCAACGTAACCATTGAGGGAGACGCTGTCGTAAATGCTACCGGTGGCGCAGGTGGTGCCGGCGTTGGTGGAGGAACCGGCGGTTCCGGCAACGTGACCATCAGCGGCAATGTGGATGTTACGGCAAAAGGCGGTACTTCGGAAGAAGATGGCAATGGCGCGGCCATTGGCAACGGCGCACAGGGCGAAGGCGTGAATGGCAAGGAAAATGGCGACCTCTCCGGCCTGACGGGTGGTGCTGTGACGCGTCTGAACACCGAAGAAACTCCCGAAGGCCATCTGCATAACTGGACCGAACACAGCCAGACGGCGACCTGCGAGGAAGATGGCTTCATTGAGTACAACTGCACCGAATGCGGAGCAGTCAAAACCAAAAAGCTCCCGAAGCTCAACCACGACTGGCAGACCGTCACAGTCCCTGCCACCTGCACCGAAGATGGCAGCAGCAAGGAAGTCTGCTCCCGCTGCAATGAGGTCAGGCCCGGTTCGGAAAAAGTTCTGAAACACACGGGCCACCACTATGTGGATACGGTAGTCGAGCCGACATGCACCGAACAGGGCTATACCGTGCATACCTGCGCAGAAGGTGACGATACCTACACCGACAGCTACACTGACCCTCTCGGCCACGACTGGCAGACCGTCACAGTGCCTGCCACCTGCACCGAAGACGGCAGCAGCAAGGAAGTCTGCTCCCGCTGCAATCAGATCAAGCCCGGTTCGGAAAAAGTTCTGGAACACACGGGCCACCACTATGTGGATACGGTAGTCGAGCCGACCTGCACCGAACAGGGATATACCGTGCATATCTGCGCAGGAGGTGACGATACCTACACCGACAGCTACACTGACCCTCTCGGCCACGATATGAGCGGCGCCTGGCAGACTGTCCGTCCGGCAACATACGATGAGGAAGGCGAAGAGATCCGTTACTGCCAGCGTGCGGGCTGCGACTGGTTTGAGACCCGGGCCGTCCCGAAGCTTATCCCGGAGGAAAATAACGAAGCGGTCATCAGCGACAGCATCCGTGTGGTGGACAGCAATGGCACCGACCTCCTCCGCAGCGGTGCACAGGTGCAGCTTCTGCAAATCGGCAATGTGCTTTACATCGAGGCAGGCACGCAGAATGCAGCCACCATTGAGGGTACACTGGGCGGCCTTTCCGGGCTGATGGCGGGCGGCATCGAGACCATCGTGTTTACGACGAGCCAGAAGACCTCGACCATCCATCTGGCTGAGGTGGTGGTTCTGGGTGCGGAGGATGCACCCTTTGCCCTGAGCCACCATGCCGCGTTGGCCGTCCTGACCGTGAGCGGCGCAGAGCACAGCGAGCTGATCCATTAAAATCACAGAAATCACATTCAGAGCAAAAGGTCATTTTTCATCGCTGAATGCTGAAGAAAAAAGCCCCCGGCACGATTCAGAACGTGCCGGGGGCTTTGCTGTGTCTTTGGGAATAGTTAAGCGGCAGCAGCCATTTTAACTTTTTCGTTCATCTTATGCCGCACCACCAGCAGGCAGACAAGATGCACCAGTGCGGTGAGGATCCAGCTGATGGGGTAGCTGAGATAGAGGGTAGTGGTGGAGCGGAACAGCTGGAACACCGTAGCGATCCAGACCAGACGGAGCAGGCAGCTGCCCACAAGGCTGACCACCATGGGCAGCACCGAGTAGCCCCGGCCGCGCAGGCAGCTGGCCAGCGTGTCCATGCAGCCGCAGAGCAGGTAGGTGGTGCAGATGATGTGCATCCGGGCAAGCCCGGCGGCAACGACGGCCTCATCGGAGGAGTAGAAGTGGAGCAGCTGCTCGCCCAGCAGGGAAGCGCCGCCGCCCAGCACAAGGCCGGTGACGCTGGCACAGAGCAGGCAGTTGCGCATGACGCGGTCCAGGTTGTCGTACCGGCGTGCGCCCATGTTCTGGCTGGTAAAAGTGACGGCGGCCTGCGCGAATGCGTTCATGGCCGTGTAGACAAAGCCCTCGAGGTTGGATGCCGCCGAGTTGCCTGCCACGATGGTAGAGCCAAAGGAGTTGACCGCAGACTGGATGACCACGTTGGAGAGGCTGAACACGGTGCTCTGCAGGCCCGCAGGCAGGCCGATGCGGAGAATCTGGCCCAGCGCACCCTTGTGGAAGCCCAGCTGCCGGAGGTCGAGGTGGAGCGGGCCCTTTTCCTCAATGAGCAGGGTCGTGACCATGCAGGCGGAGACGGTCTGGCTGATGATAGTGGCCAGTGCCACGCCCGCCACGCTCATGGAGAAGAGGATGACGAAGACCAGATTCAGCACCACGTTGATGACACCGGCCACGGCCAGACAGAACAGGGGCCGCCTGGTATCGCCCACGGCCCGCAGCAGCGCAGAGCTGAAGTTATACAGCATGGTCATGGGCATTCCGATGAAGTATATTTTCAGGTAGAGGGTAGAGAGGTCGATGACGTCCTCCGGGCAGCTCATCAGTTCCAGCAGGCCCCGGGCCGTGAAGAAGCCCACCACCGCCAGCAGCAGGCCGCTGACAAGGCCCAGCGTCACAGAGGTCTGAACCGTGTTGTGGACGCCCTCCTCATCTTTGGCACCGAAGCAGCGGGCCGCCACGACGTTCGCGCCCAGCGACAGGCCCACGAACAGGTTGACCAGCAGGTTGATGAGGGCACCGTTGGAGCCCACCGCAGCCAGCGCAGTGCTGCCCGCAAAACGGCCCACCACCACGACATCGGCAGCGTTGAACAGCAGCTGCAGAATGCTGGATGCCGCCAGCGGCAGAGAAAACAGGATGATCTTTTTCAGCATAGGGCCGCTGGTCAGGTCGCCTGTCCGGGAAAGTTGTGCCATGGAAAACATTACCTCCTATCCGAATGTTGAATCATTCCACCAAAAAACGCGCCGCCCGGCAATGGACGACGCAGATATTATTATAGTACGGCGAAAGGTAAAATACAAGCGATAAAAAGGTAAAATCAGGGCAAAGAAAAAAGAAAGCGGTCGGCACAGCGCCCCAGAGCGAAAAAACGCACCCCCGCAGCGGATGCAGGGGTGCGCAGAACGCCTGAAACAGAACGATCACTTCTGGTTCTTCATGTAAATGTGGTGGGGCAGACCGGCGATGTAGAGCGGGGTCAGCTCCGCCTGAATGAGGGGCCGTGCGTAATCGAGGAAATCTTCGGTCATCTGGGTGTGGTTCTCGTTCATCCAGCTCAGGGGCACCTTCTTCTCAAGGTTTGCCACCTCGCTGATGGGGTGCAGCTCCGTGGTGCACTGATAGGGGCTGTTGGAGATGCGCTTCAGGGCCACCATCTGGCCGGTAACGCCCTCAAAAGCAGCCTTGGCAGCAGCACCGCCCACCTGATAGGCTTCGGTGATGTCGGTGCGGCTGGTCAGGTGGCCGGCGCAGCGCTGCAGGGTGGAAAGCTCGATGCAGCGGGTCTTGGTGTCCAGATTGCGGGCCACGGTGTTGGCCAGGAAGCGGGCCGTGCCGGTCAGGGCCTTGTGACCGAAAGCATCCACGGCGTGGACATCGTCGGCCAGCTCACAGACGTAGCGGCCATCCTCCAGCTTGACGCCTTCGGAGACGGCGATGACGATGCTGGGCTTCTTCTCCTGCATGACGCGGACCTTCTCGACAAAGTGCTCCACGTTGAAGGGAACTTCGGGCAGGCAGATCATATCGACGCCCTCGCAGTCGTCGCCCTTGGCCAGAGCGGCGGCAGCGGTCAGCCAGCCGGCGTTGCGGCCCATGATCTCCACCACGGTGACATACTTGGTGCCGTAAACGGTGGCAT
>ERZ808240.3140-NODE-3140-length-16583-cov-3.135588_pt1 | contig 16583 bp, 16 predicted proteins | sample MGYA00521084_ERZ808240 | MGnify/ENA primary metagenome ERZ808240 (study PRJEB31516, sample SAMN03275571) | gut metagenome | biome: mammalia-associated habitat; material: feces | host: Papio cynocephalus | place: Kenya | collected 2012-08-06 ... | reverse complement strand
ATCAATTCCTATTGGTTTCCTTTACTCTTTCGGACGACTTATTTATTATATCACACTTTCTTATTTTTGTCAAGTACTTTTTTCGACTTTTTTCAAAATCTTTTTGTGATTGTCGCTTTCGTCAGGCGACTTGTTTATTATAGCATACTTTGGCTCTTTTTGTCAATACGGCAGATTATTCAAATAATAACAACAATTCTGCGTATAATTTATAAACTTTAAACACTATAAAAATTTATTTTCTGAAAAAAAGCAAAAAAATTCTTTGCTTTTTTGTAAAATCCCCTTTTCAAACAGGCATTTTTGTGTTATAATATGCTTATAAATTATATAGGAGGTACATTATATTATGTCTGAAATGGAATTATATTCACTCTGGTGTAAAAATGCCGTTGATGACAGTGACTTGCAAGAGGAACTCAAATCAATCGAAAATGATACACCGGCAATAAGAGACAGATTTTATCGTGACCTTGAATTCGGCACAGGAGGTCTCAGAGGTGTAATTGGGGCAGGAACAAACAGACTTAACATTTATACCATCAGACGTGCAACACAAGGTCTCGCAAATTATGTTAAACAGGAATATAACGGGGGAAGCGTTGCTATTTCATACGACAGCAGAATAAAATCTGACGTTTTCGCAAAAGCTGCTGCTGAAGTTCTCGCTGCAAACGGCATTAAAGTATACATCTATAAGGAACTGATGCCGACACCTATGCTCTCATTCGCAGTAAGAAATCTCGGCTGTCAGGCTGGTATTATGGTTACAGCAAGCCACAACCCCGCAAAATATAACGGATATAAAGCTTATGGACATGACGGCTGTCAGATTACTCTTAAAGGTGCTGAAATTATCCTCAGCGAAATAAATTCACTCGACATGTTCAAAGATATAAAAACATCTGATTTCAATACAGAACTCGAAAAAGGCAACATTGAATATATCTCTCAGGAAGTTATTGACGCTTATTATAATTGTGTGCTTGCTGAAGGTATCAACACAGATTTGTGTGCCTCAAGCGGACTCAAGGTTGTTTACACTCCTCTCAACGGAACAGGCAACAAGCCGGTAAGAACTATTCTGAAAAAGATAGGAATTACTGACGTTTCAATAGTTGAAGAACAGGAAAATCCTGACGGAAATTTCCCTACCTGCCCGTATCCTAATCCGGAAATCCGTGAAGCTCTTGAACTCGGACTCAAAAAATGTGAAGAAGTTAAACCTGACTTGCTTCTTGCAACAGACCCTGACTGCGACAGAGTAGGAATTGCTGTTCCTGACGGCGACAATTATGTTCTTTTCTCCGGAAATGAAGTAGGTGCATTGCTTTTTGAATATATCTGCAAACAGAGAATTGCAAAGGGAACAATGCCTGAAAATCCGATAGTTGTAAAAACAATTGTTACAACAAATATAATCAACGCTATCGCAAAGGATTACGGCGTAGAAGTTATAGACGTTCTCACAGGATTCAAGTTCATAGGTGAACAAATCGGATTCCTTGAAGAAAAGGGCGAAGAAAAGAGATATATATTCGGATTTGAAGAAAGCTACGGCTATCTTTCAGGCGGATATGTTCGTGACAAGGACGCTGTAAATGCATCAATGCTCATCTGCGAAATGGCAGCATATTACAGAACACAGGGAATTTCGCTTATACAGGCAAGAGAAAATCTCTATAATAAGTATGGTGTTTATTATCATACACTTCACAGCTTTACTTTTGAAGGCGAAAGCGGTATGATTAAGATGAACGACATTATGAGCCAGCTCAGAAACAATCACCCTAAGGAAATTGCAGGCTATAAAGTTATAAGCTGTTCTGATTACAAGCTCAGCATAACAAAGGATATTGCAACAGGTTCAGAAACAGAAATAAAACTTCCTAAGTCAAATGTTCTTGCATTTGAACTTGAAGACAATCTGAAAGTTGTTGTAAGACCTTCCGGAACAGAACCAAAGATTAAAACTTATTATACAGCAAAAGCTCCGACATTCGATGACGCAAAGAAAATTGAATTAAAGCTTGCTGAAGATTTCGGAAAATTTTTTGAATAATTAAAAATCAAAGGGCGGATTTTAAAAATCCGCCCTATTTTTGTTATATGGAATTTTTTATCTGATTTATGGCATTTTTTTCAATTCTTGAAACCTGTGCCTGAGAAATTCCGACTTCCGAGGCAACTTCCGTCTGTGTTTTGCCTTTCAGAAACCGCAGAAAGAGAATATTTTTTTCACGTTCTCCGAGAGAATTTATAGCATCACGAATTGAAATTTCATTAAGACAGCTCTCCATATCATTTTTATCGCTAATCTGGTCCATTACATATAAAGTATCTCCCGAATCGGAATAAACAGGCTCATAAAGCGAAATGGGTTCACTTATGCTTTCAAGGGCAATCACAACATCTGCACGTTTTGCTCCTATTTCACTTGCAATTTCTTCTATATCAGGTTCACGCTGATTCTGAGATGCAAGCTTTTCCCTCGCCTGCATTGCACGGTATGCAAGGTCACGAAGTGAACGGCTCACTTTAATCTGACTGTAATCACGCAGATAACGTCTTAATTCTCCGCTAATCATAGGAACACAATACGTTGAAAAGCGAACCTCTTTTGAAAGGTCAAAATTATTTATAGCCTTTATAAGACCTATTACGCCTATCTGAAACAAATCATCAATATCTTCTCCCCTGCCCGTAAACTTCTGGATAACACTGAGAACAAGCCTGAGATTTCCCTGTATAAGCTTGTCTTTAGCCTCCTTGCTTCCTGTACGCTGAATTTCCTCAAGAAGTTTTATTTTTTCGCTTTCCTTGAGAACAACAAGCTGAGAAGTATTTATTCCGGAAATAACTACCTTATTATATGACATAAAAAATCCACTCCCGACAAATTTCAATAATACATTATTTATTATTGGCGGAAAATATGGAAGTAATCAGAGGAAATTTATGTATCAAAGTTAAAACAAAAAAATTTCTTTATGCCTATTGACAAATCTGAAAAACGGTGATATAATTTAATTCGAATGTATAACGTAGGTACTACTGTCATATCTGTTTGATGGGCTACTTCTCGGTTTGCATAATTTTTTCTCAAGAAAGAGGTGAAACACATGAAGAAAGGTATTCATCCTGAATTTGTAAAAACTACTATTACCTGCCATTGCGGTAATGTTATGGAAACTATGTCCACAAAGGAAAATATTAAGGTTGAAATCTGCTCAAAGTGCCACCCGTTCTATACCGGCAAGCAGAAGCTCGTAGATACAGGCGGACGTGTTGACAGATTCAAAAAGAGATTCAATATGGACAAGTAATCTATCCGAACAACGGCGGTCTAAGACCGCCTTTTTTCGTCAGGCAGGTGTTATAATGAACAACTATTATACAATTGCAGACAAGGCAGAAGCCTCTTTCACTGAAAAACGTTCTGAATTTATAGGATATATCGCCCCTGTTACAACAAATGATGAAGCTGTCAGATTTATCGAAAGCATACGGGAAAAACACCGCAAGGCTACTCATAATGTCTATGCCTATATTTTAAGAAATGACAACATATCAAGATATTCAGATGACGGCGAACCTCAGGGAACGGCAGGAATACCTGTTTTTGACGTTCTCAAAAAAAGAAATCTCACTGATGTCTGCATAGTTGTGACACGATATTTCGGAGGAATTCTCCTTGGTGGCGGAGGTCTTGTGAGAGCATATTCCCACTGTGCCTCAATTGCATGCGACAGTGCTGAAATTATGAATATGTGTCACTGCACCCGCATAAATATTTCCGTTGATTATTCAGTTTATGGAAAGATTTCATATATTATCCCCAGATATGAAGTTATTACAGTATCTTCTGATTTCGGTGACAAAATAAATCTTGAACTGCTTGTAACCGATGAATCCCGTGAAAACCTCTGTAAAGAGCTTGTAAATATTTCCAACGGAAATATTACGATTGAATACAAAGAGGAACTGTTTGAAGATTTTTCATCAGTAAAAAAATAAAAATTCTTCATAATGTCCGGAGGTATTATATGCAAAAAAATGATGAATTTCTGTATCAGCTCAAATCAGCCAATCCGATTGAAACGGTTGTCGGCTCATATGTAAACCTGTTAAGACAGGGACATAACTATGTATGTGCCTGTCCTTTTCATTCTGAAAAAACACCGTCATGCACAGTTTTTACAGATACACAGAGCTTTTACTGTTTTGGGTGTGGTGCAGGCGGAGATGTCATAACATTTGTAATGGGAATAGAAAACCTTGAATTTTCCGAAGCAGTAAAACTGCTTGCCGAACGTTCAGGACTGCAAGTTCCCGAACATAGTCATGATGAAAGCTATGCTGATAAAAAAAGAAGAATATACGAAGCAAACCGTGAGGCAGGAAATTATTTTTATCTGAATATGATAAAAGGTTCAGATAAAAGAGGTCTTGCATATTTTGTAAACAGAAAACTCACACCGCAGACAATAAAGAAATATGGTCTCGGATATGCTCCTGATTCATGGGACAGCCTTTACAAACATATGAAGTCAAAAGGTTTCAGCGATGAAACGCTCATTGATGCATGGCTTTGTGCGAAATCCGAAAAAAACGGAAAATTCTATGATATATTCCGCAACCGTGTAATGTTCCCGATAGTTGACCTGAGAGGAAATATTATCGGATTCGGAGGACGTGTTCTTGATGATTCAAAACCAAAATATCTGAATACAAACAAAACACTTGTATTCGATAAAGGAAACAATCTGTTTTCACTGAACTTTGCAAGAAATTCAGCGTCCAAGAAACTTATTCTTGCTGAAGGATATATGGACGTAATAATGCTTAATCAGGCAGGTTTTGACAATGCCGTTGCAACTCTCGGAACTTCTGTAACATCATCACATGCAGTAAAGCTTAAAAGATACTGCGATGAACTTCTTCTCTGCTATGACAGCGACAACGCAGGTCAGAAAGCATCTCAGAGAGCAATAAATATTCTGTCCGAAGCAGGAATATCTGCAAAGATTATAAAAATGGAGGGTGCAAAAGACCCTGATGAATATATAAAGAAATTCGGTGCAGACCGTTTCAGAAAACTTACGGACGATTCAGAAGATGCAAATTCATTTATGCTTGAAAGATGTGCAGAAAACATAGATATAAATACCGAACAGGGAAAAATAGAATTTATCAAACGTGCAGTCAGATTTCTTGCAGGAATACAGAATACTATCGAACGTGATATATACATATCAAAAACTGTCGAAAAAAGCGGTATTTCAAGGGATATACTGAAAAGCCATATTGACAGTGAAATCCGCAGAAATACCAGAACCGAAAAAAAACGTGAATGGAACAACGTAGTTGCTGAAACTTTCAAAAGTGATGAAATAAATCCGGAATCAGTTTCACACCGCAGAGAAGCCAGTGCAGAAGAAGAAATTATCCGCTATCTTCTGAAATATCCGGAGAGAATAGATATTATTTCCCAAAAAGCTCCGCCGGAAATTTTCATCACTAATTTCAATAAAAAACTATATTCCGCCCTCTGCCGTATTATGAAAGAATCAGAGCATTTCACGGTCTCAATGCTTGCAGATGAATTTTCACTTGCAGAAATGGGAAGAATAAGCGGAATAGAGGCGAAAAACAAGAATATTACCGCATCTGAACAGGGTTTTGAAGAATGTGCGGAAGTTCTGAAGTCTTATAATAAGAATGAAAATCTTTCCGATGAATCAATTCTGGAAAGATTTCAAAAAAAAGGTAAAAAATAAATCAGGAGGATTGCTTTATGGAAACAAAAAAGAATACTATGGAAGCCCTCATGGAACAGGGAAAAACAAACGGCGTTATAACTACCAAGGAAATCATGGACGCTCTCGAAAATTTCGAGGACGAAGAACAGATTGATGACAAAATAGACACTTTCTATAATGACTGCAAAAACCTCAATATAAAAATAGTTGAAGACTATCCCCTTGATGCTGACCTGTCCTCAAATATAGACGTACCTACAAATGACGAACTTGAACTCTCGCTTTCAACAGAGGGAATAGCTATCGATGACCCTGTAAAAATATATCTCAAGGAAATAGGCAGAGTTCCGCTTCTTACTACCGAAGAAGAAACTGAACTTGCAAAAAGAATGGTAAAGGGTGACCCTGAAGCTAAAAAAAGACTCTCCGAAGCAAATCTGCGTCTTGTTGTAAGTATAGCAAAAAAATATGTGGGCAGAGGAATGCAGTTCCTTGACCTTATACAGGAGGGAAACCTCGGACTTATAAAAGCTGTTGAAAAATTTGACTACACAAAGGGATTCAAGTTTTCAACATACGCTACATGGTGGATAAGACAGGCTATAACAAGAGCAATTGCAGACCAGGCAAGAACTATCAGAATACCTGTTCATATGGTTGAAACAATAACAAAGGTCAAAAAGGTATCAAGTCAGCTCCTCCACGAAAACGGACGTGACCCGTCACCGGAAGAAATCGCAAAGGAACTTGATATGCCTGTTGACAAGGTAAGGGAAATAATGCGAATAGCACAGGACCCTGTATCACTTGAAACTCCGATAGGTGAGGAGGAGGACAGCCATCTCGGTGACTTTATACAGGACGAAGACGCTCCTGCACCTGCTGAGGCAGCCTCACATACACTTCTTAAAGAACAGCTCAATGAAGTTCTCAATACACTTACAGAACGTGAAGCCAAGGTACTTAAATTAAGATTCGGACTTGAAGACGGAAAATCACGTACTCTTGAAGAAGTAGGACAGCGTTTTGAAGTAACACGGGAACGTATACGTCAGATTGAAGCCAAAGCTCTCAGAAAGCTCCGTCACCCGAGCAGAAGTAAAAAAGTAAAGGATTTTCTTGAATAATAAAAAAAGCCGGTCAGAAATGACCGGCATATTAATAATCAGCTGAGATTTCCGTCAGAAATCTTTTCAAATTCTCCCACAGCATAAGCACTGTCAATTGTTATGGCATTTTCGTCATATTCAAAATTGAAGTTTACAGCACAGATTCCGGGATTGTTTTTAATATCAAACTTGATAACAGCTTCCTCTCCCTGTTTAGCCTCAACATTTTCAGCAATTACAGTAAATCCGTCATCAGGAATTGTCTGACTTTCAGCAGGAGTGTTTACATAGATATAACCGTTGACAGTATTGTCAGGGTCAATAGATTTTCCTATAACTTCAGGGTCATAGCATGCAAAGTCAGGCCATGTGATATTGATAGGATATTTTCCGTCCGGAATATCCTCATTGATTTTAACCTTTACTTCAATGAATGTATCATTGAATGTATAGTTCTTGCTTTCAGAAACATCAAGCCACATTGCATTGAAAGTTTTCATATTTGACTGATAACTTGAATTTCCGGAAGAAGTGGTAGTTTCAGATGAACTGCCTGAATTGCCTGAATTATTTGAATTTGTAACAACTTCAGTCTTTCTGACAACTTCAGTGACATTTACGACAGTAGTAACAACAGCACCGCCTGCTTCTGTAACAGGAGTACCTGCACTGTCAGTAACAACAGCCTGAGTAGTAACAACAGCACCGCCTGCCTCTGTAACATCAGCAATTTCAGTAACAGCAGAACCCTCAGCATCAGTAACAACTGCAACAGAAGTAACAGCCGGCTGGGAATCAGAAGAAGAATCAGTAGCCGGAGCAGTAGGGTCAGGGTTATCAAGAGAGTTACCAGAAGTAGAAGGTTCTCCGTAAGTAAATTTCAGACCGGGTTTCTGAACAGCAGCAATCTGGGATTCATCAAGAGATGATTCAGAAGAGGAATTGTTTTTATCACCGCAACCGCCGAAAGATGCAAGAATCATACCTGAAAGAACAAGAGCAGACAACAATCTGTAATTTTTCATTTTATTATGTTCCTTTCCAACAAATATATATAAGTATTTACAGTTATTAATTATATACAAAAAAAATAATATTGTCAAGAGGTTTCTGCAAATGTAACTCTTTGGTAATAATTTCAACACACAACTATCGCATTTAATGTTCATAATAAATAAACAGTAAAACCTTGAAAGGAATGACAGGCGATGAAAAAAAAGATATTAAAAACGATTGCAATAGTTCTGATTACAGCGTTGTGCGGTGTACTTCTTTACTATACAGTACCGCTTGTAAAGCTTGTTTATACAGAAGAAGGACGTATACTGCTTGATGAAAAAATCCAGAGTTTCGGGATTTTCGCACCTCTGATATTTGTGGGAATGGAAATACTCCAGATAGTTCTTGCATTTATTCCGGGAGCACCTGTTGATATAATAGGAGGAGTTCTTTTTGGAAAACTGTGGGGGAGTGTGCTTTGTTTCGTCGGAATATTCACAGGAACTATGATAGTTTTCTATCTTGTAAGAATTTTCGGAAAACCGCTTGTTGAAAAGATTTTCCCGAAAGAAAAGCTTGAAAATCATCGTATTCTGAAAAATGAAAAACAGCTTTCAGCGATAATTTTTATATTGTTTCTTATTCCCGGAACACCAAAAGATTTTCTGACATATATATCAGCACTGACAGATATAAAGCCCGTAAAATTTATGCTTATAACAGCAGTTGCCCGAACGCCCTCAATGATATGTTCTGTAATAATGGGAAACAGTTTCTTTGAAGGAAAATTCACAACAGGAATAATTCTCTTTGCAGTAATTATTGTTTTAAGTATTTTAGGATATTTTATCAAGACAAAAGTTCTGGACAAACACCAAAAATAAGAAAGGATTAAATTCAAATGGAAATATTGAAATATGTAATTCCGCTTGCAACAGGCGGAATAATAGGATATTTTACAAATTTACTTGCAGTAAAAATGCTTTTCAGACCGCTTAAACCGATAAAAATAGGTAACTGGACACTTCCCTTTACTCCCGGAATAATTCCGAAAGGGAAACCACGTCTTGCAAAAGCACTCGGAAATGCTGTCGGAACAACACTTCTTACAGAAGATGATATAAAGAATGTACTTCTTTCACAGTCAATGCAGGATACAATAAAATCATATTCAGACAAGCTCATCAAAAGTGAACTTTCATTAAAGGACTGTGCAGGAAAAACAATGACTCCTGAAAAATATGAATCATTAAAGCAGAATATCTGTACTATAATAACAGATAAAATTATGGATTCGGCTGAAAGTGCAGACCTTGGAAGAATAATTGCAGAAAAGGGCGGTGATACAATAAGAGAAAAAGTTTCAGGAACTATGCTTGCAATGTTCATAAAAGATGAACTGATAAACAATCTCTGCATGTCGCTCGGAGAAAAGGTAAATGAATACATAAATCAGAACGGAAGGGATATAATATCTCCGATAGTAAGCTCAGAGGCAGAAAAGCTTGAAAATAAATCAGTATATGAAGTTCTTACGGAATCGGGAGTTGATACAGAAAAACTTTCCGAAGCATTTCTGAATGTTTATATAAGATTTATTGAAAGCCATGCAGAAGAATTTATAAAAAATTTCCATATTGCCGAAATAGTTGAAGAAAAAGTAAATCAGATGGACGTTACTATGCTTGAAGACCTGCTCATGTCGATAATGAAAAAGGAACTTAATGCAGTTGTAAATCTCGGAGCTTTAATAGGTCTTATAATAGGAGCAATAAATATATTTTTTTAAATAAAATAAGCCGTACGTTTTTCATACGGCTTTTTTCTTATGAATTTTTAGATGAAATGTACTTTCTTATTTTCGGCAGAATACATTCAAGAACTGCACAATACTTGTCAACGATAACAATAACATAAGCCTCTTTGTGCTTAGGGAGCTGTCTTGTTGAAGGAAACATGTGATTTTCAATAATATCACGTTCTATTTCGTTAATTTCAGTAAGCTTTGAGGCATTTTCAAGAGCAACAAGCGAATGAAACCTGCTGTGCGAAAAATTCTTTTTATGTTTGTTGTATTCTTTTCTGTCATAGTAAAAAAGGTCATGCAGTAGTCCGGCACGGGCTGCTGATTTGGCATCAAGTCCCAGAAACCTGCATATCAGGTAATTATGATACGAAACATTAAGGCAGTGCTGAAAGCGTGTGGTAGATATATGATGTGTAATAAGTTTAAGGCTTTCAAGTTCACTGGAATCAACAATATCCTTTATACATTCAAAATAATCTGTCTGAGTCAAATCTTTTTTTGAGCAAATAGCTTTAAGCATTCAATCAGAACCTTTCAGTATTTTATACAGGAATACCCGTATAATTTATTATACTATATTCTGAAAGATAAATCAATACAAAATGAACAATTTCCATAAAAAACTACTCAAGAAGTTTTTCACGGATAAAGAGCAGTAGTTTTCTTTCACGCCTTGAAACCTGAACCTGAGTCATTCCAAGTATTTCAGCAGTTTTTGACTGAGTAAATCCTTTGAAGTAACGGAGTTCAAGAAGAAACCTGTCCGGTTTTTTCATTTCTGCCATTATCTGACGGAGAGCAAGAGTATCAACAATTTCAGAATCGGGCGATTCAGAAGGAATATCAATCTGATTTTCGTCATCGTTGCCAGCGGTAAGGGACATAACCGGCTGACTTACGCATAAAGCCTCCGAAACGTCTGAAACATCAGCACCCGAAAGCTCAGAAAGTTCAGAAAGCAAAGGTTCACGCCCGTTAAGTTTCAGAAAATTCTCACGTATTTTCTGAATCTGAAAAGATAATTCTTTAAGACTCCTGCTGACCTTTATCATACCTCCGTCACGGAAAAGCCTTTTGATTTCGCCGAGAATAACCGGAACAGCATATGTTGAAAATTTAACACCCCTTTCAGTATCAAAGGATTTTACAGCTTTAAGAAGTCCGATACAGCCTGCCGAATAAAGTTCCTCATATTCTATGCCCTTTCCTCTGAATTTGTTTGCACAGAGGTGAACAAGACCGAGATTTTCTTCAGCAAGAGGCTTTTTAACGCTACTCATTATTTTTCAGCTTCTTACGCATTATAACAGTCGTACCTTTTCCGGACTGGCTTTTGACTTTAAGGCTGTCCGTAAATGACTGCATAACAGAAAAACCGAGTCCGGAACGTTCCTCCTCAGGAGCAGTTGTAAAAAGCGGCTGCATAGCTCTTTCAATATCTTCTATTCCGCAACCTCTGTCACGGACTTTTATGTAAACCTCTCTGTCACGCAGAAAACGTACAGTTATTTCGATAATACCCTTTGAATTTCTGTATCCGTGAACAACTGCATTTGTTACAGCCTCAGAAACCACTGTCCTGATTTCTGAAAGTTCCTCAACAGAAGGGTCTGCCTGAATTAAAAACGATGAAACAACCGCCCTCGCAACGCTTTCATTCACTGAAAGGGACGGCACAGAAAATTTAACTTCGTTTAAGACTTCCATTTTTTCCTCCTAAAGCCTGTCATTTACAATTCTCACAATACGTTCAATTCCCGAAATTTTCAGAACTCTCTTTATATACTGACGGGGATTTTTAACAACAAGTCTGCCTCCGCATTCGCTTATAAGCTTATATCTGCCCATAATGAGTCCCACTCCTGAACTGTCCATAAAGGATATGTTGCTGAAATCCATAGCAAGCTCAACAGGCTGATTTGCAATTATAAACCTGTCAATTTTCTCACGGATTTCCTTTGCATTATGGTGGTCAATTTCACCGTTAAGCACCGCTGTGGCAAAGCCGTTTTCAGATTTTATCTCAACATTCATATCAGCTACTCCTTTCAGAATTATTATATATTACTGTCTCAAAAAAAAACATCGAAATGTGTCACAGAATATATTGAATTTTTTCGCAGATTATGCTATAATTGACAAATATACTATTTTTTTATTGAACGGAGAAATTTTTATGTCAAAAGTATTCTGGAAGGGCAGTACCATACTTGCTCCTGTTCCTGCTGTCCTCGTAAGCTGCGGAACTGTTGAAAGCCCGAAAGTTCTTACAATAGGCTGGACGGGAATTGTAAACCCTCACCCGCCTATGACCTATATATCAGTGCGTCCGGAACGCAATTCTTACAGCATCATAAAAGAATCTGGAGAATTTGCAATAAATCTCACCACTTCAGCAATGTGCCGTCAGACTGATTTATGCGGAGTAAAAAGCGGTAAAAATACGGACAAATTCAAGGAATGTCATTTCACTCCTGCCCCCTGCCGTACAATATCAGCTCCGTATATTGAGGAATGTCCGATAAGCCTTGAATGTAAGGTGACGGAATCAAAGCATCTCGGAACACATACAATGTTTCTTGCTGAAATAACAGGAATAAACGTTGAAGAAAAATATATCGACAGCAAGGGCAAGCTCAATCTTCAGCAGTGCGGTCTTATGGCATATGCCCATGGAGAATATTTCTCACTCGGCAGAAAACTCGGTGATTTCGGATTTTCAGTGAGAAAAAAGAAAACTGTCAGGAAGTCAAATCCTCGATAATGCGGTTTATTTCACTTTCAGAATCGGCTTCAATGCCGTTTATGAGTGTCTGACGGTCATAATCAGAAAGCAGATTGAGATTGATATTTATAATTCTGTAAGGACTTTCGCTGTCACCTCTGAATACAGCAAGACCGTTTTCATATTCTCTTATAACATATCCCATAGATTCCAGAACAGCCGGTTCATCAGGAACTTTCGCTGAAATCTTTTCATTCCGGATATTCTGTGCAAGAGTGCATATTATGAGAACTCCCGAAAAAGTCGCAGATGTGAGAAGTGTAAAAAAAATCTTTCTGTCAATGACCATATTTAAATCCCCCTTTAATAATATACGTTATACAAATACCTGCTTACATTATTGATACATTTTTGATATTTTATACATTTTTTTCAAAAACTACTTAACATTAAGCTTTTTTTGTGATACAATAATAAGTATCATTATAATTCTGAAAAAGGTGATGAACAAAATGAACGATATAAACCAGCCACAGACTGCGGATAATTCCACAGCTCCTAAAAATACACGCAGAAAAAAGAAAAAAAGCAAACTTCTGCTTGTAATCCAGAAACTCTTTGCCATTATTATGACAACTCTGCTTTCACTGTTTCTTGTAATGGTAATAACAGGAACTATCGTTGCAACCGCCCTTACTGTCTACGTTTTCGACTTTATGGACGAAACAACAGGAATTACCATTCAGGAAATGGAAATGAGCTGTAACAGCTATGTATACGGTACTGATAAAGACGGAGAACTTATTGAGCTTTATAAAGTCAGCAACGACTTACAGCGTATACCAATCACTATTGACGAAATACCACAGCATGTGCGTGATGCCTTTGTATATACGGAGGACGAGCGTTTCTATACGCATGACGGTGTAGACTATAAACGTACTTTCACAGCGTTTCTGAATATGTTTATTCATATCTACAACACCGAACAGGGTGGTTCTACTATCACTCAACAGCTTATCAAAAACCTTACCGGTGATGATGAAACCTCTCCACAGCGTAAAATCAGAGAAATTTTCCGAGCAATGCAGCTTGAAAAGAAATACTCAAAGGACGAAATTCTTGAAACATACCTCAACTATATCGGATTTGGTGGCCCTATAAACGGAATACAGCTTGCATCACTCCAGTATTTCGGAAAAGATGTAAAGGATTTGTCAGTTGCAGAGGCGGCAACTCTTGCGGCAATACCAAAAAGCCCTAACTATTTCGGCCCGTTTGTTTATAATGTTGATGATGAAACAGGAGAAATCACTGACGGTAAAATCAACAATAAATCAAGACAGCAGTATGTTCTCTGGCAGATGTATAAAAATGGTGCTTTGACATATGACGAATATCAGGAAAGCCTTAACGAAAAATTAATTTATACTGATTCTGATGAATACAAAAAGCTCCACCCTGAAGACCTTGATGCAAAAAAAGATGAAGAAAGTGAAAAGCCTTCATGGATTGTTGATGCTGCTATCAATGAATTCTGCGGAATACTTCAGAATATGTATAACATTGATTACAACGAGGCTCTCAACAGATTCAATACAGGCGGTTATCAGCTCTATACAACAGCAGACCTTGAACTTCAGGATTATCTTGATGAAAAGTTCCTTGATATAAACAACCTTATGAGCAGAGAATCCGTTGTAAGATATGTTGACCTTGACGATGACGGAGAATATGATGAAGATGTACCGCAGGTTGGCTTTTCTGCAATAAACTATAAAGGTGAAGTTCTCGGAATGGGTGCAGGCATAGGAAAGAAAGAACAGGCTCTGACATGGAACTATGCTACTGACCAGAAACGTCAGGTAGGTTCATCAATAAAACCTGTTTCAACATACGGACTTGCAATGTATACAGATATGATTCACTGGGGTTCATATTATCGTGATACAACAGTAACCGAAATCGGAGGAAGACCGTGGCCTACAAACTATTCAGTAGGTGAAGGACTCAGCGTATCAGGGCAGAGTATCCCGATTTATTATGCACTTCAGAAATCATACAATACTGTTCCTGCAAGACTCTGTATGGACTTGACACCTGAAGCAGTATTCAAATTCTGTACAGAAAACATGGATATGGAACTTGACCCTGACGATGAAGATTTAGCTCCGCTTTCAGTAGGTGCTTTGACATATGGTATTTCAATACAGAATCTTACAAATGCCTTTGTACCTTATGGAAATGACGGAACACAGTATAAAGCACATATCATAAAGAAGATTACACAGGCAAATCATGACTTCCTTGATATAGACGGTGACCCGCATGAAGGTGTCGATGCTGAAACAGCATGGGTTATGAACAGACTTCTTAAAAACGTTGTACAGAACGGTACAGGTACAGCCGCACAGATTGACGGAATTGAAGTATGCGGTAAAACAGGTACTACTGATGACTGGAACGACCTTACATTTGTCGGACTTATGCCTGATTTTGTAAGCGGTGTATGGATAGGATATACACAGCTTGTAGATGATTCAAGCCTTCCGCTTTCACTTAAATCCGCAAAAGTATGGCACAATGTAATTGCAGACTGGGTTGCTGATTCAGACCATGTAACAAATACTGAATTTACACCGAATGAAGATGTAATTGAGGCATATATGTGCAGTAATTCAGGACTTATCGCTGGTTCAGGCTGTCCTCATGGCGTCATAGGATACTGGAAAAGCTCAAATGCACCTTATTGTGATGACAGTTATTATGTACCTTCATATGACAACAGCAGTAGCAGTAGCAGTAGCAGCAGTGATGATGATGATTATTCATATACAACATCATCTTCAGGTTCATCATCTGAAAGCTACACAACAACTGACAGTTCATCATCTTCATCATCAGGCGGAGAAGATATACCTGTTCCGACAAGTTCGCCTGATGTTCCTGACGATGAACCTGTTGTAACAGATGCTCCGTCATCTGAACCGGATACACCGCCTGTTGTTGATGTGCCTACTGACCCGCCCGCAGAAGACCCTGTTGTTGAACCGGCTGAACCTGTTGAATAAGGAGAAACATTTTGAACAATACTAATTTAAGACTTTGCTGTCCATGCCATTTTGGTCTGGAAAGCGTACTGAAATACGAAATAAACAAAATCGGAGGCACTAATCTCAGTGTCTCCGATGGAAAAATATCATTTGACGGTGATTTCAATATTCTTGCAAGAGCTAATCTCTGTCTTTCAACAGCAGAAAGAGTATTAATAGAACTTGCGGAATTTAATGCCTATTCATTCGAGGACTTATATCAGGGTGTAAAAGCCATACCGTTTGAAAATTTTATAGGCGAAAAAAATGCATTTCCCGTAAAAGGATATTCACTTAATTCACAGCTCCACAGCGTTCCGGACTGTCAGTCAATAGTAAAAAAGGCTGTTGTTGAGCGTCTGAAATCAAAATATAACATAAGCTGGTTTGATGAAACAGATTCAACTGTTCAGATACAGTTCAGTATTCTCAAAGATAAAGTAAATATATATCTTGATACAAGCGGAGCAGGACTCCATAAAAGAGGATACAGAAGAAATTCAAACCTTGCACCTATAAAGGAAACACTTGCAGCCGGAATAATTGACCTTGCACATATAAGACCAAACAGTATAGTATGTGACCCATTCTGCGGAAGCGGTACTATACTTATAGAATCTGCTCTGAAGGCTCTCAACATTGCACCATGTATAAACAGAGGATTTTCCGCTGAAAAATGGGGCTGTATTCCGAAAAACATATGGAGTGAAGAACGTCAGAGAGCTATTGCAAATGTAAATAAAGATGCAGAATTTCAGGCAATCGGATTTGATGTTGATGATTCAGCCGTTGCACTTGCAACAGACAACGCTAAAAAAGCAGGCGTAAAATCAAGAATATCAATAGAACAGGCTGATATAAGAAAATTTCATCAGCCTGAAAATTCAATAGTAATATGCAATCCGCCTTATGGTGAAAGAATGCTTGAAATCCGTGAGGCAGAAGAAATCTATAAAATTATGGGCAGAGTAATTAAAAAACCTGCATCAATAATTTCACCTTCAGAAGAATTTGAAAAATTTTTCGGCAGAAAAGCTGATAAAAGACGCAAACTCTATAACGGTATGATTAAATGTCAGCTTTTCATGA
>ERZ808240.3139-NODE-3139-length-16585-cov-5.037084_pt1 | contig 16585 bp, 16 predicted proteins | sample MGYA00521084_ERZ808240 | MGnify/ENA primary metagenome ERZ808240 (study PRJEB31516, sample SAMN03275571) | gut metagenome | biome: mammalia-associated habitat; material: feces | host: Papio cynocephalus | place: Kenya | collected 2012-08-06 ... | reverse complement strand
AGGAGCATTTTGCCGACAGCGAGTACGGCGAGTGGTACGGCTATCTCCGCCGCGACGGAAAACCGACCGAGCCTTCGACCAAGGGCTCAACATTCAAAGGGCCGTTCCATCTGCCGCGCATGCTTATTATGACCGATACCATGGCCGGGGAACTGCTTGCGAAATAAGGGATTACGGGAGAATCGTATGGAGCAGAGCAGCATAAACGTATTTGAGCGGATCAGCGCGGAGTATTATAATCTCACCACCGCGGAGAAAAAGGCGGCGGATTATGTGCTTTCGCATCAGAGAAAAACGCAGGACATGAGCATCACCGAGCTCGCCGCGGCAAGCGGCGTGGCGGAGGCGACCGTGTCGCGCTTCTGCCGGCGGCTGGGGTGCAGGGGGTACAACGCTTTTCGTCTCGCCATTGCCAACTCCATCGCCCAGCGTCCGCAACAGTCCAACCCGCTCTCGGGCGAGGTGCTCGACGACGACAGCTTTTCCGATGTCTGCAAAAAGCTCTACACCGCCAACGTCAGCGCCATGACACAGACGCTTGAGCTTGTCCGTCCGGAGGAGTATATCCGCGCGGCGGACCTTCTGGAGCAGGCAGACCGCGTGCTGTGCATGGGACAGGGCGGTTCCATGATCATTGCGATGGAGGCGGCACATCTTTTTTCCACGGCAAGCGGGAAATTTTTCTCCGTAACTGATTCCCACATGCAGACTATCGCCGTCGCCACCGCAGGCGAGAACGACGTCATACTCTTCTTCTCCTATTCCGGCGCGACAAAGGATCTTATTGATACGCTTTCCTACGCAAGAGAGCGCGGGCTGCGCTCCATCCTTGTGACGCATTTTGCCAGTTCCCCTGGCGCAGGTCTGGCTGACGTGACGCTGCTGTGCGGCGCGGACGAAAGTCCGCTGCAGCTCGGCTCCGTCGGCGCGAGGATCGCGCAGATGTATCTTTTGGATGTCCTCTTTTCCGAACTCTGCCGCCGCAATCTGGATGCGTGCCGCCAGAGCCGCGCCCGCATCGCCGCAGCTCTCGCCGAAAAGCACCTGTGACCGGCTGAAAAATTTTTTCTCCTTCCTTTCCCCGGAGAGCGCTCTGCTCCCCGGGGATTCCCACACCCTGTTTTGCAAAAAATCTTCTTTGTTGATTTTCCGAGAAAATAATTTTCAAAATCTATTGACATCGGTGAGTGTTTTGGTTAATATGATGGTGAAAAGAGGAATTTCACCGGTGATAGCCGTTGAAATAACGAAACCTGAACAAAATGTTTAAGGAGGCACATCATGAAGAAACTGCTCGCAATGCTGCTCGCCCTGTGCATGGTGTTCGCACTGTGCGCTTGCGGCCAGACCGCTGCACCCGCTGCCGACCCCGCACCTGCTCAGGCTGACCCCGCTCCCGCGGCGGACCCCACCGCCGAACCCGTCAACATCACGCTCTGGACCTACCCGATCGGCGGCTGGGGCAATGCTGACACCGTCGATGCCCTCATCGCCTCGTTTGAGAAGGCGAATCCCGGCATCACCGTTACCGTGGAATATCTCGACTACACCAACGGCGACGACCAGGTCAACACCGCGCTTGAAGGCGGCTCCGCTCCCGACCTCATCATGGAAGGACCGGAACGTCTCGTTGCCAATTGGGGCGCGAAGGGCTACATGGTCGATCTTGCCGACATGTGGGACGCCACCGACAAATCCGAAATCAACCCGGCCTGCGTCGCGGCCTGCTTCACCGCGGACGGCGCCTGCTATGAGTACCCCCTCGTTATGACCGCGCACTGCATGGCCATCAACCATGATGCGTTCGTCGCCGCCGGCGCCGACCAGTACATCGACACCGAGACCCACACCTGGACGACCGAGGACTTCATCAAAGCGGTCGATGCGCTGTACGCCTATTACAAAGAGCCCGTCGGCGACGTCTACTGCTCCGGCCAGGGCGGTGACCAGGGCACCCGCGCTCTCGTCAACAACCTCTACGGCGGCACGTTCACCAACGCCGAGCACACCGCCTACACCGCGGACTCTCCGGAGAATGTCAAGGCTCTTGAGCTTCTCCAGGACATGGACGGCATCTACTTCAACGCAGCCGAGAACGGCGGCGAGGAGATCACCGCTTTCCGTCAGGGCATTCTCAAGATGGCGTTCTGCTGGAACATTGCCCAGCAGCTCAACTCCGACAACAACGATGCCGAGCTCACCAACGACGGCGAGAAGATCGTCTTTATGAGCTTCCCCTCCGAGACCGGCGAGAGCAAGCTGCAGGGCGGCATCTGGGGCTTCGGCGTGTTCGATAACGGCGACGCTGCCAAGATCGACGCTGCGAAGACCTTCATCAAGTACTTTGCCGACGGCGAAGGCACGGTCGATGCGGTCAAGGCCTCCAACTACTTTGCCGTGCGCGACACCGCCGAGGGCATCGACCTCACCGGCATCTGGGCGGATAACGCCATTATGAACGAGTACACCAAGCTCATGCCCTACCTCGGCGACTACTACCAGGTCACCTCCGGCTGGGCGACTGCCCGTACCGAGTGGTGGAACATGCTCCAGCGCATCGGCGGCGGCGGTGACGTCGCCACGGAAGTCGCCACGTTCTGCACCAATGCGAACGCCGCGGCAGCCGGCTGATTGGGCAGACAGATCGAACCCATATCTTCTTTTTCTCCTTTGACCCACAGCACGCACCCTCTCTGTGCCCCCGCGCAGAGAGGGTGTGTTGATAGCTACGTAATCCGTAAGGGGGAGCGACCCTATGTTCAAATCCAAAAACAGCATGAGCCGCGCGCTCGTGCGGCGGGAAACAACAGCGGGATACCTGTTTTTGCTGCCGAGTCTGTTCTTCTTCGTCACCTTTGTGCTGTATCCCATGTTCCTGTGCATATACACCAGCTTCTTTGACTCCAACATGGGCAAGAACGCCGTGGACGTCTTCATCGGGCTGGGTAACTATAAGGAGCTTTTCCAGGATAAGCTCTTCCTCGGCGCGCTGAAAAACACGGTCGTCATCGTTGTCGTTGCCGTTCCGACGGTGTGCGCATTTTCTCTCTGGGTCGCCACGGCGATATACGACATGAAGCCCGCGCTGACCTCGGCGTTCCGCTGCATCTTCTATCTGCCGGTCGTCACCGGCTCCGTCGCGGTAACGGTCGTCTGGAAATGGATGTACAACAACCGCTACGGCGTGTTCAACTACCTTTTCAAGAGCCTCGGCATCATTGACCAGAATATAAACTGGCTGGGCGATGCGCGCTTTGCGCTCTGGTGCATCATTCTCATCCTCTTCACCACCTCCGTCGGCCAGCCCATCGTCCTGTATGTTTCGGCGCTTGGCAATGTGGACCACTCGCTCGTCGAGGCGGCGCAGGTAGACGGCGCGAACCACCGCCAAGTGTTCTGGAAGATCAAATGGGCGCAGATCATGCCCACCACGCTCTACATACTCATCATCACCACGATCAACTCCTTCCAGTGCTTCGCGCTGATCCAGCTGCTCACCTCCGGCGGGCCGACACACAGTACGGACACGATCATGTATTACATCTATTACACCGCGTTCAAGCTCTACCGCTACGGGTACGGCAACGCCATGGGCGTTGTGCTTATGATCATCATCGCGGTGCTCTCTGCCGTCCAGTTCAAGCTGGGGCAGCAGCCGGATTAAGGGGGTGAGCGTATGCAGAGCAGATCAAAAGCGAACCGCATAATCACTCTTGTAATTATCATCATCCTCGCAGCGCTCTTCACGTTCCCCCTCTACTGGATCATCACCGGCTCCTTCAAGACCGCCAAGGAGGTCAACTCCGTTACGCCCGTCTGGTGGCCGAGCGAGTGGACGCTGAAGAATTACCAGACGCTCATGGGCAAACTCAAAGCCCCCCTCTGGGAGTTTTACATTCCCTTCAGCCAGTACTTCTCGGCGGACGGCAGCCCGGTCGTCTTCTCCGCCGGTCCCACCGTGCCCGGCGCGATCCGCTGGATGTTCAACACCGTATGGATGGCCGTTGCCGCAATGCTTCTCACCTGCGCGACCTCCGCGCTCGCGGGGTATGCGCTGGCCAAGAAGCGCTTCGTTGGGCGCAGGCTCATTTTCACGCTCATCGTCTGCGCAATGGCGCTTCCGAAGCAGGTCATTCTCATCCCGCTCATCCGCGAAATGTCCTCGCTCAAGCTCTATAACACGCTCAGCGCCGTAGTCTACCCGATCGTCGGCTGGCCGTTCGGCGTGTTCCTCATCAAGCAGTTTGCCGAGGGCATCCCCAGCGAGATACTGGAGGCCGCAAGGATCGACGGCGCGAGCGAGCTGAAAACCTTCAACCGGATCGTTTTCCCCATGATCAAGCCCGGCGTCGGCGCGCTTGCCATCTTCACCTTCATCAATTCATGGAACGACTATTTCATGCAGCTCATCATGCTCTCGAGCACGAAGAATCTGACCATTTCGCTGGGCATCGCAAAGATGCAGGCGGAAAACTCGACAGACTTTGGGCTCATCATGGCTGGCGCCGCTTTTGCCGCCGTGCCGATCATTATCGTGTTTCTTATCTTCCAGAAGTACTTCACCAAAGGCATCACGATGGGCGCCGTCAAGGGCTGACACACAAGGAGTGAAAACAATGAAAGCAAGAGACCTGAACAAATACCAGGGGATTTTCCCGGCCTTCTATGCATGCTATGACGACACCGGAGAGGTATCGCCTGACCGAGCGCGGGCGTTTACGGAATACCTCATTAGGAAAGGCGTGAACGGCCTTTATGTCGGCGGCTCCTCCGGCGAATGCATCTATCATTCCGTAGCGGAGCGCAAGGTGCTGCTGGAAGCCGTCATCGCCCAGGCCGCCGGGCGCATCACGATCATCGCGCACGTTGCCTGCAACAACACGCGCGACAGCATGGAGCTTGCCGCCCATGCGGAGAGGGCCGGCGCGGACTGCATCGCCGCCATACCGCCGATCTACTTCCATCTGCCGGACCGCGCGATCGCACAGTATTGGACCGATATTGCCTCCGCCGCGCCGAATACGGATTTCATCATCTACAACATCCCGCAGCTCGCCGGCACAGCGCTGAACAGCTCTCTTCTCCGCACGATGCTCGCCGTGCCGACCGTGATCGGTGTGAAGAACTCCTCCATGCCGATACAGGACATTGAGATGTGGCGCGACGAGGGCGCGATCGTTTTCAACGGTCCGGACGAGCAGCTTCTCTCCGGTCTCGCCGCGGGCGCGGTCGGCGGCATCGGCGGTACGTACGCCGCCATGCCGGAGCTGTACGAGCGCATCTTCGCCCTTGTCCGCAGCGGCGATATTCTCCCCGCGCGCGACATTCAGGACGCCTGCTGCCATATCATTTACAAAATGTGTTCCGGGCAGGGCAACATGTACGCCATGATCAAGGAGATCCTCCGTCTCCGCGGCGCACCGGACATTGGCGGCGTCCGTGCGCCGCTCTATCCTCTCCAGCCGGGCGACGAGGCTATCGCTGCCTCGTGCGCCGCGGACATCGACACCGCGATCGCAAAGTTCTGCAAATAAAACGCCTACTTTTACCGCATGCGAAAAACCGGCCCATCCGCTTGCCACGGATGAGCCGGTTTTTGTATGCATTATGTTTTTCCGAAGGCGTCCATAGCGCCGTCGCGCAGCGTTCCAAGAAGGTCGCTTTTTTCCCGGAGGATGAACCGCCGAGCAGCGAGCCGAGAATGTCCGAAAGGCCGGTCGTCTCGCCCTTGAGGAGACTGACCGCCGCTTTTTTCGTGTCGGCGTCTGCCGCGCGGTACAGCTCCAGGAGCTTCTTTTCCGCCGCGTTGGTCGAGACAAAGCGCTTCACGCGAAAAGGTATGCCCCGCTCAGTCGCGCCGGAGGGCCTGGATGGGGTTGAGGTTGGACGCCTTGACCGCCGGGAGAAGGCCGAACACGATGCCGATGACCATGGAGAACACCACAGCGATGAGGATCGCCGGGACGCTGATGGCCGTCGGCGTGCCCATAACGGACGAGATGAGACGCGCCATGATGATGCCGACGATCACGCCGAGCAGACCGCCGAGACTCGTGAGCACCGCCGCTTCCGTGAGGAACTGGTTGAGAATGCGGCGGCGGCGCGCGCCGATGGCTTTTTTGAGACCGATCTCCTGCGTCCGCTCGGTAACAGTGACGAGCATGATGTTCATAACGCCGATGCCGCCGACGAGCAGCGAAATGCTTGCGATCCAGATGAGCTGACGGTTGGAGGAGTTGGAGAGCTCCTGCAGATTCTTCGCCTGCTCCATGAGGTCCTGTCCGCGGTAGGAGAGCGTTTTGTCCGCGCCGATGAGCTGGCTGGACGAGAGAAGCTCGCCCGCCTTCTGTCCGACGCTCGTCATGTTGTCGGTATTGTCCGCGCGCAGCGCCGCGCACTGCGGCTCGTCGAACGAATAGAGCATCGGCCAGCTCTTGAGCGGAAGGAAGATCGTTCCGGTCTCGTTCATGTACTGGTAGTAATCGCTCGGCGTATTGATCTGCATCGTTGTGGAGCTCGCGCGCTTCACAACGCCGACGACCGTAAAGCTCTCACCCTGCATCTCCACAGTCTTGCCGACCGGTTCCTTGCCGGAGAAGAGCGCCGAGGCCGCCGCCGTGTCGAGCATGCAGACCTTTTTCGCCTTGGCATAGTCGTCCGCGAGGAAACTTCTTCCATGGTCAAGCGAATAGCCGTTCACGTCGAAGTAGTACTCGTCGATGCCGTAGAGATTACCGGAAAAGCTGTTGTTGCCGTAGTATACGCCGTCGGCGTAGCTCCGGTAGCAGAAGAGCGTGACGCCCTTCACGTGATCGATCTTGCAGAGCTCCTGCCGCGTTTCCTCCGTGATCGGGTAGACGCCGCTGGGAACGCCGTTGTACTGCACCTCATACGGATAATTGTCCTGATAGAGCTGCACGACGACGGCGTTGTTCCCCGCGCCGACAAGACTTTCCTTGATCTGCTCGTTCGTGCCTTTGATCGTGGATACGATCGTGATGATCGAGGCGATGCCGATGATGATGCCGAGCATCGTCAGGAACGAGCGCAGCTTATGCCGCCACACGTTCTGGAACGCCAGAGAAATGCTTTCAAGCAATGCACCCGCCCCCTTTCAGTAATTATAGAACGACGCGGTATCGGAGATCTCGGTCTTTGCCCCGGCGCGGATGCGGTTGCCGTACGGGAAGGCGATGTATTCTTCGCCGGTGAGACCGCTGTTGATCTGCGTATACGAGCCCCAGAGCGACCGCCCGGTCGATACGGCGCGCTTTTCGAGCTTGCCGTTCGCATCCATGACATATACAAAGCTCCCGCCGCCCTCGCGTCGAATGAACATGTTCTGGAGATACAGCCCGGAGGCGCTGCCGCCGAAGGGATTGTATGTGATGTTCACATACTCGCCCTCACGGACAGGCGTGTCCTCATCGAGATACACGGTGAACGGATAGAGCGAGGCGTTGCTGTTGCCCTGGCTCCAATGGTAGTAGTCGCCGTTCTCCTCGACCGGGTATTCGGAAATGCTGACGATCTTCGCCTCGGTCTGCGAGTACGTCTGCCACGACATCACCGTGACCGTATCGCCGACATGGAGCGTTTCGAGCTCCGTTTCGCTCATCGCGCCGGTGACATAGTATCCGCCGCCGCCGGAAATGAGCACCGCCGGGAGCTGTTCCTCGCGCGCCTGATCGGGGCTGCGGATCGTTTTCACCACGCCGTCGATCTTGCTGTAGACCACGCCGTTGTTGATCTCAAATTCGAGCGTTTCGTATTCGAGCCGCGCTTTTTTGAGATCGAGCTCTGTCTGGTAGATCTTCTCCTGCGCTTCGCGGCGCATGGCGATGAGTTCGTTGTAGGTGTAGCTCGGCGTCGTGTCGATGTAGGTGTCACCGCCGTCGTCGATATCGTCGCCGCCGTCATCCGGCGCTGTGCCGTCATCAAAGCGACCGTAAGCCTCGTCCACCTTGAAGGCCACCGAGCCGTCGCTCTGGCGGACGAACACCATGCCCCAGCTGCGGAGAATGTCGCCGTCCGGGGAATCGCCGTCGCGGACCTCAAACACGACATACGCCGTGCTGCCGCCCGCTTTCGTCAGGAGCGAATCGATAAAGGCGCTGTCATAGGCGCAGTCGTCGCTCCATATATAAAAGAACGGGCTGTCTTTCGTACCGTCGCCGCCGCGGAAATACGGCACATCCACCGGTGTGAGCGGCGGCGTATCCGGCTCTTCGTCGGGGAGCGGATCGGGCTGCGGGACGTAAAGCCGGTAGTTGTTCACCTTGACAAGATTGGCGTTCGCCTCGTCGAGCGCGATCTCGAGCTTCTGCACGGAGATCCTCGCTCGCTCGAGCTGCAGGTCGGTGAGCGTCGTGTCGTAGGAGAGGATCGGGTCGCCGACCTTGACGGTGTCGCCCTCGTGTACATAGTACTTGGTGATCTTCTGCGTTTCCGAAACGTAGATCGACTGCATTTTATCGGGCTTTACAAGGCCCTGCGTCTCCGCCTGGTCGTCGGCGTAGTTCGTGCAGAACTCCATGATCGGATAGACCTTCACCTTGCCGCCGCTGCCGCGGACGAGAAGCAGTATGCCGTACACACCGCCGCCGACGAGCGCGGCGATCAGCACACCGGCGATCGTCCGGCGCAGCCATTCCGGGAGATTACTGAGAAACGTTATCTTTCCCTTTTTCATCCGCTGCGCCTCCTTTCGTCATGTCGTACCGGTGCTTGTCCTCGTCGCCGCGGATCAACTCGCCGTCTAGGATGCGGTGGGTCTTTTTCGCGCAGTCGGCAATGTCCTGCGCGTGCGTGATGAGTACGACCGTTGTTCCCTTCGCGTTCAGCTCGCCGAAGATCTGCATGACCTGGCGGCCCGAAGCGGAGTCCAGCGCGCCGGTCGGCTCGTCTGCGAGCAGGATGCGCGGCTTTGCGATCATCGCGCGGGCGATCGCCACGCGCTGGCACTGGCCGCCGGAGAGCTGGTTCGGGTAAAAGTCCATACGCTCTTCCAGCCCCACGCTTGCCAGTGCTTCCGCGGCGCGCTCGCGCCGTTCGCGGCGCGGCACGTTCGCATAGAGAAGCGGCAGCGCGACATTATCGAGCGCCGTGAGCTTCGGCAGAAGATAGAAGCTCTGGAACACGAAACCGATCATCTGGTTTCGGATATCGGCGAGCCGGTCGTCCGAGGCCGAGGACACGTCCTCCCCGGCAAGCACATAAGTACCGGAGGTCGGCGTATCGAGACAGCCGATGATGTTCATAAGCGTTGTTTTTCCGGACCCGGAGGGCCCCATGATGGCAAGATAATCCCCGTCGTCGATCTCGAGAGAAATATTCTTGAGGATGTGTACAACGTCCTTACCCTGGGGATAATCCTTGCAGATATTGCGCATTTCCAGAAGCATTACGCCACGCTCCCCTCCGCATTCGCCGCGGCGTCTTCCGCCGGAGCGTCCTCCGGCACAGCGGTGTCATCGGCAGCCGGAGCATCCTCCGGTACAACGGCGTCTTCCGCCGGAGCGTCAATCTCGCCCGGGTCGCCGAAGAGTGAGGCATCCGGCTCTTCCACGAACGCATCCCCGTCGGAGGCGTCGCCGTCGGAGGCGTAGTATCCGCCGGGCATAACGGCAAAGCCGCCCGCGTTGCCGCCGGAAACATAGCCGGAGTTATCCTCATAGGTCTGCGTGTGCATGCCCGCAGAGAGGCCGTCCATCGGGAAGGCAATATAATCGCTTTCCTTCAGACCGGAGAGGATCTGGTATTCGCCCCGCTCGGCGTCGTAGTCGCCAAGGGATACGCTGCGCTTTTCCAGCCGGTCGCGCCCGTTCGCCGCCCAGACATAGGGCGAGGAATCGGCGTCCACGATATAGTACTCCGGCAGCCACAGTCCCTCGCGGACCTCCTGCTGGCCGTAGTCCGGCTCAATGTACACGTGCTGGCCGAGAATGAGGCCGGTCACGTCGTTGAGCTTGACATAGAACGGGTACTTGGACGAACTCGTCATCTCGTCGCTGCCAGAACCGTAGTAATAGCGGTTATTGTTGTTTTCGACCTCGGTCTCCCAGTCGATGCTCTCGAGCACGCCGCTCCACGTGACGCTCTCGTCAAGGCGCGAACGAACCAGCACGTTCATTCCCTCGGAAAGCGTGCCTACATTCAGTTCGTTGATCGTGCCCTTGACCTGGTAGGTCGTCATGTCCATGATAGTGATATAAGCATCGCTGCTGCCCGTATCACCATAGCCGGAGGTGTCGTCCGAATCCTTGACGCTCATCACGCGCCCGGAGATCGGCGCGCGAACGTCGGTATCCTGCAGCGCCTCCTGCAGGTTCTCGATCTCCTTCTCCTTAAGACCCTTATTGTATGTTGCCTCGCGCACGTTCGCCTGCAGCTCCTGGATCTGGAGCGAGTAGGTGAGCTGCTGCGCCGCGGGTGCGGCGTCGCGCTGGCGCTCGAGATTGGGGATGTCCTCCTCGGCGTTGGAGATCGTGTTCTCGTAGCCCTCGAGTTCGAGCAGGAGCTTGCTGAGCTGAAGCTCCATGGCCTCGTTGTCGTAGCAGAAGAGCACATCGCCCTCGGTGACAAAGTCGCCTTCCTTGACGTAGGTCTCCAAAACCTGTTTGTCGCCCTTTTTGACCGTTGCCGTTTCGCCTGAAACGACAATACCGGCGTACCGGTTCACCAGCCCCACAGAGCCCTGCGAGGTGATGTCCGATACCTTCTGGACGGTGACGGCGTCCTCGGCATTGCCACCGCAGCCGGTCATAACGCCGAGCAGCAGGCAAGCGCCGAGGAGAATGGCAAGCAGCTTTTTCATGTATGTTCCTCCTGTACTTTCAGGATGTTTTGCTTACTATTTCTATGACGCACCCCGGCGCGGAAAAGTTCGCTTCTCTCTGCCGAAGGCACCGAAAATAAAAGCGACGCGTCGATTGACAAGGGCACACGCGGTTCTGCCAGGCGGAAATGCCCTCATACCGCGTCAAAGACCTTGAGAATACACAAAGTATTCCCTGCGGCCTTTTCCTTGTCTGCGAGCATTTCTGCTCCGGCAGAACTGCTTCGCATCGGACAGCCTTGGATTTTCGAGGGATTTTTGTTCTTCTTTGGCGACGGCGGGCTGGCGCCCGCCTAGACAAAAAGGGCAAAAAGCACCGAAAAGACTGTCTGTCCGACGTGCGTGTCCTTGTTAATCGTCGCTTGCATTTTACCACAAAAATGCTATATTGGATATACGAAAAATAACGTCGAAAACGGAGGTATTCCCATTATGACCTGCAAGGAAAGATTTCTCAAATACATCGCCGTGTCCACTGCGTCCGATGAGGACAGCACCGAAAGCCCGTCCACGGCCCGGCAGCTGGAGCTCTCGCGCCGTCTGGCCGAGGAAATGCTCTCCATGGGCTTGAAGAACGTCCACATGGACAGCTGCGGCAATGCCATCGGCACGCTTCCCGCCACGGAGGGCGTCAAGGCCGCCGGAACGCTCGCGCTCATCGCGCATGTGGATACCTCTCCCGCCGCGAGCGGCGAGGGCGTGAACGCCCGTGAGGTACTCTATACCGGCGAGGACATTGAGCTCGGCCACGGCGTCATTCTCTCGGAAAAGCAGTTCCCCGCCATGAAGGATGTGCGCGGACAGGTGCTGCTCGTAACCGACGGCTCCACGCTGCTCGGCGCGGACGACAAGGCTGGCGTTGCCGAAATTATGACGGCGGTGGAAAAGCTCATCGCCTCCGGCGCGCCGCACGGCGAGCTGCGCATCGTGTTCACGACCGACGAGGAAGTTGGCCGCGGCACGGAGGGGCTGGACGTGAAAGATCTTGCGTGCGACTGGGGCTACACCGTGGACGGCGGCGAGCTCGGCGTTTACGAATACGAAAACTTCAATGCCGCCGCGGCGATCGTCCGCGTGCACGGCGTCGGCATTCATCCCGGCAGCGCGAAGAACATTATGAAAAATGCCGCGACGATTGCCATGGAGCTGCATTCCCTTCTCCCTGCTGACGAGGTGCCGGAGAAGACCGAGGGCTATGAAGGCTTCATCCATCTCACCGACATGTCCGGCGACGTGGTGGAGGCCGAGCTTCACTATATCATCCGCGACCACGACCGCACGCTCTTTGAAGAGAAGAAGGCGTGCGTCCGCGCCGCCGTGGAAGAGATCAACCGCCGCTACGGTGCGGGGACCGCCGAGGCCGAGATCACCGACACCTACTACAACATGCGCGAAAAGATCGAGCCGCACCGCCATCTGCTCGACCGCGCCGAGGCCGCCTACCGCGCCTGCGGCGTAGCTCCGCGCACCGAAGCGATCCGCGGCGGCACGGACGGCGCGGTGCTCACATGGATGGGCCTTCCCTGCCCGAACCTTTCGACCGGCGGCTACAACTACCACGGCGTACACGAATTCATTCCCGTGGACAGTCTCGCCGTCATGCCCGACGTGCTGCTGGAGATCATCGGCAGCTTCGTGGAAAACGCCTGATCCCCGGAGGATATCATGTCCAGAACATCGATCCTCATCGCCAAGATCCTGGCGGTGATCCTGCTCGCGGTGCTGCTCACCAGCGCGGCGCTCTCGCCGCGCTGGGCGGCGCGACCGGAGGATGTACGCGTTCCGGCGCCGACGGCGCTCCCGACTGCGGAACCCACGCCGACACCATCGCCGACGCCGACCCCTACCCCGGAGCCTACGGCAACGCCCACTCCCACACCGACGCCCACGCCGGAGCCGACGCCAATCGAATATACGATCTCCATGGTGGGCGACTGTACGCTCGCAAGCTATCCGCAGGCGCGCTACTACGCCAACTCGTTTGAGAATGTTGTCGGCACGAACTGGGCATATCCCTTCTCCAACGTGCTCGACGTGACGGCGAACGACGATATGACGATCGTGAATCTCGAGTGCAGCATTTCGGACCTGTCCGCCGGATCCGCCTCCACCTTCTCGTTCCTCGCGCCGAAGGCGGCGACGGATATTCTCACGCTCGGCAGCGTGGAGTTTGCAACGACCGCGAACAATCACGCGATGGACTTCGGCCAGCAGGTCTATGACGACACGCTCGCCAATCTCGATGCCGCCGGGATCGGTCACTGCGGCGAGGGCGAAGGCACGCTCTATACGACCGAAAGCGGTCTGACCGTCGGCGTATACGCCGTTTACAGCTGGCACACGCCGAGCGCCGAATCCGTCGCAGCGGGCGTCCGTTCTCTCAAGGACGCGGGCGCGGAGATCGTCGTCGTGAGCGCCCACTGGGGCAACGAGGCGAGCTATTACCAGAATGCCAATCAGGAAGAGGTGGGGCGTGCGGCGATCGACGCGGGTGCGAGCATCGTGTTCGGCCACGGGCCGCACCGTCTCGAGCCGTTTGAAAAATACAACAACGGCATCATTTTCTACAGTCTCGGCAACTTCGTTTTCGGCGGCAACACCAACCCCGCCGACATGGACAGCGTGATCGCACAGGCGACCGTTACCCGTGATCCGGACGGGACGCTCTATCTCTCCTCGTTCAACGTTCTGCCGTGCAGCATCAGCAGCAAAACAAACGAAAACGACTACTGCCCGACGCTTTTTGAACCCGGCACCGAGGAATATGACCGCGCCATGTCCAAGGTGGACGGCTCGTGGACGGGCGCGAACAACGTGATCGACTACTCCTTCATGCACCCGGAAGGTTGAAATTTCAAAGCGGCAAAATGCCGCCGAAACCGGTCTGGTTTCGGCGGCATTACTTTATGTCGGATATATTTACTTGCGGCGGCGGCCTCCGGCGCGGCGGTCGGCATAGATCTTGCTGTCGTTGATCTTGCTGTCGGACTGCTGCATGAAGTGCTTGAGCTTATCTTCAAAGCTGGTATCCCCGGTGGGCGGCGCGACTTCACCGCCGCGCGGCGCAGCGCTGCGGTAGGTGTTGGCCGGGCGCGGCGTGTAGGCAGGACGGGCGGCGTTCACCGATGGCTGAGCCGGACGTGGGGTATAGGCCGGGCGCGGTGCGCTCGGCTGGGCCTGCTTGATGGAGAGATTGATCTTCCCCGCCTCGTTGACGCTTAGGATCTTCACCTTGACGGCGTCGCCGACATTCAGATAGTCGTTGACGTCGTTGACGTAGGCGTTGGCGATCTCCGAGATGTGTACAAGACCGCTCTTGCCGCCGGGAAGCAGTACGAACGCTCCGAATTTGGTGATGCCTGTGACTTTGCCTTCCTGAATCGCTCCGATTTCCAGCTCCATGGGGATTCCTTTCTCTTTTCTTTCAATTTATTGATATATCCTGTCATCCGGCAGGACAAGACCAAGCCGTTCCCGCGCAAGTTCGGCGATGCGATCCGCATCGCCGCTGCGCTCAATCCGCTCACGCAAAGCCGCGTTGCTCTGCTCCAGCGCTTCGCAGCGCTCGCGTGTCTCTCGCAGAAGAAGCTCCGCTTCCTCCACGCGGATCGCCGTTGCAACATACCGCGCCGCGGCATAAACGAGCAGAATGGATAGAATGCAGCCAAAAAGGAACTTTATGCTTTTGCTCATCGCTTTGCTCCGCCGTCTCCCCCGCCGCGGCAGCTCTATGACGGCCGGGGAAACTTGCGCATTATTTTAAACGATAGATTCGATTTTGCATAGATATTTTTTCAAATTTTTTCATCTTTTTTTCGCGTTTTTTTCCGCTCGTTTTCTTTTCTCCGCTGCCGCTCTTCCCTATGCTCCCGTTTCCGCTCCGCAATACGGCGCACCGGGCGCCGGAGCGGGGTCAGAAGCCACGCGCAGAGGGCGCATCCGGCGATCGCCGCTGTGAGGAACCGGGGCCGCACGCCGCCGCTGCACCACTGCCCGGCAGCAAAAACCGTGAGTCCCGCCAGCGTATAAAAAAGCGCGTCCCACAGTGCTGCGAGCCGGCGGAAAACCTGCCGGAGGACGTATACCGGAAGCTGCATAACGCCGAGCGCTGCGCCGGTCAGAAAGGCAAACGCCAGCTCAAAAAGCTGCCGGGCCGTCGATTCGCTCATTTATCCGAAGAGCTTCGCCCAGAAGCTGCGCCGCACCGGGACGTCGGCATACGAGAGATCCGAAATATCCCCCACGACGAGAAGATCGCCGGAGTCCACCGAGAGGGTCTCCACCCGAAGGTTGCTCCCATGCACCGTGAGAGCGCCAAGCTCCGTCTGCATCTCCACCATGCTTTCGTCAAAGCCGCCGACCTCTTCCACGCCGGACACGCTCAAGCGGTTCCGGTTTTCCAGTATGATGTTCTGCGCTTTTCTCCGCTCGGTCTCTCCCGCCATACGATCACCTCGGCACAAGACTATGCCGGGACAGCGCCCGATATGACTTGACACCGGGGGCGGCAGATGGTACTTTATGAGTGGCAAAACCATGCCGGTGTGGCGGAATTGGCAGACGCACGGGACTTAAAATCCCGAGACGAAAGTCGTACGGGTTCGACCCCCGTCACCGGTACCACGTCAGAAGGAGCAAACACCGTTCCGTTTCCGCCTTACGGCGAAAACTGCACTATGTTAGCTCCTTCTTCCTTTCCAAATCGAACCCGCTGCGCTGGGCTTCGATTTGGTTTTGTACGGCGGAGATGCATAGCGGCTTTTTCAGCAAATTCCATCTATATCTCATAATTTCAATAAACGGAGGTGTCACCCTTGGAACGGGTAAAGCAGCTTGGACGTTATCCGAAGATCATTCTGCTTCTTCTGGCCGTTATGATTCTGGCTTTTACGATCGTCTATCCTATCGTTACGGCGCGCTCGGGTTTTCTTTATGAGGACACCATCCTTGTGCCGTCAGAGACGAACGGCGCCACCGTATATTCCGGGAAGATCCGCGGAACCGCAGCCAGCTTCACCGTCTCTGCGGATAAAACCGTCATCTTTCAGTATGGCGGCACCGTTTACGGTCCCTATATCGCCAAAGAGGACCCCACTGCCATTCCGAAGGACAGCGACCTGCAAACACAGATGACCGGCATTGAGCTGCGTTGCGGCGATGAGATCGTGTTCCGCGGCGGCGTGGTCAAAAGCGGTGACTGGCGCATGCTCTATAACGAGGATGGGAGCTTTGAGACGCTCCGCATCACCGCAACGATGAGCGACGGCACCATCGTGGATGAGTATGGAAATCCGCTCGACCCGATGGAGCCCTCCGTTTCAACGATCCTCGATCTGATGGACGGTCCCGCAACGACCCATAAGGGCGCATGGATCGGCTGGTTCGGCGGCGTGCTGATCTGCGTTATCGCGGCACTCACCATGCTGTTTGCCGATGAGCTCTTCCGCTGGAACGCGTCGTTCCTTGTCCGCAACGCCGAGGAAGCCGAACCGTCCGACTGGGAGATCGCCGGGCGGTATATCACATGGACGGTGCTGCCGGTCATGGCAGCGGTGATCTTCATCCTCGGACTAAAGTAAATTATGGAACGGAGCAGCCCGGGCATGGATATGTCCGGGCTGCTCCGCGTTATTTTTTCTGTCAAAGGGAGTTTTTTATAATTCTCTGATATACATCTCTTCCACCGCGCCGAAGTGAACTGCACCCCATTTGTTAGACAGTATGATATACTATCTAAAAGTGGGGTGT
>ERZ808240.3138-NODE-3138-length-16585-cov-24.768058_pt1 | contig 16585 bp, 4 predicted proteins | sample MGYA00521084_ERZ808240 | MGnify/ENA primary metagenome ERZ808240 (study PRJEB31516, sample SAMN03275571) | gut metagenome | biome: mammalia-associated habitat; material: feces | host: Papio cynocephalus | place: Kenya | collected 2012-08-06 ... | reverse complement strand
AACAGCGGCAAAAAAATTGCTGTTCACCGCTTTTTTCCCTATTTATAGGGAAAAAGTACCCCAAGGTGAACAGGTGAACAGCAATTTTCTATACTAAATACTAAATTGGGGTAAACTGGTAAACCATACATACGGTTAACCAGAAACCCCCTGTTTTTAAAAAGAATAGAAAATTGCTGTTCACCTGTTCACCTTTTTTTAAAAAATACCTATTTTACGTTGAAAAACAGGTGTACAGCTATTTTTTATTTGCTGTTCACCTTTTTTATTTGCTGTTCACCTTTTTTATTTTTTCTTTGTGCAGATTGACTAATGTATTTTAGAATAAGTTTATCTATTTAATTATAGAAAATTAATTTTATCGATTGATTTAATACACATTTTAAAAATATATAAAATTAATACTAAAATTTGGATAAATATTGTAAGTAATTGGAATTGAAATTTAATATTTTTTGTGATATAATCTCAATGTGTTTTATAATTTATTAAAAATTAAGGAGAAAAAATGAAATTAAAATCAAAACGTATACTATCTGGTTTATTAGCAACACTTACATTAGGTCAGAATTTATTATGTAATAATGCTACTATTATTACCAGTCTAACAACAAAAGCATCAGAAATTAAAACTTCAGCTGTAAATAAAGAGGATTTGGTTAATGGCATTATAGACCGTGCCAATGAATTAAGATATTCTAATTCAGGTGGTTCAGAAATATCATTATTTTCTTTATTTGGCGGTAATAAGAATAATACAATTGATAGTCTTAATATTAGTGGATATGTTGGATTAGAAGACAATAGAACAGTAGAAATTTCTGTGATTATATTTGATGATAATTGGAATACTATTGCTGAAACTACTGTTTATCCTAATGAGTACTTTAGTATTTCCGCAGACAATATAAAAAATTCAACTTCAACTACTCATGTAAAAATTGAGTGTGATGGTTATCTTCCACGTTTTTATAAAGATATGGGTTTTGGTTCATATCAATTAGGTACAGCAGATAAACCGGAAGTCTTGTATTTTGGTGATACTACATATAACCCTGATGCGGAGAATCAATGGAGTGATGAAGTAATTAACTCCAATGACCTTGATTTTGTTGGAAATCAAGTCGGAAAACGTAAAGGCGATGAAGATTTTGATGACCGTTATGACTTAAACCATGATGGATTTATTAATAATGACGATATTGCTATCATTGCTGAATATGATGGTTATAATTATGATGAAAATACTGGAAATCTCTATACAAATGAGGATAAAAATGAATGGTTTAATATTGGAACTGTTCCAGAATATATAGAGAGTATTCTTGGATATGACTTGAATGGCGATAATGTTATAGATAGTAATGATCAGCAGATTATTTGTGATTTATATCCATATGGAGCAGTAAAAGGTGATGAAGACTTTAAACAGCTCTCTTATATGGATATTAATAACAACAATGTGATTGACAATGAAGATTATGAATATTTTTCTAATTATATTGCCATACACGATGGATATAATCCATACAATGATTATATCTATAATTTAACACTTACAGGTAATTCTTCTCACGATTCTGCTATGTATCTTGAAAATACTAATTTAGATTTAGCAGAATACAGCTTAGTTATTAATGGTAATTTTGTTTTCAGAACTCAAAATCCATACAATTCAATGTGGGATAATAATCCAGGTGTCACTCTAAACATTGGAAATGGTGGATTAGCTATTAGTGGTCAGTTCGATTTTGGACAAGCTAATAGTTATGATAAAATTATTATGACGGAAGATGCAGGGCAATTATATATCTGGGATAACTGGAATTATATTACTCTTGCTGATATGGAAGGTTTATGGACTGCCGGAGAAATTGCATTTTTTGGAAGTACGTGGCAAGTCAATGAAGCTTCTGGTAAAAAATCAGTATATTCAACTGGAACACATAAAATTTTATTTGGTGGTTGTGAGAATAATCAACAAGTAATTCGTTGGGATAATACTTGCGAAACTATTTATAATCCTGATACGGGTGAACGAAATACTGAAAGAACTTTTAATTTTGATTATAAACAAGGTGATTTATGTTTAGGTGTATTACTTAAAGAAGAATATACTCCAGAAAACTATTATTTTCGTCCGGAAATTCCAGATTATATAGCATATTATCAAGATGTTGATAATAACGGTATTAATGATTCTATTGATAAGATTCTTAAAGATGGAGAAGTCAGCAAAGAAGAATATACTGAAAATAAAGAATTAATAGATGAATTTGTAATATCCAATTTTGGTAATACTTCAGAAGAAAAAGAAGCTATTGCTAGATTAATTTCGCCAGATAATCCGTATGAGGAAGAAAACACCAAATCACTTCTTGAATATGCTTATGATGGAATTTGCTATATAAAAGATAAAGGCGAAGAATTTGTTGTAAAAACTTTTGAATATGGAAAAGAAGTTGTTACTACTTTAGCAGAAGAAATTCCTGATGCGGTAGAAGTTATATATGATGGAGCAAGATTAATTATTTCGCTTTCCCCAGACCCAATTTGCCAAAGCATTGACTTTGTTTTAAGTGTTTGGGATGTAGTTGATGATATAGGTAAATTTGAATGTACTACAGAATGGTGGACAGATTTTGGTATTGATGTTCTTGGTGTGATTCCTTATGTTGGTGTAGCTAAAGAATTTATCAAGACTGGAAAAGCTGCTGATAAAGCAATTGACATAGCGAAGTATTCAAAAGTAGATGGATTAACTGGTTGGATTAACCAAAAAGGATTAATAAAAACTGCTGAAAAGGTAGCTAAAGGTTCATCAGATAGTGTTCCTAAAGTATTTAATTCTGTAATAGATAATGTTATAGATGATGCTGATGGTATTTTAAAGAACACTGACCTTAATAATAAAATTGATAAATTAACAAAAGTTGTTAAAGAAACTGCTACTTCTGTTAAACCTGGAGCTAAAGTTAATTTAGATAAAATTAATTTAGATAGAAACGTTAGTGTAATCGATATATTTGTTGACGATGCTAAAAGAACAGATAAAAAAGTTTCTGAAATCATTGAAAAATCGTTAAAAGCCGAAAAAATAGATGAAGCAAAATTTGTTGTAGATAAATACAGCAGATTAAAAAATGTATTCAGTAAAGTTTCTGATATATCACAAATTATTGAGTTTGTAGATGAATATGGTGAGAAAGCTGAAAAATCCTTACAAAAATATGCAGAATATAATGATGATTCACAATTAAGGTATGCTATAGAAATAATTATAAAATTTAAGTCGGATGGAATAGCAGCACTTACAAGAACTACAGGTGAGATACAAAATTCTTTGGACGAAATAAATGAATATAGAAATAAAAATAACTGGCAACCTTATTCAAAAGATAGTAAAGATACAGTAGCCTTTTCTGATTTTAATAATGAAAGAATTTGGGGAGTCAATTCTGGACATTATTCTGAAGAAGAAGACAGAATGGCAAGAGATTACCACTCTAAATATAATAAAACTCATTATCCAGAGCATTTTCTTAGTGAAAAATATAATTTTGGTACATCACAAGTATTTACACATGCTGAAGGTCAAGTTATAATGAAAATACATAAAAAGTGTATAGAAAACAAAATATCCTTGCCAAATACTTTAAACATTTATGTTGATAGAGGAACATGTGGTAATTGTAAAAATTATCAAATTGAATTGACAAAAGCTTTAGGAATTAATAACTTAATTATGATTAATTCTAATGGTAATCAACTTTTATATTATGGAAATGATAGTTATTCACATTATTTTATTATTGATTCTAGTGGAAAAATTAAAAAATGTACTTTTAGTACAGGGAAACAAGGTTTTATAAGAGAATATAATAATAACCTAGAAAATGTAATGAGTTGATTAACAAATTCATTAACAAATATTAAAAAAGGAGGAAGTTTATGAAACATACACTTTTTATATCATCATTTGAGAATAATGCTATAAAAGATATAGACCCTAAGTTGATGCATAAGTATATTATAGATGATTTTGAAAACTATTGGTTCAGTAATACAAATGATACTGAAATTCAATATTTTGAAGACAATAAATTAATGTCTGGATTAACAATAGGTGTTAACCAAACTTATGGAATATATCTAAAATATGTTAATTTAAATACATTTGAAGAGAAGCTTTCATTGTATGATAAATCAAAATTAAATGAGGTCGTAGATGGTGCTAATTGTGAACTTTGGGTTTCAACTGGGCTTTTTTTGCCAAAAGAATTAGCATGGGAAGTTATAAAGGAGTTTTTAGAAACCGGTAAAGCTTCAGATAAAATCAAATGGATTTCACCAGATGATATACCAGAGAACGGAAACTATTTCTAAAATATAAAAATTACAAGTGACATATTCCCCCACCTAAAGAGGTGGGGGAATTCTTGCTGTATTTAATTAAACTGGATAAAAAGGGAGTGCAGAGGGAACATCTGCCACAATACTTCTTTTGATATGTCGCTTGCGGAATGTCTAAAGTAGTATTGTGTTATTACGTTATTACGTTTCTATCGCAAAAAACTTGACAAAAATATTATTTCAGGATATAATAACATTAATACTCCTTATGAATATTCCCTCCCAGCCAATTTTTATTGAAAGAAAGTGATGTTATGCCAGTAACTATTAGCACACATAATGGCACAGCCGTTGCAAGAGAACATAACATAAGAAATGAAAAAGTTGTAAGCAAAGAAAAGCATATCAATCCTGATGGCATACACGAAATTTGGATTGATGAGCCAATCAGACAAGCTTATAAAAGATTGTTCGGTGAAAGTGTACAAAACTATAATAACAAACAGACAAGAGCAGACCGAAAAATTGATAGTTACTATCATAATATTTGCAAAGATAAAAAGAAACACCCCGTTTATGAAATGATTATTGGTGTGTATGGTAAATCAGAGAACGGCTCGCCAATATGTTCAATTGAGCAAGGCAAGGCAATAATGCAGAAGTTTGTTCAGGATTGGAGCAGAAGAAATCCTAATCTTGAACTCATTGGAGCATACTATCACGCTGATGAGGACGGAGAACCGCATGTGCATTTAGATTATATTCCTGTTGCTCACGGTTATACAAAGGGTATGGAAACTCAAACAGGACTTGTCAAAGCTTTAGGTGAGCAAGGCTTTGAAAAGAATGGCAGAGCAACCGCACAAATACAATGGGAAAAGCGTGAAAATGATTATCTTACAAGGCTTTGTGAAGATGTTGGCTTAACTGTGATACACCCACAAATAGAAGGCAGAAAACACATTGAAACGCAAACTTTTAAACTTCAAAAACAAATTGAAGAACTTCAAAAAGAAAAAGTAAAACTTCAAGAAGCACATTCAGAAGAATTGTTACAAAAAGCAAACTTTTTAAAGAACATTATGGAAAAAGCAACCGGAGGCAAAAAACTAACTAAAGATGAAATAGCAAAAATAGAAAACATCGCAGCTATTGTTAAGGAATTTCAAAAATATACTGAATCTGCAAAAAAAACTCTTAAATCAGCAAAAAACAAAGAAAATTCAGCAAATAAGTTGATTGACAACATAAATGAACAGATACATAAACAAGCCAAAGAACTTGCAAAAGAAAGCATTACGACAGCCTTAGAGGGAACTATTACTGACAGAGAAAAAAGACTTGAAAATTATTGTAGTAAAATTAAATTCTCTGATGGAACAACAATATTAGACGGTTTTGAAAAAGAAGAAAATCAATTGAAAAGACAGGCTGTTGAACGTGCTGAAAAACAACAAGCTACTGCTCCTTTGTTTTCACGTGAAAAAATTATGAAACAATTTGAATCATCATCAGAACAACAACTAAAAAAGAATAAATCTCAGAAACGTGAAATACAAGACTTATCACGTTAATATACTTACAAAGTGTAATTGCTTTTTTAAATTAAGACTTGACAAATTGTTCCTCATCTACTATAATTAAAAAAGCAAATAAAAGTGCCGTTAAAGTGAGGTCAACACTTTAACGGCAAGGGTAACTGTAGTAATATCCTCCAAAGAATTACTATACTATATCTTGATTATATCAAACAAAAAAAATTTTGTCAAGACTTTAATTGATAATTTAAGAACATAGTAAGACGTTACTCACCCTGTATTTGAGAATATAGGGTATTTTTGTACCCTTTTGCAGAAAACACACTTTTAAAACAGGAAAGGACTTACTATGAATGATACAATCGAAAAATTAAAGCCGTTTCTCCTTGATTATGTAGAAGAAATCACCGCTAAATCAATAAATGGCGGTAAAGACCAGTACATATGCCCCTTATGCCATAGCGGGACAGGCTCTCATCACTCAGGAGCATTTACCGTATACCCTGATACCAACAGCTATCATTGCTTTGCCTGCGGTGCTAACGGTGATATTTTCAACTTATATGGCGAAATAAACCATATCAGCGATTTCAAGACCATTGTTGACGAATTATCAGCGAAATATAATATTCTTTCTTATCAGCCAGTAACACCAAATAAAAAGATTTCAAAGCCAGCAGAACCCAAACAAGAAAAAGACTATACAAATTTCTTTTCTGTCGCCGAACAACATCTTAATCAGACTGACTACCTGACAAAAAGAGGAATATCCCCCAAAATACAGCAAAAATTTCATTGCGGATATGTTCCTAACTTTATGTACAAAGGAAATCAGACTACATCAGCGGTAATAATTCCTACTTCAAAAGGCTCGTATATGTGGAGAAGTACAACCGAAAACCTTAAGCGTAAGCGTGGTACAGTACATATCTTGAATCCATCTGCCTTGAACTCTCCATACTGTTTTGTAGTTGAAGGTGAAATTGACTGTATGAGTGTTGTGGAATGTGGCTTTTCGTGTATCGGTTTAGGCTCAACAAGCAATATCCGTAAGATATTTGACTATGACACTTCAAAAACCGTTCTCATTATTGCTTTGGATAACGATAAAGATGGTCGCAGAGCTTCTGTTGCTCTTGCAAATGAATGCGATGAACGCAGTGTGCCTTATATTGTCGCTGAGAGCAACGTATGGGGCGATTATAAGGACGCTAACGAACTCCTTATAGTAGATAGGGCAAGGCTCATATCAAGCTTACAGGAGCATTTAAAGCGTGCTACAACGCTGAATAAAGACCAATGGCTCAAAGATACATTTAAACGTAAACAGACTTCTTTTACATCGACCACAACACCCATTAATAAAAAGCCAATGATTGATTATGAATTATTTACTGAATCACTAAAAAAACAGGAATATTCAATAAAATACAATCAAATTACCCATACTTTTGAGTTTTTTGGCTTTGATAAGGGAGAAAGTGCAGAACATTTGGCAGAGAACGTTCCAACAATCCTGCAAGACCAATTAAAAAAAGAATATACCCACGTCTCAAAACAGCTTGTAATGGATTACATTACCCGATATGCCACAAGAAACAAGTATAATCCCGTTCTTGACCAGATTAAAACTACCAAATGGGACGGTAAAGACCGGATAGAAGAAATATATAGCATATTCAGAATACCGCCTGAAAACACAGAGGAAGGCAAATACAGCCGTATTTACATCAAAAAATGGCTTATGCAAACCGTTTGTGCATTGTTCAATGTCATTGAATGTCCGTTCTCCCTTGATATTATTTTGATATTTAAGGGTAGGCAAGGTATAGGAAAGACTCGTTTTTTTGAAAAGCTGGCACTTAAATCTCAATTCTTCGGTGAGGGTATATGCCTTGACCCTCGTGACAAGGACAGCGTTATGCAAGCCACAAGCAAATGGATAAGTGAATTAGGTGAAATAGGCTCTACAATGCGTAAAGATATGGACAGTGTAAAAGCATTCCTCACGAAGTCAACAGACGAATACAGAACGCCTTACGGTAAAGCAAGCTTACATTATCCCCGTATGACTTCATTTGTTGGTACGGTCAACGATGATGAGTTTCTGATAGACCAAACAGGCAACAGACGATTCGCAACAATCCCCTTACCTTTAGACCTTGTAATTGACTATGAAACCCAGATAAAGCCGTTTAATTCCTTACAGCTTTGGAGTCAGGTATATGAGATAATAAAGGATATGGACAAGGCAAGCTGTTTCAGACTTACCGAAGATGAGAAAAGACAGCTTGAAAAACGTAATTCTTCGTTCGTTAAACCAATGAAAGCTGAATGTGAAGTACTTGACATACTTGAGGAACAGCAGACACAGGAACAAGGATATATATGCACATTCAAAGAAATGACTGTTTTGCAGTTTATACAGTTACATAATTTGAAATATGATGCTAATGTTGTTGGTAAAGTACTAAAAAAATATGGATATGAAGCAAAACGTAAAAAGATAAACGGTGAAACAACGAGAGTAATCAATTTACCATATAAAAAATGCAATTTTCCAACTTGTATGTAAAGGTGAACAGCACAAAAAAATTGCTGTTCACCTTTTTTTTCCCTATTTATAGGCTTTTTTAAGCTATTTTGTTCAATTTCACAAGAGAAGGTGAACAGCGGCAAAAAAATTGCTGTTCACCGCTTTTTTCCCTATTTATAGGGAAAAACTTCAAAAAAGGTGAACAGCGGCAAAAAAATTGCTGTTCACCGCTTTTTTCCCTATTTATAGGGAAAAAGTACCCCAAGGTGAACAGGTGAACAGCAATTTTCTATACTAAATACTAAATTGGGGTAAACTGGTAAACCATACATACGGTTAACCAGAAACCCCCTGTTTTTAAAAAGAATAGAAAATTGCTGTTCACCTGTTCACCTTTTTTTAAAAAATACCTATTTTACGTTGAAAAACAGGTGTACAGCTATTTTTTATTTGCTGTTCACCTTTTTTATTTGCTGTTCACCTTTTTTATTTTTTCTTTGTGCAGATTGACTAATGTATTTTAGAATAAGTTTATCTATTTAATTATAGAAAATTAATTTTATCGATTGATTTAATACACATTTTAAAAATATATAAAATTAATACTAAAATTTGGATAAATATTGTAAGTAATTGGAATTGAAATTTAATATTTTTTGTGATATAATCTCAATGTGTTTTATAATTTATTAAAAATTAAGGAGAAAAAATGAAATTAAAATCAAAACGTATACTATCTGGTTTATTAGCAACACTTACATTAGGTCAGAATTTATTATGTAATAATGCTACTATTATTACCAGTCTAACAACAAAAGCATCAGAAATTAAAACTTCAGCTGTAAATAAAGAGGATTTGGTTAATGGCATTATAGACCGTGCCAATGAATTAAGATATTCTAATTCAGGTGGTTCAGAAATATCATTATTTTCTTTATTTGGCGGTAATAAGAATAATACAATTGATAGTCTTAATATTAGTGGATATGTTGGATTAGAAGACAATAGAACAGTAGAAATTTCTGTGATTATATTTGATGATAATTGGAATACTATTGCTGAAACTACTGTTTATCCTAATGAGTACTTTAGTATTTCCGCAGACAATATAAAAAATTCAACTTCAACTACTCATGTAAAAATTGAGTGTGATGGTTATCTTCCACGTTTTTATAAAGATATGGGTTTTGGTTCATATCAATTAGGTACAGCAGATAAACCGGAAGTCTTGTATTTTGGTGATACTACATATAACCCTGATGCGGAGAATCAATGGAGTGATGAAGTAATTAACTCCAATGACCTTGATTTTGTTGGAAATCAAGTCGGAAAACGTAAAGGCGATGAAGATTTTGATGACCGTTATGACTTAAACCATGATGGATTTATTAATAATGACGATATTGCTATCATTGCTGAATATGATGGTTATAATTATGATGAAAATACTGGAAATCTCTATACAAATGAGGATAAAAATGAATGGTTTAATATTGGAACTGTTCCAGAATATATAGAGAGTATTCTTGGATATGACTTGAATGGCGATAATGTTATAGATAGTAATGATCAGCAGATTATTTGTGATTTATATCCATATGGAGCAGTAAAAGGTGATGAAGACTTTAAACAGCTCTCTTATATGGATATTAATAACAACAATGTGATTGACAATGAAGATTATGAATATTTTTCTAATTATATTGCCATACACGATGGATATAATCCATACAATGATTATATCTATAATTTAACACTTACAGGTAATTCTTCTCACGATTCTGCTATGTATCTTGAAAATACTAATTTAGATTTAGCAGAATACAGCTTAGTTATTAATGGTAATTTTGTTTTCAGAACTCAAAATCCATACAATTCAATGTGGGATAATAATCCAGGTGTCACTCTAAACATTGGAAATGGTGGATTAGCTATTAGTGGTCAGTTCGATTTTGGACAAGCTAATAGTTATGATAAAATTATTATGACGGAAGATGCAGGGCAATTATATATCTGGGATAACTGGAATTATATTACTCTTGCTGATATGGAAGGTTTATGGACTGCCGGAGAAATTGCATTTTTTGGAAGTACGTGGCAAGTCAATGAAGCTTCTGGTAAAAAATCAGTATATTCAACTGGAACACATAAAATTTTATTTGGTGGTTGTGAGAATAATCAACAAGTAATTCGTTGGGATAATACTTGCGAAACTATTTATAATCCTGATACGGGTGAACGAAATACTGAAAGAACTTTTAATTTTGATTATAAACAAGGTGATTTATGTTTAGGTGTATTACTTAAAGAAGAATATACTCCAGAAAACTATTATTTTCGTCCGGAAATTCCAGATTATATAGCATATTATCAAGATGTTGATAATAACGGTATTAATGATTCTATTGATAAGATTCTTAAAGATGGAGAAGTCAGCAAAGAAGAATATACTGAAAATAAAGAATTAATAGATGAATTTGTAATATCCAATTTTGGTAATACTTCAGAAGAAAAAGAAGCTATTGCTAGATTAATTTCGCCAGATAATCCGTATGAGGAAGAAAACACCAAATCACTTCTTGAATATGCTTATGATGGAATTTGCTATATAAAAGATAAAGGCGAAGAATTTGTTGTAAAAACTTTTGAATATGGAAAAGAAGTTGTTACTACTTTAGCAGAAGAAATTCCTGATGCGGTAGAAGTTATATATGATGGAGCAAGATTAATTATTTCGCTTTCCCCAGACCCAATTTGCCAAAGCATTGACTTTGTTTTAAGTGTTTGGGATGTAGTTGATGATATAGGTAAATTTGAATGTACTACAGAATGGTGGACAGATTTTGGTATTGATGTTCTTGGTGTGATTCCTTATGTTGGTGTAGCTAAAGAATTTATCAAGACTGGAAAAGCTGCTGATAAAGCAATTGACATAGCGAAGTATTCAAAAGTAGATGGATTAACTGGTTGGATTAACCAAAAAGGATTAATAAAAACTGCTGAAAAGGTAGCTAAAGGTTCATCAGATAGTGTTCCTAAAGTATTTAATTCTGTAATAGATAATGTTATAGATGATGCTGATGGTATTTTAAAGAACACTGACCTTAATAATAAAATTGATAAATTAACAAAAGTTGTTAAAGAAACTGCTACTTCTGTTAAACCTGGAGCTAAAGTTAATTTAGATAAAATTAATTTAGATAGAAACGTTAGTGTAATCGATATATTTGTTGACGATGCTAAAAGAACAGATAAAAAAGTTTCTGAAATCATTGAAAAATCGTTAAAAGCCGAAAAAATAGATGAAGCAAAATTTGTTGTAGATAAATACAGCAGATTAAAAAATGTATTCAGTAAAGTTTCTGATATATCACAAATTATTGAGTTTGTAGATGAATATGGTGAGAAAGCTGAAAAATCCTTACAAAAATATGCAGAATATAATGATGATTCACAATTAAGGTATGCTATAGAAATAATTATAAAATTTAAGTCGGATGGAATAGCAGCACTTACAAGAACTACAGGTGAGATACAAAATTCTTTGGACGAAATAAATGAATATAGAAATAAAAATAACTGGCAACCTTATTCAAAAGATAGTAAAGATACAGTAGCCTTTTCTGATTTTAATAATGAAAGAATTTGGGGAGTCAATTCTGGACATTATTCTGAAGAAGAAGACAGAATGGCAAGAGATTACCACTCTAAATATAATAAAACTCATTATCCAGAGCATTTTCTTAGTGAAAAATATAATTTTGGTACATCACAAGTATTTACACATGCTGAAGGTCAAGTTATAATGAAAATACATAAAAAGTGTATAGAAAACAAAATATCCTTGCCAAATACTTTAAACATTTATGTTGATAGAGGAACATGTGGTAATTGTAAAAATTATCAAATTGAATTGACAAAAGCTTTAGGAATTAATAACTTAATTATGATTAATTCTAATGGTAATCAACTTTTATATTATGGAAATGATAGTTATTCACATTATTTTATTATTGATTCTAGTGGAAAAATTAAAAAATGTACTTTTAGTACAGGGAAACAAGGTTTTATAAGAGAATATAATAATAACCTAGAAAATGTAATGAGTTGATTAACAAATTCATTAACAAATATTAAAAAAGGAGGAAGTTTATGAAACATACACTTTTTATATCATCATTTGAGAATAATGCTATAAAAGATATAGACCCTAAGTTGATGCATAAGTATATTATAGATGATTTTGAAAACTATTGGTTCAGTAATACAAATGATACTGAAATTCAATATTTTGAAGACAATAAATTAATGTCTGGATTAACAATAGGTGTTAACCAAACTTATGGAATATATCTAAAATATGTTAATTTAAATACATTTGAAGAGAAGCTTTCATTGTATGATAAATCAAAATTAAATGAGGTCGTAGATGGTGCTAATTGTGAACTTTGGGTTTCAACTGGGCTTTTTTTGCCAAAAGAATTAGCATGGGAAGTTATAAAGGAGTTTTTAGAAACCGGTAAAGCTTCAGATAAAATCAAATGGATTTCACCAGATGATATACCAGAGAACGGAAACTATTTCTAAAATATAAAAATTACAAGTGACATATTCCCCCACCTAAAGAGGTGGGGGAATTCTTGCTGTATTTAATTAAACTGGATAAAAAGGGAGTGCAGAGGGAACATCTGCCACAATACTTCTTTTGATATGTCGCTTGCGGAATGTCTAAAGTAGTATTGTGTTATTACGTTATTACGTTTCTATCGCAAAAAACTTGACAAAAATATTATTTCAGGATATAATAACATTAATACTCCTTATGAATATTCCCTCCCAGCCAATTTTTATTGAAAGAAAGTGATGTTATGCCAGTAACTATTAGCACACATAATGGCACAGCCGTTGCAAGAGAACATAACATAAGAAATGAAAAAGTTGTAAGCAAAGAAAAGCATATCAATCCTGATGGCATACACGAAATTTGGATTGATGAGCCAATCAGACAAGCTTATAAAAGATTGTTCGGTGAAAGTGTACAAAACTATAATAACAAACAGACAAGAGCAGACCGAAAAATTGATAGTTACTATCATAATATTTGCAAAGATAAAAAGAAACACCCCGTTTATGAAATGATTATTGGTGTGTATGGTAAATCAGAGAACGGCTCGCCAATATGTTCAATTGAGCAAGGCAAGGCAATAATGCAGAAGTTTGTTCAGGATTGGAGCAGAAGAAATCCTAATCTTGAACTCATTGGAGCATACTATCACGCTGATGAGGACGGAGAACCGCATGTGCATTTAGATTATATTCCTGTTGCTCACGGTTATACAAAGGGTATGGAAACTCAAACAGGACTTGTCAAAGCTTTAGGTGAGCAAGGCTTTGAAAAGAATGGCAGAGCAACCGCACAAATACAATGGGAAAAGCGTGAAAATGATTATCTTACAAGGCTTTGTGAAGATGTTGGCTTAACTGTGATACACCCACAAATAGAAGGCAGAAAACACATTGAAACGCAAACTTTTAAACTTCAAAAACAAATTGAAGAACTTCAAAAAGAAAAAGTAAAACTTCAAGAAGCACATTCAGAAGAATTGTTACAAAAAGCAAACTTTTTAAAGAACATTATGGAAAAAGCAACCGGAGGCAAAAAACTAACTAAAGATGAAATAGCAAAAATAGAAAACATCGCAGCTATTGTTAAGGAATTTCAAAAATATACTGAATCTGCAAAAAAAACTCTTAAATCAGCAAAAAACAAAGAAAATTCAGCAAATAAGTTGATTGACAACATAAATGAACAGATACATAAACAAGCCAAAGAACTTGCAAAAGAAAGCATTACGACAGCCTTAGAGGGAACTATTACTGACAGAGAAAAAAGACTTGAAAATTATTGTAGTAAAATTAAATTCTCTGATGGAACAACAATATTAGACGGTTTTGAAAAAGAAGAAAATCAATTGAAAAGACAGGCTGTTGAACGTGCTGAAAAACAACAAGCTACTGCTCCTTTGTTTTCACGTGAAAAAATTATGAAACAATTTGAATCATCATCAGAACAACAACTAAAAAAGAATAAATCTCAGAAACGTGAAATACAAGACTTATCACGTTAATATACTTACAAAGTGTAATTGCTTTTTTAAATTAAGACTTGACAAATTGTTCCTCATCTACTATAATTAAAAAAGCAAATAAAAGTGCCGTTAAAGTGAGGTCAACACTTTAACGGCAAGGGTAACTGTAGTAATATCCTCCAAAGAATTACTATACTATATCTTGATTATATCAAACAAAAAAAATTTTGTCAAGACTTTAATTGATAATTTAAGAACATAGTAAGACGTTACTCACCCTGTATTTGAGAATATAGGGTATTTTTGTACCCTTTTGCAGAAAACACACTTTTAAAACAGGAAAGGACTTACTATGAATGATACAATCGAAAAATTAAAGCCGTTTCTCCTTGATTATGTAGAAGAAATCACCGCTAAATCAATAAATGGCGGTAAAGACCAGTACATATGCCCCTTATGCCATAGCGGGACAGGCTCTCATCACTCAGGAGCATTTACCGTATACCCTGATACCAACAGCTATCATTGCTTTGCCTGCGGTGCTAACGGTGATATTTTCAACTTATATGGCGAAATAAACCATATCAGCGATTTCAAGACCATTGTTGACGAATTATCAGCGAAATATAATATTCTTTCTTATCAGCCAGTAACACCAAATAAAAAGATTTCAAAGCCAGCAGAACCCAAACAAGAAAAAGACTATACAAATTTCTTTTCTGTCGCCGAACAACATCTTAATCAGACTGACTACCTGACAAAAAGAGGAATATCCCCCAAAATACAGCAAAAATTTCATTGCGGATATGTTCCTAACTTTATGTACAAAGGAAATCAGACTACATCAGCGGTAATAATTCCTACTTCAAAAGGCTCGTATATGTGGAGAAGTACAACCGAAAACCTTAAGCGTAAGCGTGGTACAGTACATATCTTGAATCCATCTGCCTTGAACTCTCCATACTGTTTTGTAGTTGAAGGTGAAATTGACTGTATGAGTGTTGTGGAATGTGGCTTTTCGTGTATCGGTTTAGGCTCAACAAGCAATATCCGTAAGATATTTGACTATGACACTTCAAAAACCGTTCTCATTATTGCTTTGGATAACGATAAAGATGGTCGCAGAGCTTCTGTTGCTCTTGCAAATGAATGCGATGAACGCAGTGTGCCTTATATTGTCGCTGAGAGCAACGTATGGGGCGATTATAAGGACGCTAACGAACTCCTTATAGTAGATAGGGCAAGGCTCATATCAAGCTTACAGGAGCATTTAAAGCGTGCTACAACGCTGAATAAAGACCAATGGCTCAAAGATACATTTAAACGTAAACAGACTTCTTTTACATCGACCACAACACCCATTAATAAAAAGCCAATGATTGATTATGAATTATTTACTGAATCACTAAAAAAACAGGAATATTCAATAAAATACAATCAAATTACCCATACTTTTGAGTTTTTTGGCTTTGATAAGGGAGAAAGTGCAGAACATTTGGCAGAGAACGTTCCAACAATCCTGCAAGACCAATTAAAAAAAGAATATACCCACGTCTCAAAACAGCTTGTAATGGATTACATTACCCGATATGCCACAAGAAACAAGTATAATCCCGTTCTTGACCAGATTAAAACTACCAAATGGGACGGTAAAGACCGGATAGAAGAAATATATAGCATATTCAGAATACCGCCTGAAAACACAGAGGAAGGCAAATACAGCCGTATTTACATCAAAAAATGGCTTATGCAAACCGTTTGTGCATTGTTCAATGTCATTGAATGTCCGTTCTCCCTTGATATTATTTTGATATTTAAGGGTAGGCAAGGTATAGGAAAGACTCGTTTTTTTGAAAAGCTGGCACTTAAATCTCAATTCTTCGGTGAGGGTATATGCCTTGACCCTCGTGACAAGGACAGCGTTATGCAAGCCACAAGCAAATGGATAAGTGAATTAGGTGAAATAGGCTCTACAATGCGTAAAGATATGGACAGTGTAAAAGCATTCCTCACGAAGTCAACAGACGAATACAGAACGCCTTACGGTAAAGCAAGCTTACATTATCCCC
>ERZ808240.3137-NODE-3137-length-16602-cov-32.857195_pt1 | contig 16602 bp, 19 predicted proteins | sample MGYA00521084_ERZ808240 | MGnify/ENA primary metagenome ERZ808240 (study PRJEB31516, sample SAMN03275571) | gut metagenome | biome: mammalia-associated habitat; material: feces | host: Papio cynocephalus | place: Kenya | collected 2012-08-06 ... | reverse complement strand
AGCATCGCTGCGTCTTCTTCCGGCAATCGGCATCCCGCCAACAGCAGCAGCGCCATTCCCACAACTGGCCGAATCTTCATGTCCTATCCTTCGGTATGTGTTTCGTACAACCAAAGTATAGGCTGTTCCGATCCTTATGACAAGACGGTCATAATCAAACGGTAGGCTTCGGTGATGTCTTTGAATTTTTCCTCCAGCGTTTTATCGCCGCCCGTTGTGTCGGGATGGCAGATTTTCGCCAGCCGTTTGTAGTTTGTTTTGACTTGCTTTTTATCCAAAGGAAAAGTCAATTCCAAAATCCGCGCCGCCGCTGTCAAAGCGGGATCCGTCACAGGTTTATCGGCTGTTTTCGGTTTGGCGGATTTATCGCCGAACGCTTCGCGCTTCAAGCCCAAAGGATCGGCGAACAGTCCGGAGGCAATCCGTTCTCCCATGTCCCAAGTCGGCCGTCCCCAGCCGTAATCGTCTTTCAGCTGCTGTTCGATTTCGGCTTCGGTCATGTCGGCGTAGTAGTCCCATTTTGCATTGTATTCGCGGACATGTTCCAAGCAAAACCAGTAATAATCTTTCAGCGATTTGTCTTTGGGCGCGCGGTATTCGCCCGCGCACGGACATCCCGGAACGTCGCACGGCCGTTTCGGCGGTTCCGGTTCATGCCGCCATGACGAATAGGAAAATTTAGTCCGGCGTCCCATTGTTTTCATCCTTGTACCAATCGGGCCATTGGCGTTTGACCATTTCGCCGGAACTGTCCCATGCAACACATGAATCCAAAGGATCGGGCTTGACGCCGCGGCAGTATTTCATCAAGCGGACTTGGCTGACGGCCTGAAAAGCCGCGCCCGCCGCTTCAACCAGCAGCCCGAACAAATGCGCGCACCCCGATTTTGCGGGAATGGCACGGTGGACTTCCTTGGAAAAACCTTTGCAAATTTTCAGTCCGACGACGGCTTTGAAAGCGGCTTCGGCGCACGGGCATTGCTTGTAAGGAAATTTGTCCAGCTTGACCTCCAATCCGCGAACAGTCAAATCGTCGTCAACGGTCAGCCTTAACTGCAAATCGTGAAAAGATTCGCCTGCCGGCACCATTCCGCCGCGGTCGAAGCACGGATAATCGAACGGACGGCGGTCGACAAAACGCGCGTCAATATCCCACAGCCCGTCGTCACGCCGGTATCCCGTGCAAAAAGTGTGACGAAAGTAAACTTCTTCGCGTTCGACAGGGACGGACAAAGGCATTTATTCCTCCAAAACAGACGCAACCGCGGATTCGGGAACGTCTTTGACGACGCGGGCCTGTCCGACGGCAGTCGGCAAAACAAAGTTCAAACGGTTGGACAGGGCTTTTTTGTCCTTGTGCATCAAAGCAAGCAAGCCCGCCGTTTCATAGCCGTCGAATTTGACGGGAAGTCCGATTTTTTCAAAATGCGCGGCGATTCGCGGGGCGAGTGCGCTCAATCCCAGTTTTTCCGCCAGCTTTGCCGCGTATACGCATCCCGCCGCAACTCCTTCGCCGTGCAGAATCGCCATATTCGACGCCGCTTCAAAAGCATGGCCGAACGTATGCCCCAAGTTCAGCAAAGCCCGTTCCCCCGTTTCTTCGCGTTCGTCGGCGATAACGATCCGCGCTTTGGTTTGAACGCTTTGTTCAACGGCAAAGGTAACGGCGCCGTCGTCCAAAGCAACGACTTTTTCACCGTTTTGTTCCAGCCATTCCCAAAAATCCGCACGCTTGATGAGGCCGTATTTCGCGACTTCCGCATACCCTGCAAGGATTTGACGGCGGGGCAGGGTTTTCAAAGTGTCCGTGTCAATCAGAACCGCTTTCGGCTGATAAAAAGTTCCGATTAAATTTTTGCCCGCCCGCGTGTCGATTGCGGTTTTTCCGCCGACCGAACTGTCCGTTTGCGCCAGAAGCGTTGTCGGAATTTGAATAAAGTCAATGCCGCGTTCCAAAATCGACGCGCAAAAGCCCGCAATGTCGCCGACAACGCCGCCGCCCAAAGAAATCAAAGCCGAATGACGGTCGCATCCTTTGTCCAAAACGGCGTCCGTTACGGCTTGGACGGTCTGCCAGCATTTTGCGTTTTCACCGGCGGGAATGACAAGGATTTCGGCATCCAAAGCCTGCGCGGCGCGGTTCAGATACAACGGCGCAACGTTTTCATCGGAAACGATGAAAGCTTTTCCGCGCAGACGGGTTTTCAGCAAAGCGCCCGCTTTATCCAGCAATCCTTTGCCGATAAAGACGGGATAGCTCCGTTCTTTCAAATCGACGGTAATTGTTTTAACGTCTTGCATATTCGTTCACCGTTGCCACGACCCGCCGCAGCACTTGCCCCAAAGTTTCCGTGTTATATTTAAGGATGATGTCCGCCGTTTCATAGATGGCGCGCCGTTTTTCCATCAAATCGGCAATGACCTGCTGCGGGTTGCCCGTGTTCAGCAAAGGACGGTGCGTCCGTCCCGCCGTGTTTCGGACGATAATCGATTTGTCGGCGTCCAGAAACAGTGTGACCGCCCGCCGTTTCGCGATTTCGCGCGTTTTTTCGGACAGAAAAGCGCCGCCGCCCGATGACAGAATACAACGCTTGCCGTTCAGCAGACGTTCCATGACGCGTTCTTCGCCGCGGCGGAATTCCTCTTCGCCGAATCGGGCGAACAAATCGGCGCAGGAGCTGCCGCCGGCTTTTTCCACTTCGGCATCGCCGTCGACGAACGGCACACCGTAAATGCGCGCCAAACGGCTGCCGATGCTGGTTTTTCCCGCCCCCGGCATGCCGACCAGCATCAGCGTTTTGGTCAGCGGATAGGGAAAATGCAACAGGGTATTGCCGCGGTAGGACATCGAGTCTCCTTTAATTTCTAACTTTCTGTTAACTTGATTATGACATAATAATAAAACTTTCAATACCGTTTTAACTGAAAGGTGTTTTTAATGCGTCGCAAATCCCGTTGGTACATTTACCCGATTATCCTTGCCGTTGCGGGGTTCGGGCTGTTTGTTGCGTTGCACGATTACCGGATGCCGCAAACCGATGTTGAAAAAGACATCCCCTATGCGCGTCTTCAGAAATAGTCTGCTGATTTTTTTGCTGACGGCTGCGGGCGCGCACGCCGAAGTTCCCGTTGTGCGGCAATCCGCTTTGCATAAAATCGAACCCGATTCTTACGGGTTGGAAATCGTGCGCTCCAATGATTTTTTAAACGCGGGGATGTGGGATAAAACCGCTTTCGGTCAGGCCGTTTCTTTGATTCGGGCGATGAAGCCCGTGTCGTTGACGGCAACGGCTTTGCAGCGCGGGATTTTATTGGCGACGGCGCGGCCGCCCGCGTTTACGCCGAAAAACGAATGGCTGACCGTCCGTATGGAAAAGCTGTTCGAGTGGGGGCTGTTTGACGATGTCGTGCAGCTGGGTGAAAAAATTCCGGAAAATCTGCAAACGGAAAAACAGCGGAAAATCATTTCCGATGCCTTGCTGCTGACGGATTTTCAGCGGGCGTGCGCGGGACGGAACGGCAATCCGGAACAGGTGCGCCTGTTGTGCGAAGCTTTGAACGGCAACGAAGACGAAGTGTTCCGTTTGTCTGAAATCGTCGGAGAGCAAGGTGGCGACGCGTATGTTTTGAAGGCGGCGGACGCGTTTTTTTCCAAAACGCCGTTCAGTGAAACGCCTCCTGCGGCGACAGCTCCGAATATCGCGGCGGCGCGGCTGGCGGGGGTTGATTTTTCATCGCTGATTGACGACAACGCGGCGTTGTGGGTGAAAAAAGCCTATGTCGAAACGACATCGATTCCTGCGGAAAAAAGATTGCCCGTTGCGGAAAATCTGGCTCAGCAGGGATTGCTGAATCCCGTCGAACTGAGGACGTTGTACGATGAAACGTCGTTTTTGACGGGTGATTTGGAACACGATTTCGCCGAGGCTGAACGGCGCAAAGCGGCGGCGGCCTTTGCCGCGGCAACCAAAGATTTATGGGAAAATCAAATCGCCGATGCCGATATTTTGCCGGATTCTTTGTGGAGAATCAAAGGGTTTATGGCGGCGAACCTGCCGGAAAAAGCCAAATCGTGGGTTGAAAAGGCGGAATTGACGTTCCCCGATTCGCCTACGGTTGTTCAAGGGTGGGCGTATGCTGAACTGCAGCCCGAAACGGAGCGGTGTTTCATGCCTTTTCTGGAATTGATGATACGGGCGGACGTTCCCGCCGAACGCATAGATGCAATCATGGCGGTTTATACGGTGATGAATTTGGTGCCCAACGACGAATATTGGAATTTGTCGACGCTGACTTTGCCGTCTTTGCCGGAACGAAAGGGTTCCGCCGCGGAACAGGTGCTGAAAGCGATTGCGGGAATGACGGAACGTCCGGACGGACTGTTGCAGGGACTGGGAAGTCTGCAACAAATGGGGTTTGAACGTGAAGCTTTGCGCATAGCCGTTGAAACGGAAGCCGTGCCGTGAACGAACTGATTGTGGCTTTTTTGGAAATGCTGCAGGCGGAACGCGGCGCGGCCGGAAACACAACGCTGGCGTATACGCGCGATTTGCAGGATTTTGAAAGTTTTTTGACCGGACGCGGGCGGAACTTCGTTTCGGCGGAGCTTTCCGATTTTCGAGCTTATTTGGCGTCGCTGGCGGAAAACGGGCTGTCCGTGCGCACGCAAAGCCGCCGTTTGTCCGCTTTGCGCGAGTTTTACAAATTTCTGTTCACCGAAAAAATCCGCAGGGACAACCCGCCGGAAGCCCTTGATTCGCCAAAGCTGGGGCGGCCTTTGCCGAAATATCTGTCCGAAGCCGAAATCGGCCGTTTGATTGACGCGGTCAAGAAATTACCCGCCTATCAGCAATCAAGAATGCGCGCGCTGACCGAAGTCGCCTATGCGTCCGGACTGCGCGTGTCCGAATTGGTAGGACTTCCTTTGTCCGTGGCGAATTTGAAAGACAATACGATGTCGGTTCGCGGCAAAGGCGGCAAAGACAGAATCGTTCCTTTGACGGACATCGCCAAGCGTGCGGTTTCCGACTGGCTGAGCATGCGCGAACTGCATTTGCCCAAAGGCCGCCCGTCAAAATGGCTGTTTCCCGCTCCGAACAAGGAAGGACACTTGAGCCGTTTCGCTTTTTATCAAGAACTCAAACAGCTGGCGGCGGCCGCGGGAATTTTGCCTTCAAGGGTGTCGCCGCACGTTTTGCGCCATTCGTTCGCGTCGCATTTGGTGGCTCATGACGCGGATTTGCGTTCCGTCCAGCAAATGCTGGGACACAGCGATATCGCGACGACGCAAATCTATACGCACATTCTGGACGACAGGCTGAAACAAACCGTCGAAAAAAGCCATCCGCTGACGGATGAAAACTTTTTGACGGAAATTTTAAAAAAATGAAGACGAACGGCTTTTGACCCGCTATAATCCCGCCTATGAAAATTATAACGCAATACATTTTGAAACAGATGCTGTTCGGCTTTGTCTTGATTACGTCGGGACTGCTGATGATTGTGTGGCTGTCACAATCTTTGCGCCTGTTTGAAATGCTGCTGAATTCCAAAGTGTCGGTCTGGCTGTTCGTGCGTTTGACGCTGACGCTGGTTCCCAGTTATCTGTCGATTATTTCGCCGATTGCGTTGTTCGCGGTAACGCTGTTCACTTACAACCGCTTGATTGCCGATCGGGAACTGATTGTGTTGCGCGCGGCGGGGCTGAGCCCGCTTCAGCTGGCCAAGCCCGTGTTCGCCGTCGGAACGCTTTTTACGATTTTGGGATTTTACATCTCGCTGATTTTGGTGCCGGCGGCAACGGCGGACTTCCGTTCTTTGCGCTGGAAAATCCAGCATGACGTTTCACATCTGCTGCTGCAGGAGGGCGAGTTCAACGAAGTCGGCAAAGGCATTACCGTTTATATCAAGTCAAAAGCTTCCGACGGCGCGCTGGAGGGAATCATTCTGCATGACGGCCATTCTTCCAAAAGCGAAGTGATTTTAATGGCCGAAAAAGGAACGATTGCGTATCACAACGGCGTGCCGCAGATTTCCATGCTGAACGGATCCAGACAGGAAATCGTCGCCAAATCGGAACGGTTTTCGATATTGGATTTCGATTCGTATACAATGGATTTCCTGTCGTCGTCGGATAAAAGGGATTTCCGTTTCAAAAACGCTGGCGAACGCAGTTTGCGCGAATTGCTGACCATGACGGAACAGGAACTGCTGACGCCGAAAAACTACCGCCGCTTCCGTTTGGAAGGGTTTAAACGGTTGTCTTTGCCGTTCTACAATCTGTCTTTTATGCTGATTGCGGCGACGGGGCTGCTGACGGGCGTGTTTAACCGCCGCGGGAACAACAGGCGCGTCATTGCGACCGTTTTGACGATGGCCGCGGTGCAAATCGGAGGATTGTGCGCCGAAAATATGACAATGCGCAACCTTAACTTTGTGCCGCTGCTGTTTGTGTTTTCCATGGGGCCGATTTTTATTTGTCCGTATTTGCTGAAAAACGCGGGAATGTTTCCTTTCTTGAAATGGAAAAACAAAATCGCCGCCATGAAAAAAAAGTCGGAATGGCTGCGTAAAAACAACAAAAGAAAGCGCAAGACAAAATGATTCGGCTGATTTTAACGGTTGCGCTTTTGCTTTGTTCCGAAACGGCGCGTGCGGTTGACGACGAAAAACCCGTGGATTTTTCCGCAGACGAATTGACGTACAACCGTGAACTGAACTTGGTTACCGCGCGCGGCAACGTTACTTTTGTGCAGGACGGATCGACCATGAAGGCGGATCACGTCAATTTCAGCCCTGCCGACAATGTCGTCATCGCGTCGGGAAATGTTGAAATTTATACGCCGGACGGAGGACTGGTGCAGGCGAATTATGCCCGTCTGTCGGGTGAAATGAAGGAAGGCGTCATCCGCAAAATCCGTTACACCCTGTCGGATAAGTCCGTGCTGACGGCGGAAAAGGCCGAACATATTCAAGGCAATTTCACGCAGTTTGAAGAAGTTGCGTATTCTTCGTGCGATTTTTGTCGGGACGGCAGCCGTTTTTGGGAAGTCAAGGCGGAAAAAATGACGCACGACAAAACGGCGCATGACATGACGGCGCACAATGCCACGATGACGGTCAAAGACGTGCCGCTGCTGTATGTGCCGTATTTCACGTATCCCGATCCGACGGTCAAGCGGCGTTCCGGTTTCTTGATGCCGTCAATCAAATCCAACCGCGCCATGGGGATTGGTGCGATTATTCCGTATTATTGGGAAATATCCCCTTATACAGATTTTGTGTTTTCCCCGTGGGTGGCGGCGAACGGGATTTTGACGGCCGGCGAATTGCGGCATAATTTTTCGCAGGGCAAAATGCAGCTGAGCGGATCGTTTATCGAAGACCGCTATAACGTCAAAGGGGACTTGGACTGGAACATCAACGATATTTGGCGGTTCCGCACGAACGTTGATTACGCGTCCGACGACACCTATCTGCGCCGGTACGATTTAAGGGACGATTACACGCCGTGGCTGACGTCTTCCGCGGGGGTTGAAGCGCTGACGTCCGACACTTATTTTTATCTGGGCGGCGCGTATTACCGCAACATGCGCGCGAATATCAACGACGACACCATACCGCGCGTTTTTCCGCTGATGACTTTTGCCGAAAACGTGGAAACGGGATTCGGCGGGTACTGGAGCTTGGGGGCGTCTTCGGCCGTTTTAAAGCGGAAAGTCGGCGATGACAGTTCACGTCTGTCTTTCGAGGGCGGCTATCATTTGCCGGGGATTTCCGATTGGGGCGCGGTTTACGATTTTGATGCAACGGCCGTTTTCAACGCCTATAAAATCAGCGACTACACCTATCGGGTTGACGGGCGGAAAAAAACGTTCGACGGGGACGTCGCGTCTTTCCATCCGCAGGCGTCGCTGAAAGTGTCGTATCCGTTTGTCCGTGTGGGTGAAAACATTACGCAGGTTTTGGAACCGATTGTCATGGGGGTTGTCGCGCCGAATTCGGAAACGTCCGAAAAAATCCCCAATGAAGACAGCAACGATTTGGATTTTGACGACACAAACCTGTTCAGTGAAAACCGTTTTGTCGGCTATGACCGCTACGAAGCGGGATCGCGCGTCAATTACGGCGTCCAATGGAGCGCGTACGGCAAAAGCGACGGGCGGGTTTCCGTTTTAATCGGGCAAAGCTACCGTTTTTCGGACAGGGACGCTCTGCCGTTCGATTCGGGGTTGAGCGAAAAACCGTCGGACATTGTCGGCAGAATCATGCTCTATCCCAACAATTTCATCGGTTTAAGCTATTCTTTCCGCGCGGACAGAAGGAACTTGGATTTCAACAGAAGCAATCTGTCTTTGAACGTCGGGAACGCTTTATTGCGGGCGGAAGTGTCGTATATGAACTTGAAAAACCGCAAATCCTCCTTGTCCGATTACGATTCGCGCGAAGAAATCACCTATACGCTGACATCGAATCTGACGCGTTATTGGCGGGTCAAGTTCTATCAGCGCGTCAACCTGTCCGAAGGAAACGGAAACGGCATTTTGGAAACCAGCGGCTTTGTGCGGTATGAGGACGAATGTTTCGCTTTTGAAACAGGATTGCAAAAGGAATACACGCACGACCGCGATTACGAAAACGGTATATCGTTCAAGCTGGGATTGGAATTCAAGCCGTTCGGCGCGTTTAATTTGTAAGGACAGGACATGCGGTTGATTTTGGTCGGACTTTTGTTGTTGCTGGGCACTGCGGCGCACGCTCAAACCCGAATTTTGGCGCAAGTCAACGACGATATCATTTCCGAACGCGACTTTGACCGGCGTTTGGCATTGCTGCATATCACCAACAATGTTGACGTTGATGACGGCGACGTTCAAAAACGGCTGCTGAATCTGCTGATTGACGAAAAATTGAAACGGCAGGAAGCCGCGCGGGTCGGTGTTGCCGTTTCAAAAGCCGAAGTCAAACAGGCTTTGAAGGAAGCTTTGCGCGAAAACGGACTGGACTTTGACACGGTGCAAAAGAAAATGGCGGTCAAAGGATTGTCGGCCGATGTGCTGGAACAGCAGGTTGAAAGCGATTTGCTGTTTGTCCGCGCGATTCGCAAAACGGCAGGGCGGCAAAGCGAACCGACGGAAGCGGAAATTGAAGAAAAGCTTGCCGAATTGACGGCTCAAACCAAGGAAAAACAGTATTTGCTGTCCGAAATCAAGTTGCCCGTTAAAACGGAAGCGGACGACGCTGCCGTGTACGGGCAGGCCATGCGGCTGATTATGCAAATGCGCGACGGGGCGGGTTTTGAAGATTTGGCGAAAAAAAACTCTCAATCGGCATCGGCGGGGCAGGGCGGCTTTATCGGCTGGGTTTCCGAATCCGCTTTGGATGAGCCTGTGCGCGAAGAACTGTCGCTGTTGCAGGCGGGACAGCTGAGCTCCCCCGTCCGCGTCAAGGGCGCTTACTTGATTTTGGCCTTGCGCGCCGTGCGCGACCCCGAACGGATGAAAGAACAGGAAGCCGTGCGGCTGGTTCAGCTGTTTTTGCCCGACAACTTTTCCAAACGGACGGAGGCTTTGCGCGAATTGCCGTTGGTAAAAGGAAATTGTTCCCGTTTCAAAGCGCTGAGCGAACGGCTGAACACAACGCCGCGCGTTGAATTGGGAGCCGTGCCTGTGGCGGATTTGCCGCCTGCGATTGCTAACGCCGTGCGGGAAACAAAATTGCAGTTTCCGACCGTGCCGATAAAAATCGACGGAGGGGAATTGATTTTAATGCCGTGCGCTTTTGAAAAACTGTCGCCTTTGCCGTCGAAAGAGGCGATTAAAGCCCGGTTGGAAAGCCATGCGCTGGAAGCCGCCGCCGCCCGCCGTATGCGGGAACTGCGCCGCGAAGCGATTACGGAGATTCGCCCATGATTTTGCCGTCTTTGAAAGAAGTCATTGCGCAAAACGGTTTGTTCGCCAAAAAAACGCTGGGGCAGAATTTTATTCTGGATACCAATCTGCTGGACAAGATTGTCCGTTCCGCAAAAGCCCGCAATGCAGACGCTTTTGAAAACGGGACGGTCATCGAAGTCGGTCCCGGTCCAGGCGGGTTGACGCGCGCGATTTTGGAAAACGGCGCAAAGCGGCTGACCGTCATTGAAAAAGACGAACGCTGCATGCCGATTTTGGAACAAATCCAAGCGGCTTATCCCGACCGCATGACAGTGATGAACACGGATGCGCTGACGGTTGACGCGGCGGCGCTGGGCAATGCCCCGCGTGTCGTCATATCGAATTTGCCCTATAATGTCGGCACTTTATTGTTGACGGGGTGGCTGAAGCGCGCGGGCGATTTTGCGGGCTTTACGCTGATGTTTCAAAAGGAAGTCGCCGAACGGCTGGTTGCTTCCCCCAAATCGTCCGATTACGGCCGGTTGTCGATATTGACGCAATGGCTGTGCGAAGCGCAGATTCTGTTCACCGTTCCGCCGTCGTGCTTTACGCCGCCGCCGAAAGTTACTTCGGCAATCGTGTATCTGAAGCCGCGGGAAAAACCGCTTGCCTCCGCGCGGTTGGATTTGTTGGAAAAAATAACGGCGGCGGCTTTCAATCAGCGGCGCAAAATGTTAAGGTCGTCTTTGAAGTGTTTGGGCGACGCGCAAGCGTTGTGCGATGCCGCAAACGTTCCGTCAACCGCCCGTGCGGAAGAGCTTTCCGTCGAATCGTTCTGCGCAATGGCAACCGCTTTGGAGAATATGTAAATGGCTGTTTTGCAACAATTTTTGCTTTCGTTAATTCCCGTTGTGGTTATCGCGTTCGATTTGTATATCAAAGTGGTGTTCGCCGCGATTGTTTTAAGCTGGCTGGAAGCGTTCGGCATTATCAACTCTTATAACAAAATCGTGCGTGTGATTTCAGATGTGATTCATTCTTTGACGGATTGGTATTTCGGATTTTTCCGTCGCTTTATCCCGCCCGCCGGCATGGTGGACGTGTCGTCTTTGCTGGCGTTGCTTGTGTTGTATTTTGCGGCGGGGTTCATTCCGCGGATGTTGTATGTCCTTGTCCAATCCCTGTAAGTTTTTTGCCGCGGCCGACGGCGGCGTCAAGCTGTTCGTCCGCCTGTCCCCGAAAGCCAAACGGGAGGGCGTTGAAGGTGTTTACACCGATCCCGACGGTTCGGAGCGGCTGAAAATCGCGGTCAACGCGCCGCCCGTCGACGGCAAAGCGAACGAAGCTTTGATTAAAACGCTTGCCAAACAGCTGAAAGTCGCCAAAAGTTCAATCACTTTGATTGCGGGGGCGGCGGACAGGGCAAAAACGCTGCTGATAGAAGGCGATGCCGAAACCATTGCCGAAAAATTGAAGGAGTTGCCATGACTTTATTGCTGAACGGGTTTGAATTGGCAAAACAATGCCGTGCGGAACTGGCGGAACGGGTTAAAACCATGCCGCGCGCGCCGAAGCTTGCCGTTATTTTGGTCGGCGACAATCCCGCTTCGGCGATTTATGTCCGCAACAAAGAAAAAGCCGCCGCCGAAGTCGGCATTGAATCGCTGGTTTACCGCATTGAGCAAACAACGCAGGGCGAACTGATTGCGCTAATCGAACAGCTGAATGCGGATGATTCCGTTGACGGGATTTTGGTACAGATGCCTTTGCCCGCGCCGCTGAACGAACGCGAAATTCTGCAAGCCATCGACCCCGCAAAAGACGTGGACGGCTTTCATCCGCTGAATTTGGGCAAGCTGCTTATCGGCGAACCCGCGCCCGTCGCCTGCACGCCTAAAGGCTGCATGAAGCTGATTCGACTGGCGAAACAGGATTTGACGGGACTTCACGCCGTCGTCATCGGGCGGTCGGTCATTGTGGGCAAACCGATGGCGCAGCTGTTGCTGAACGCGAACTGCACCGTTACGACGGCACATTCCAAGACGCGGGACTTGCCCGCTTTGTGCCGTACCGCCGATATTGTCGTCGCGGCAATCGGCAAACCCAAAACCGTCAAAGCCGACTGGATTAAAAACGGCGCAATCGTTATCGATGTGGGCATTAACAGGCTGGAGGACGGCAAACTGTGCGGAGATGTCGACTTTGACGCATGTTTCGATAAATGCGCCGCCATAACCCCCGTTCCGAAAGGCGTCGGCCCCATGACAATCGCCATGCTGTTGGAAAACACGGTCGACGCGGCGGAAAGAAAGAACAACGGTTAAGCGTTTCCGCCGAATTTGCGGTGAATACACTTGATAATCGTTTTGTGAATTCCGTTTGTAATTTCGTAAAATACGAACCGCCCCTCTTTGCGGGCTTTGACAAAGCTTTCATCGCGCAGGCGTTTGAGGTATTGCGACACTTTCATTTGTTCAATGCCCGTGCCGTTTACGATGTCGGACACGCAGCTTTCCCCGAACAAAGTCAAGTATTCCAAAATGCGGATTTTGTCGATATGGGCGAACAGCTTGATGTGATTGGCGGTCATCGTCAGAAAATCGACGGGCAGAGGGGCTTTGCACCCGTCCGCCAAATAGGCGAAGTTGTCCGTCATATAGCCGAACAATTTTCGCAGACAAACAAAAACGCTGGCTGGATATTCGCCGCTTAGCCTGTAATAGACAAAGATTCCTTTGCGCTGTGTTTTCACCAAATCGGCGTCGCGCATTTTCTTCAGATTTTGGGAAACCGTGATTTGGTCTTCGCCCAATCCTTTGGTAATCGCCGACACCGACGACCAGCCGTTGATGTCCAAATATTCCAAAATACGCAGACGCAAAGGATGTCCGATGTACCCGATTCCCTTTGCCGCCGCCTGCATGGTTTCAAAATCCAGCTGTTTTTCCATCGCTTTTCACCCCTGCAACACATTGTTTTTTCAATATATATGAAGAAATCTATCTTTGCACGCCTTTTTCAGTTGACAGATTTAATATATAGTGAATAACATATATATCAGAAACAATACATATAAAAAGAGGCAACTATGAAAAAACTGTTTGTTTTGGGTTTGACGCTGTTTCCCGTAAAAGCGTTTGCAAATCCCGCCTGCGCCGTGTGTACGGTTGCCATCGGGGCGTCATTGGAAATCGCGCGCAAGCTGGGCGTTCCCGATTCCGTTGTCGGACTGTGGGCGGGCGCGCTGCTGGCTTTGCTGGGCTATTGGACGATTTTGTTTTTCGACAAGAAAAACTGGCACTTCAAAGGGCGCGATTTTCTGCTGATTTCGCTGTCCGTCGCGACAATCGGCTTTATCTATGCGGGGCAGACGCCTTATGTGCCGAAAGTCATCGGGTATGTCTTTTATACGGATGCGATTTTGTTTTCGGCGGTCGTCGGCGCGCTTGTCTATGTGCTGTCGCAAAAGCTTTATCAAATTTTGAAAGACCGCAACGGCGGACACGCGCATTTCCCGTTTGAAAAGGTCGTTCTGCCGCTGGTGATGCTGTTCGCGGGCAGTGTGTACTACTCTTATTTTCCCTTGTAACATGAAAGGATTAACACCATGAAAAAAGCTGAAAACGTCAAAGAATTCGTTGAACGCATCGACGCAACGAAAAAAGTCAACCCGAAAGACCTTTCATCCGACCAAGACTTGACAATCGCGATTATGAACTTGATTTCAATCGAGGAACATTTGGTCTTTTCGGGGGCGAAAACGGGTAAAAACTCGTTTTTCGATATGGTCGAGCAAATCCGCGAAATGCGCAAAAACCTGATGCAGAAAATCATTCCGTCTTACGAGGGCGAAGTCTGGTGCATTTCCAAACACTTGCTGGCGTCCGCCATGCGCTTGATGGAAGTCGGCACGAAACAGCAAAGTTTGAAACATCCCGAAGAAGCGTACAAATTGTTCAATCAAGCTTATGATTTGTATTGCCTGTTTTGGGGGCTGAACATGAATATGATTGACGTGTCCGATGTCAAATGGATAGAGGACAAAACGGCGGATGTCAAAGCCGTTTCCGAACATTTGGAACAGACGGAGCAACCCGAATCCGAACAGGCCGCGGGTGCGTTTGGAAAAATGAAATCTTTTGTGCGCAAAGCCGTTGATTGCTGTATCGAGTAAAGATAGAATAATAAAAACTTTCGGAAAGGACGGACGGATGAAAAAACATTGGGAAATATACCTTATCGCATTGATTGCTTTTGCGGGATTGGTGGCGCCGATGGTGGCGGGGCTGTTCACACCCAAAGCCGATATTGTGGTTTATACGCAAAAAACATGCGGCTGGTGCAAAAAAGCGATGGCGTACATTGATGAAAACATCCGTCCGTCCAATCCGAACATTGCGATTCAAGAAATCGACATCGGCGCGCAGGCGAATTTCAACAAAATGACGGCCGACGCCCGCAAATTCAAAGTCGGCCGCGAAGTCGGCACGCCGTTTATCGTGTCCGCGGACGATTGCATTATCGGGTGGACGGACGACGCGCCGGCGAAATTGCACCGAATGATTACGAAAATCAAAGTGCGAAAAGCGAAAAAATAAGGCGGAGTCACCGGCTTTCCGCTTTGTTTCGTCATAACGAGGAGGGCTTTAGCCCGACGGAACAGCAGCGGTAGGCAAGAATTACCCATTGAACAAACGGGCGGGATGTGTTACCGTAATCATAACGGAAAGAAACAGCGGCATTACGCCGTTTCCGGAATCGGCCCGCAAGGGGTCAAACTTTACGGGTCATTAACTATCCAAGAAAAGGAGAACTACCATGTCTACAAATAAAATTGCTTTGACGTCGTCGATGCGCTCGAACTTGTTGAGCTTGAAGAACACGCAAAAACTGTTCGATTCGACGCAGGACAAGCTGTCCACGGGTTACAAAGTGAACTCGGCTATGGACAACCCCTCTTCGTACTTTACGGCGCAATCGTTGAATTCGCGCGCGGACGATTTGTCTACATTGCTGGACAGCATCGGGCAGGCGATTTCGACCCTGCAGACGGCGGACGAAGGCATCACTTCTTTGCAGGACTTTGTATCGCAGGCGAAATCCATTGCGAACAGCGCGCGCGACACAATGAACGTTTCCGCGAAAACCACGTCGACCATCAAGTTCGACAAGGACAACCTGAAATCCCAGCTGGTCACCAGCGCGATTCCGAACGCGGCCACAAACGACTCCATGATCATCCGCTACGGCGATTCGACCAAGTTGACGGGCACCACGAACGTCAAGGAAGATTCCAAGCTGGCTGATTTGGGGTTGGTTGGCCTTGACGGAAGCACCACCGACAAGAAAGCCGGCTCGATTAAAGTTGACGGCAAAGAATACGAACTGACGTTTGACGGCGCTGCCAACCAAATGGTTACCTCTGCTGCAAAAGATTCCGTGCTTAAGATTTCTGCGATTAATGCCGCCGAAGGCACTTACACGCTGACTGACGCAAACGGATCTTCCGTTATCTATAAGGGAACCATTGCGGCTGTCGATGGACACAATGCTGCCGTCGGCGACACGGTAAAGGTCGGAACGGCTGTGACAAACACCGTTTCGGAAAAAGGGATAACCACCTACGCCGGTGCGGTTACGCTAACAGACAACGGCGCAGGCAAATATGCTTCAGCCTCTTTGACGACAGACAAACTTGTTTCGACAGCAATCAACATTGCCGACGGTCAAACCGTTGAAGATATGGCGAATGTCATCGAAACGATGATCGGCACGAAAGTGTTCGACGTTTCCATCGAAGATTCGAACCTGGTGTTCAAAACGTTGGATACCACGTCCGTTGAAGTGACGGGTAAAATCGCCGACGTGTTCGGAATGGACAAAGGCGTCGAAATCAAATTGGACGCGACGGACACGGCCGAATCCCTGCGCCAGAAAATCAACGAACTGGAAGGCATTTCCGCCGAATTCGACGACAACGGCAAACTGGTCGTTAAATCCGCCGAAGGCGACGATATGGTCATTTCCGGCGCGCTGGCCGAAAAACTGGGCATTTCCGGCGCGGTCACGAACGGTTCCAACGAACGCGCGACATACGCGAAACAGTTTGACAGCGTTCTGAAACAGATTGACGAACTGGTGCAGGATACGTCCTACAAAGGCATCAACCTGCTGAAAGGCGACAACTTGACGGTCGTATTCAACGAATCGCGCACCAGCACGCTGGAACTGAAAGGCGTCACGTTCGATTCGACGGGCTTGGGCTTCACCCAGTCCGCAAACGAATGGATGCACACGGACGACATCGACACGGCTTTGGATCAAATCACCAAAGCGACGTCAACCTTGCGCGCGCAGGCGTCCGAATTCGGTCAGAACTTGTCCACGGTGCAGATCCGCGAAGACTTCACCGAAAACATGATCAACAACTTGACCACCGGCGCCGACAAGCTGACGCTGGCCGACGCGAACGAAGAAGCCGCGAACCTGCTGGCTCTGCAGACCCGTCAGTCGCTGGCGACGAACTCTTTGTCGCTGGCTTCGCAGTCGGCGCAAAGCGTGCTGCAGCTGTTCTAAGCCTTGCAATCGACATGATACAAAAGCGGGGGAAAGCGATTTCCCCCGTTTTTTTTGAGAGTATTGTCCGAAATCACGAGGAGCGGAGCGACGCGTTGATCCCGTGCAAGTATTGGCACCCGTGCCGACAAACCCCGGGATTGCCTCACCCGCT
>ERZ808240.3136-NODE-3136-length-16603-cov-30.727520_pt1 | contig 16603 bp, 8 predicted proteins | sample MGYA00521084_ERZ808240 | MGnify/ENA primary metagenome ERZ808240 (study PRJEB31516, sample SAMN03275571) | gut metagenome | biome: mammalia-associated habitat; material: feces | host: Papio cynocephalus | place: Kenya | collected 2012-08-06 ... | reverse complement strand
AGGGCTCGTAACCGGGTCCGGAAAGCTTATCAACACTTAACTGGTACTATCCTTTATTGCTAATAAAAGAAGATCGTTGGCAGGGATATTTTACCACCTCATGCTAATTTGCTCTCTGCCTTGGCCTTAAATTTTCTCTGGCAAAATCAAGGAAGCCTTTTGATAAACCGTTTTCGATCCTTCCTTACAGCACAGATAATCCGAAAACCAAGATTTAGTCCTTGTTCTTCCTGTTCCCTTCTCCCTTACCCGCAGAAAGAATAATCCATTGGATCAGAACAAAGAGAGTAAACAAAACAAGAAGCAGAAAAATATAAGGCTGATACGTTTCAAAGGGAACAGGATGATGAATGGAGTCATAGTAACCGTTCTGAGGTTGCTGGGAATAATAATAGAATCCATCCCTTCTCTTATCATATATCCTTGTCCTTTCTTTGTAATTTGCAAAAGGAAGAGCAAGAAGGAAATAAAGCAGAAAAGAAAGAATAAGGCTGGGAAGAAAAACAGCGGCTTTGCTCAGTAGTAAGCCAATGCGGAACGAGGAAGCAGAGAAACCATTATTCTGGTAAAGATGATAAAGCGAATTCCGCCATCTCTTGATTCCCGAATAAGAAACCAGACAGTAGAGTAACTCCCCAAACAGTAGTGCAGAGGAAACAACATAGCAGATGATTGGATAAAGTCCAAAATCTGCACTGTAAATCAAATCCTTTCCCCGAAGCTGTGAATTAAACCGGGCAAGGGAAGAAAAGTCTTTGTCCTCGATTAAGAGAGAAACCGTTTCCTCACTGAAGTCATTGGCAAGATAGATAAGCTTATACCTAATGGGAGAGAGATGAACGAAATTGTCATCGTATTCATTAGTGACTTTACATTCTGCACTCTGTGAGAGAAAGACGCTTTCGCCTTTCTTCTTTCCAGGCACAGCAAGAAGGAAATCTCCATCTTCAATCATACATTTATCTTTGCCTGAGGTTCCGAGTGCTAAAACATCCCGGTAAGAGTCATAAACGATGGGATTCAAAGGGAAAAAGGAATCAGAGGAAAACTGAAATCCTTCTGCCAAACTAGAAATTACCTGATCAACGAAGGTGTTACTGCAAAAAAGATACTCGCCGTCTTGCTTATCATCCAATAATTCCTTCCTCTCCTTGCAGTCTGGAAGATTAAGCGAAGAAAGCCTATCCTTTTCAATAATCTCAACCGGATGTCTTATGCCGTTTAGGACGGCATCCTGATTTTCTTTTATCCTCGGATTTGCTTTCTTCTGGCTATAAAAGAAGAAAGGAGAGGTTGAATCTTTTATACAGCCAAATAAAGAGAGAGAACCGTTTTGATTTTTCTGATGCAAGGTCAGTTTTGTCCTTCCTTTGTCATTTAGAATTCCGTAGAATTCTCTCTCCCTAGGAAAATCGGTTACGCTAACCGGATTTAAATAATGAACGGAAAAAGGGTCTTCTTTCCTCGCCGTCCTTGTCCTCTTTGTTATGGTACGCGACTGAGTAAAAGCGACGCCAAAAGAAAAAGCAATCAAGCTCAGAATTCCAAGAAGACCACAGATAAAGTTTGACATCCGATTCCTTTTCCTGTCATCAAGAAATGCTGGAAGCCTACGGAAAGTCCCTTTCCGGTGGATCTTAATCTTTTCCCGTTTCTGTTTTATTCTTTCTACGTAATTTAAGTCCAGTCTTCCGGAAAGTGCAATGTCCTGATTGACTTCATGGCTGATTAAGATAACCGAATGGTCCTTCGAGAACTCATTGAGAAAGCTAGTTAGGAATTTCCTTGATTCTTTATCCAATGAAGCAAATGGCTCATCGAGGAAATAATAATCGGCATCATAGGATAAACAAAGAAGCAGTTCTGCTTTTCGGCGTTCTCCGCCGGAAAGGTGGATAATCGGCTTCTCTAAATAAGGAAATCTTAGCCCTGCCATCAATTCAGCCAGTCTATCTTTGTTCAACGGCTTATTGAGTATGACAAGATTTTTCTGTAAGGAATACTCAGATAAAAGAGTGGCCTTCGGCCCACAATAAGAAAATGAAGGGCTCTCTTCCGAATAGAAGACTTTTCCATAGTCCTGAGTCTGCTGCTTCCTTAGAATGTTCCTTAGAGTCGTTTTTCCTTTTCCGCTGTCTCCCTTAAGTTGAAAGATGCCCTTTCCTATAGCAAAGGAAACAGACGAGAATAAAACGCGATTGCCAAAGGAAACGCTCAGATCTTCTGCCTTTATCATGCTTTCTTTTTCACCTCGGCAATCAGACGGGACATGTCTTTCGGACAAAGAAGGTTCAGCACAGCAAAGAAGAGAATCCTAAATACAAGGTAGATTCCAAGCAATAGGAGAATAGAATAGTTAAACGAAAAGAAAAGAATTAATGAATCAACACCAAGGGCTTTGCCGTAGACGCCATTCCTAATCAAAAGGGTAAGTTCACTAATTCCGATACCAGCGCTGATACCTAAGAAAGTAGAAAATCCAAATGTGAGAAGATCACTTTTTATCAATCGTTTGCGTGAAGTTCCCCTATAACGAAGAAGTATATATTTCCGTTTGTTCTTTATGTCAAAAGAGAAAGCAAAAATGAAGAGAAAAATAAGCAATATCACAGCAGAAAGAATGCCAAAAATAAGATTAAAAAGATAGCTTCGGAAGAAAGTGAGATTCTCCTTACCGTTCTTATCGACACAAACCGGCGCATACTGATACCTATAAACGCTTTCAATGGAAATGTCCGAATCCATAAGAGAATCATTCAAGAAGGTTTCTCTGTTCTGCTTAGTGGATTTTAAAGCATAAAAATCTGTGCCAGGATTGCCACCAATAGCAAAAACGCTTTCTGTCATAAACGAATAACAAATCCGTACGTTCTTGTTTAGACTGATTGCTTTGTCCTTCACAGGATATTCTGAGTATCTGTGTTCAAGAGAGGCGGGGTCTCTCGCCTTGTATATGCCGACAATCTTATATTCTGTCTTGCCAAAATTTATTTTCTGACCAATAGCAAATCCAGAAAGAGACGAAAAACATACATCGGAAACAATGGCATCACCTAGACCTATAGGATAGGTTCCCTCAATCAAGGCCGGCTTATCAACATCGTTTGCATCAAATTCAAATACACCTGCGAACAGGGAACCCGCTTTACGATAGTCCTCATCTTTACGTATTGAATAGTAATTCAAGTCAAGAACAGAATAGAAATCATTGTTCTTTTTTCGGGAAATGAAAATAGGGGAGGTCTCAGCAAACACCTTCTTCGAGATTCGCTCAGAAGCATATATCGTTGTCACACTCCCATCCGCTCCGATTTGGACTGTATCTTTGAACGAACCATAAAAAGACATAAGCAGAACGCAAAAGAAACTAAGTATGCAGCAAAGGCACTCGATAAACCAATGCGTTTCTTTATTTTTCTTCCTTGATAAAAGAAATTCCGAAAAGAATGATTCTTTTTTGTTTTCAATGCCGGAACTATCAGTATGCTCAGACTGTAGCATGCTGTTGCACGCTATAATCTTTCCTTCTTTCCTATGTAGAAAATTTGCTTTTTCAATGAACCATTCCGGTAAATTTTCATGAGTTGCAAAAATAACAAGATGATTTTGTGAAAGCGTCAAAACGTGCTTGAGAATCATTTCAGCACTTTGCGGATCAAGATTGGCAGTAATTTCATCAAGAAGGATAATTCTCTTTCCAGCATAGATTGCTTGGCCAAAGCAAAGGCGTTCTTTTTCCCCTTCACTAAGCTCAGAGCATTTCTCATCAAGAACAGCACCAAGTCCTAAATGAGAAAGAATTTCCTGTGCCTTTTTCCTATCTTTCTTCCCATAAGGAAGAAGGAAGTCATCAATGACACTCTCATCCTCGAAGACAAGAGAATCCTGTGCTACATAGGACACATACTCGTCAGTGAACAGTTCCCTGTTCTTTTTCAAAATCGGTTTACCACAAAACGAAAGATTGCCTTCCCACTGGCCATCTTTTCCGGAGAGGATGTTCAGAAGAGTTGACTTTCCCGATCCGTTTTCGCCAAAAAGTAAATAGAGTCCGTTGGAAGCAAAAGAGCAGGAAGCAGACGAAAAGATTTTCTTGTCCGCAAATGATTTCTTTAGTGAATCAACAGCAAAAAATTCATCTTTCATTTTATAGTCACAGGCCACAGACATAGGAAGAAGTGCTGACGGTTTCCTTGTGCTGTCGCCAAGGGAATGCCTCCCATGCTGTATTTGTCATTTTTGTATCAATCTGATATCCAAAAGAATAGGACTGATAAGCAATTGAATCGTTCTTGACTTCCATAAGAAAACAGCAGCTCATTTCATAACTGCTCGTGAGGGGACTCTTAAACTGATAGTCCCATTGTGCCATATTACTATTGCTTGGAGACTCCTGGTGAGAAACACTTGGCTCCGGACCATAGATAGAAGTAGATGTTGAGAGCCCAATTGTTAATCCATTCCCTGTCTTTCGAGTAATACTAGCACCTTCTGGTAATTTAACTCCTGCCTCAATGTCAGAAGAAATAGAATAATTTGAACTAAAAGAAGACGTAACAGAGCAAGATAGTGAATCTGAATTAGAAAGAGGCCATGATTTTATGTAGCTGTACGACGAACTCTTTTTAAAACTATTTTCTGTTCTCGAGAATGGCTGAACATGAATAAACCCACTCCAGAGATCATAATGATGATCAAATCCGGATTCCCCGTTCTTTGAGGCAACGCTTCCAGGTGTAAAGTTTACTCTTACACGAATTAAATACAAGCGTGAAACATCTGTAAATTGAGCATAGTAGTAATCAGTATCCAAGTAAAAATATCCGTAAGCAGATGCAACTTTTTGTTTTTCCTCACTTCCGTTGGCATAAGTAAAGCCCTGAATGTCTGGATGATCTTTTTTTGTCAAAAAGGGCCGCTTTTCAGGTTCATCGAAAGTTGCCGAAAATTCATTGGAATTTGCCCCTATAGTAAGAAATAGCATAAGAGCAGAAAACATCTTGAAAGTTTTTCGCACAAAACAATCCTCCACTTTTTTCAATCTATAAATCAATTGTAGCACAAAGAAACATTAAAAGTCATTTTTCTATAAGCAAAAACTATGCCTCGTTTTGCCCATATTGTCTTTTGCTAATATTATATATTCAAAGAAAAGACCTGACTTGCACATGGTGGATTCAGCAATCCTTCCCGTCTGTTTGTACAAAGACAAAGCCGTTGCAGATTAAAATTAAGAAAAGCAGGCCTCTTTCGAAGCCTGCTTTCGATTCCCGATTAGAAAGAAACTACTTCTCTAATCCGCCATAGCGGAGGATGTCGTGATAACGTTGTTCAGCGGCACGACGGTTCTTATCGAAGAGTTCCTGAGCATGTTCAGGATTGACACGCGGAAGCTGAGAATAACGGGTAGAAGTAAGGAGGAAGTCCTGAAGCTTGGTGAAGTCCGGAGCCTTTCCGGCCATGACAAGCGGATTCTTTCCTTCTTCACGGAGACGCGGATCATAAGTGTAGGTTAAGAAGTAACCGCACTCAACAGCCCTCTTCTCCTGCTTAATGGCATTGCCAAGGCCGCCGCGGATACCTTGTTCAATACAAGGGCAGTAGCACCTGACTAAGGAAGGTCCATTATAGGATTCAGCATCCTTAAGGGCCTTGATGGCATGGGTCGGATTGGCACCTAAGGCAATAGAGGCGACAAAGACGTGATCATAGGCCATGGCAATAAGACCCATATTCTTCTTGCAGGTCTTCTTGCCGGAAGCGGCAAACTTAGCAATCTGACCGGTCTGAGAAGACTTAGAAGCCTGTCCGCCGGTATTGGAATAGACCTCAGTATCAAGAATCATGATATTGACATCGTCTTCGGATGCAATGACATGATCGAGACCGCCAAAGCCGATATCATAGGACCAGCCATCGCCGCCGATGATCCAGACAGACTTGTCGAGTAAGTCGTTCTTCCTCGGAAGCAGGGCTTTGATGCCTTCATTCTTGCTCTTCTCAATGAGAGAAAGCATACGAGGCAGGATGGAACGGACATGAGCCTTATTCTTGATGTTGGCGACATATTCGTCAAGGACATCCTTAAGTTCAGGCTCGACATCCTTTTCGTTGTCTAAGATAATCTGGCAGATAGTGGAAAGCTTAAAGTCAGTTGCCAAACGCCTTCCATAGCCATATTCGGCATTATCCTCGAATAAGGAGTTAGCCCAGGCAACACCTTCGTGGTTCTTGTTGGTGACAAACGGAGACATCGGAGTAGAACCGCAGTAGATGGAAGAGCAGCCGGTTGCATTGGCAACAAGCCTGTCCTTGCCAAAGAGCTGGGAAACAAGACGATAATACGGAGCTTCACCGCATCCTGCGCAGGATCCGGAAACTTCGAAGTACGGCTTAGAGAAGGCAACTTCCTTCACGGTTCCAGCCGGATAGTACCCGGTCTTCGGTTCCCTCTTATAAAGGATCTGAGCGGCATCCTCATGTTCGAACTGAGACTTGGCATCGACCATCTCAAGGGCCTTATGGGCTTCCCTGACCGGCTTGCCGTTTGCATCTTTGACGATGTTGCCGTTTTCATCCTTCTTCGGAGTCCTCTTTCCAGGGCACTGGTTGACGCAGAGAGAACAACCGACACAGTTCCTCGGAGAAACCTGAATACGGAACTTCAGTCCCTTGACATTCGGGCCACCGACTGCCGGTAAGACATCCTCACGTTCATTCTCGGGGAGGGCAGCGATGTCCTGATCATCGAGAAGGAAAGCACGGATAGTGGCATGCGGACAGACAAAGGCGCACTGGTTGCACTGGATACAGTTTTCCTTGTGCCAGACAGGGACACGGTCAGCAATAGCACGTTTTTCACGGAGAGTGACATTCTCTTCCCTAGTGCCATCCTCAAGTTCCCACTTACGGAAAGTGGAAACAGGGAGGTTATAGCCATCAAGGTCTCCGATATAGGCGACATATTCATCCCAATAGTCGTCACCGGTCTTAACCTTCTCCCTCTTGGAAGGAAGATTGGCCCAGGCAGGATCAACTTTGACTTCGCGTAAGCCTTCGGTTCCGGAATCGATTGCCTTGTAGTTCAGTTCGACAATGTCCTGACCCTTCTTTGCATAGGTCTTGGCAGCGAACTTCTTCCTCCATTCATTTGCCTCGGCATAAGGCCTAATCTGCTGGTTAAGGTAGAAGAAGGCAGACTGGAGAATGGTGTTGGTATGACGGCCCATGCCGATGGCAAGGGCAATCTTATTCGCATCGATGACATAAAACTTAGCATGCTTGGAGGCTAAGAAATACTTCCTGCGGTTCGGCCTTGCCTTGGCTAACTCTTCATCGCTCCTATTGGTATTGAGTAAGAAAGTTCCGCCATCCTTTAAGTTGGCTAACCTATCATACTTAAAGATATAGGAATCAAGAGAGCAGGAAATAAAGTCGGCATTCTCGACATAGTAAGTAGAATGAATCGGAGAATGTCCGAAACGTAAGTGAGAACGGGTGACACCGCCGGACTTACGGGAATCATAGGCGAAATAAGCCTGGGCATACTGATGGGTTTCATCGCCGATAATCTTGATGGAAGACTTATTGGCGCCGACAGTACCATCGGATCCAAGACCCCAGAAGAGGCAGGAGGTATAGTCATGCGGAATGACATAGGAATCATCGACCGGGATAGAAAGATGAGTGACATCATCTTCGATTCCGACCGTGAATCCGGTCCAGGTCTTCTCGGCATCAAGGAAGTCATAGACAGCCTTGACATGCTTAGGAGCAGTATCCTTGGAAGAGACGCCATAACGTCCACCGATAACGAAGATATCGTTACGTCCACCCTGCTTAAGGGCAGCGACAACATCAAGGTAAAGCGGCTCGCCGGCAGCGCCAGGTTCCTTCGTACGATCAAGGACAGCAATCTTCTTAACGGACTTCGGTAAGGAAGCAAGAAGATGCTTAACGGAGAACGGACGATATAAGTAGACCTTGAGTAAGCCGACTTTCTCGCCTTTCTTCCTTAAATCATCGACAACCTCAGTGGCAGTCTCGGTGACAGAGCCCATGGCGATGATGACCCGTTCTGCTTCGGGATCTCCGTAGTAGACAAACGGAGCATAGTTACGGCCGGTAGCGGCAGAAACCTTTTCGAAGTATTCGCAGGCAACATCGACAATCTGCTCTTCGTGAAGGTTCTGGGCTTCACGTCCCTGGAAGGTGATGTCATCGTTCTCGGCACCGCCACGGGTAACCGGATGGCCATGCGGATTAAGAGCACGTTTCTTGAAGTTCTCAAGAGCGGTGGTATCAAGCAAAGACTTCCAGAAGTCATGATTGACGAATTCGACGTTCTGGATTTCGTGCGAAGTACGGAAGCCATCAAAGAAGTGGACGACCGGAGTAGATGCCTTAATAGCGACAAGGTGGGCTAACGGAGCTAAGTCAGCGACATCCTGGACAGACTGGGAGCAAATCCTTGCAGCGCCGGTCTGACGGATGGCATAGACGTCACCGTGATCGCCGAAAATGGAAAGGGAACGGGTAGCTAAGGAACGGGCAGCAACATGCCTGACAATCGGAAGCTCTTCACCGACCCACTTATAGATATTCGGAATCATTAAGAGTAAGCCTTGGCTGGCAGTATAGGTGACGGCAAGTGCACCGCCCTGTGCGGCACCATGGACAGCACCGGAAGCACCGGCTTCGGACTGCATTTCCCTAACCTTAACTGTTTCACCGAAAAGGTTCTTCCTTCCCTGAGACGCATAGACATCGACATTCTCAGCCATAGGGCTGGACGGAGTGATGGGGTAAATTGCAGCAACTTCGGAGAACAGGTAGGATCCTAAAGCAGCCGCGGTGTTTCCATCGACCGACTTAAACGAGAACTTCTCTTTTTCCATGACAACCTCCAATTTGAATTCTCGAATACATTATAACCCTAAATGCAATAAATAGACAAAGAGAGTTTTTAACTAAAAATCATGTGGGGGAAGAAGAAGGTTCCCCATTAAAAAGAAACAGGAACCAGGGAGACAGCCTGTGGAAAGAAAACCTGCACCTGAAAGAGAAAAATAAGATTTTCTCAAAATGGTATTTTGATAAGAAAAAATCCACAAATCGGCTGATGTAAGCGCCCTCTAAGGTCGCAAAATAAGAGCAGTGTCCATCGGGCAGAATTATCCTAATTATCCATAAGAGAAGGCAGAACATTTATGGCATTCGCCAATGCTTTTGTCCATCCTTCTCTTTAATAAAGACAGCCCCGCTAGGCTTTCAGCCTATTAATAGGGACAACATAGATTCCGTCCTTCCGTCGATAAGCCGTGCCAAACCCTGTCAAGATCCTCCTGAAAGAAGGCGATGAAAGGCTGCTTTTCGAGACAAGTTTTTCTTTAAGGCGATTTAGTCTTTCTGCGCCATATTGTGTCAAATCAAATCCTCCAAGCTTAATTTCCACTGGTGCCCATCTGCCATCGTTAAGATGGAGGATGGCATCCCATTCGAGTCCTGTGTTGTCCCGGTAATGGCGTATCCTTCCACCAATGCAGTTCCTATATACTCTTAAGTCTTTGACTGCCGTGTCTTCAAAGAATAGTCCAAAGCTTCTCCTGTCCGACAGCAAATCGGATGGAGTAATGTCTAAGGCACAACAAGCAATCGAGGGATCCGCAAAATGTCTGGTAGGTGAAGACCTAATAGCGGTTTTTGAACGGATTTCCGGACACCAGGCATCCCTGTCATCAAGTAGGAAAAGATTTTTCAAAGCTTCTTGGTACTCTTTAAAGGTCTTGACGTCCATGACACGTTCATCGTTCTGTCTGACATCATTTACCATTGTTTTCCTAGATGCTTCAGAAGAAATGTTGCGGGCATATGTCTTCAAACCCATGCGAAGTGTCTCGTTCTTCCTCTTACGATATTCCGGATTATCAAACAGACTTTCAAAAGATATCTTTCCGTTCGAATCTAGTGATTCAAACAGCGACAAAGGCATCCTTTTCAAAGGAATAAACCGGCCAGCACCACTATGTTGTATTTCTAGCCTGCTTGGAGGAGTGACACTTCTGGTAAGAAGAAACTTTCCGAATGTGTATTGAATATCGAGGTCTTCTTTAACATAATTCCAGATGTCCGGAACTTTTTGCCATTCATCAATAAGATGAGGCGTCTTTCCAGTAAGTGCAATTCTTGGATCCATCCGTGTCATCTGCACTGCATTATTCGTGTTAATTCTATAAACGCTCTTAGCAAAGGTGGAGCACGTAGTAGTCTTTCCACAGAACTTCGGCCCGGTAACAAGGACAGCACCAGAGGATTGGAGCTTTAATCGAATACTTTTTTCAATATACCGTCGAAATTATTTTTTATTTTCCATAATTATTATTGGAATAGAAAATAAAATTTTGTCATTATTCCCTGTTTTTTCAATCACTTACTCCCTATTTTTTCAATCCCTTATTCCCTGTTTTTTCAGTCAAGAGTATTAAAATAGTGCAATTGCTTTGGGGGATTGGAAAGACAATACATGTTTATTTTCTATTCGGCAGAGTGCTCCTCAGCCCACAAAAGAGAAAATCTAAGGGAGGGCAATTATTTCTTCGTAGTAAGCGAATCCAATAACCAAAAGATATCATTATACTGAATCCGTAGTCGCCAATAGTGTTTTCCCAAATGTTTAGGCTACGCCAGCTGAAACCTGGCGTCTTTCGAGCATAGGAGAATCTGAAACTAAGTACTTAAAAGGCTCAATTGGCTTCTAAAAGCAGTGGATGCATTTATTTGGCAAGGATGTGTAACACCATCAATTCAGCAATATGACACTGGAAACAGAGGTAACTACTCAATAAAGCGTAAGAGCCGTGGCAATAAAAGCGCTTTCTTTAGAATTTTTTCTTCTTTCGACACACAATATATATATTTTATTTAAAAATTTTTGATGGTTTTCAACATTTTTCCCATAAAATGGTTTTATTCATTTATTATTCTTTCTTTGCAAAAAGCATATATCCATGATATAACCGCTTCTGAAAGGAGGTCTTCTTATGGAATTAATCTATGAAAGCAGCAGCACAGCATGTCCTCTGCCGATCCAGGAACAAACTACTATTGCCAAAACTATGGACGTTGTTAGAAGGCCGTAAAAATCTCAGAGGCCAAATAGTGCCGTTCTACTTCCCAATGGAAAATTTAATTTTTGTACTATTCACTTTAGTAATAGCCATCCGGACTATTTCAAAAATAGGGCATCCTATAACACCGAAAAAGAGAAAAGACGTTGCTCTAACCAAAGCTGTCCCATTTATCCAAAGTGTTTTGGGTATGATTGTCCTTTTAAAAAGAGAGACATTGCCTGTAGAAATCAAATTGAAAAATATAAGACTTTTCTAAGAGAGTTTTTCTTATGAAAACCATTAAATCATTATTCTTTTTCAGCAAAGCAAAATTATTTCTTTTACTGATTGTTAAATCTCTGCGGGCGGCTCTGGAGGCTGGATTTGCCCTTATCTACTACTATTTCTTTGATTTTTTAGGAAAGAGGGGAAGGAAGGAATTCGTTTTCTTCGGTTTATTTGTCTTGCTATATACAATTGTATTTTCTATTTTCTTTGCCTTGAACAGGTATAGGACAAAGTCTTACCGGACGCAAAGGACATACCTTTATCGGAAAACTATTTTTTCCCGCATATTGTCCCTGGATTATCAAGATCTGGAATCAATGACGGCAGATGAATACATTGCCATCTTTGAAAAAGATATCAATTCCATTTCCGATGACCTCTTTCAGCAGACTTTTGATGTTATCTCCTATTTTCTAAGTCTTTGCTTTTCTCTGATTATCGCCTTTGTATTAAACTATCTCATTGCCTTAATTACTTTCTCTCTTGCCCTTATTGAGATTGTCATCCCTCTTCGCTTCAACAAAAGACTGGAAAGAGAATACCACGAAGTCTCTCAAAGCCATTGGGCTTTTTCCAAAGTCGCCGGAAATTTCCTTGCCTCGGCTGATGTCATTCAAAACACAGCAAGCAGGAAAAACGTAGAAAAGGTAGCGGACAGAAAAAATCAGGCCGTTTCCTTTGAAGAAAGGAAATACTATGCAACCTGTACGAAAGCAAACCTTCTCAATAACTTTATTACCAATTTCCTGCAGATTTCTGTTCTATTTGTTTCAGGAATCCTTTTTTATTATGGAAAATCCGATATTCCGACTACTGCCGCCTTTCTTCAAATCGGAACAGGTATCTATGTTCCGGTTTCTCAGATTTTCAGTTCGATGACGTTCATTCTCGGAACCAAAAAGGTAGTGAAGCGAATCGAAGCAATCCAGCCTAAGCCTAAGAAAGAAACGAAGGAAGAATATCTCTATTCTTTTCATTCCTTCCGGCTTAAGAATCTATGCCTCCGTTTCTCAGGTAAAACACTTCTCCGCGATTTTAGCTACACCTTTCGCCAAGGAAAGAAGTACATTCTCACCGGACAGAGCGGATGCGGGAAGACCACTCTTCTTGAAACCTTAATCGGACACAATTCTCTTTATGAAGGTTCGATTTTCTATGACAGCAAGGAAGGAAGGGAAGTAAGCGAAGAAAGCAAAAACACCTCGATTGCCTACTGCAAACAAGAACCGGTACTTTTCCTTGGCAGTCTAAAGAATAACATCACCAGGTTTGCAGACAAAATAGACAAAGAACGTTTGGATTCTGTCATTTCACAGTGCCAATTAAATGACTTTGCCAAAAGGAGAGGAAGGGATAGTCTATTAGACAATCAGGATAATCGGATTTCCTTAGGAGAAAAGCAAAGAATCTCCTTAGCCCGTGCTCTCTATCAGAATAAACCGGTTCTCTTCCTTGACGAGATTACTTCAGCGCTAGACACAGAGAATAAAGAGAAAATCTATCAGACAATAAAGGGAATAGAGAACAGACTCGTCATCTGGATAACCCATGATGAGAGAGCAAAATCCTTTGAGTGGGTTGATGAAGTGATTGATTTATCCAGGATGAATAATCATCTGGAAAAAGACCAATAGATTTGACAATTTGATCCTCCCGCCTGCTCTACATAGAAGGTACAATAAGGCTAAAAAAAGAACGCCGAAAGAAAAAAAGACATAGCTCTTCTAGAACAGGCGCAACAAAAAAAGAGACCGTCAGGCCTCTTAAAATAGTGATCTTTTTCCGCACGCTTTCTGTGCCTCTTAAAAAAGATTTTGTGTTACCGGGATTAGCGATACTGGAGGTAATCGCTAATTTTCCAGCTCATTTGGCTGGATAAATTCCAACGCCAAATTCTTTTGTTCTCGTGGACAGAAAACGTGTGTTTCAGCCTGCCACAAATAGAATTATAGGACGATAAGTCCGATTTGTAAACTGTAAACCCTTACATTTTTTACTTTATAAGGCGATTGTTTCGGACAATTTTTATTTGTAAGCTTTTTCACGTTCTTTCTAGTCATCTTCTGTTGCATTTATTATATGAACGGTTTATCATATGAACGAATATTCAATCGAGGTGTATTATGGCATCCTGTACATGCGAAGAAAGAAAAGAAAAAAGAATCAACCTGATTCTGTTTGCCTTTGGAGCAGTCTGCCTGTTGATTGCCTTTGTTCTTCAAAAGGTTTCGGAAAACCTAGGCAGTCCATTTGCTATATTTGATTGGAGCAGGCTTTCTGACCGGTCCTTTTATTCTTCCTACAGGTTCATTGCCTTCCTTTTCTATACGATAGGTTATCTTCCTCTTGCCGTCAAAGTGACTAAGGAGAGGATAGAAGAAAGGAAAGAAGGAGAATACCTCAACGAATTTACTTTGATGCTGATTGCCACGCTTGGTGCCTATGCCATTGGGGAATTTCCGGAATCCCTTTTCGTCCTTCTCTTCGCCATCATCGGAGAGAGGCTTGAAGACTACGCCAGTGAAAAGTCCAAAAAGTCGATAAAAAAACTCGTCAACGACAGGCCTCTTTATGCCCATACGATAACAGAAGACGGAAAAATAATCGATCAGGATCCCTCAAGGCTAAAAGTCGGTGACAGAATCGAAGTACGTCCCGGCGAGAAAATCTCCGTTGACGGAAAGATTCTTAGCGGAGCCTCCTCCCTTGATCTTTCCAGTATCAACGGAGAGTCCCTTCCTAAGGATGTGACAAAAGGCGAAAAAGTCTATTCCGGTTCCATCAATCTTTCTTCCGTCCTTGTCGTTGAAGTCATGAAAGAGTTTAAAAACTCCACTTTGTCCAAGATTATGGATCTCGTTGAGAACGAGCAGGGAAAGAAGGCAAAGAGTGAACGGTTTATTACCAAGTTTGCCAAATACTACACCCCTCTTGTCATTCTTATTGCCAGGATTACTTTTCTGACCGGGTTTGGGTTAACCGGATTCCGTTGGGCCGAAGGCGGGAAAAAGTGGCTTTATGAATCTCTATCTATCCTTTTGATTTCCTGTCCCTGCGCTCTTGTCATTTCGGTTCCGATTGCCTTCTTTGCCGGAATCGGCTCCGGATCGAAAAACGGAATCCTCTTCAAAGGTTCGATTGCCATTGAGAATAGGGCAAAAGCAGATACGTTCGTCTTTGACAAAACAGGAACATTGACCAAGGGAAACTTCGTCCTTGTCAATCAGCCAAAAGAAGAATATCTCAAGATTGCCGCTTCCTTAGAGAGTAAGTCCACTCATCCTCTTGCTAAGGCAGTCTGTCACGCCTATCAAGGCGAGTTATTCGCCGTTGATGATTTTGAAAACATTCCCGGACATGGTGTGCAGGGAAGAATCGAAGGAAAGACTTACTTAAGGGGAACATTGGGTTATCTAGGTGAGAACGGGGTAAAGAACCTAAAGGAAGAAGTTACCCCTTATAAAATACTTTATCTCGGAATAAAAGAGGGGGACTATCTTACTTCCTTTATCGTCAAAGACGAAGTAAAGGGAGAAGCGAAGAAAGTGAGGAAGGAGCTAAAAGAAAACGGAAGGAAGAAAAGCATCGTCCTCTCCGGAGACGACCAGAAGATTGTCTCTGCTTCTTTAAAAGAGACCGGAGTAAGGAAAGGAATCGGGGAACTGCTTCCGGAAGAAAAACTGGCAAAGGTCAAAGAGCTCTCCGGAAACGGAAACGTCTGTTATGTCGGAGATGGAATCAACGATTCTCCTTCTTTGCTGTCGGCAAATGTCGGAGTAAGCAGGGGTGCACTCGGCTCCGACGCTGCCATTGAGGCAAGCGATGTTGTCGTCAGGGATGATAACCTAGAGAAAGTCAGTGAAGCCAAGTGCCTTTCGAAAAAGACAAGGAAAGTAATGATCTTCGGTGTTATCCTTTCTCTCGCCTTAAAGATTCTAAGGATGGTGCTTGTCATTACCGGAGTCAGGGGAAAGTACGCAAGGGTTGTAGCCGGCGTTTCAGATACCGGGGTCAGGATTGTTGCTATCTTAAACGCTTTGAGAATGCTATTCTATAAGCCAAAGTATATCAGAAAATAAAGAAAGAAAATTAAGTTATTTTCTTAAATTGGATAATGCTTTGTAGAATCAAGGAAGTTTTGTGAAAAGCACGGTCCATTCTGAACACACTGTTTATCATTTCTTAATGGTGAAAAGATAATCAAAACTGACAATGACCATACTAATTAAATTATTCAATAACCTTTACTAACAAAATGGCGGCTTTGATTTGATAGCCGCTTTTTAATTTCATGGTATCCGCACCTCTTCTTTTCCGGTTTATTGGATTCCATCAGACATAGAACAAGCCGATCCATTTTATTGCTTCATTTATTGCTTCTTTTATTGCTTCATTTATTGCTTCATGATAAAAAATCTGAATTGTAAATTGAAATGAGAATGGAGGAACAAATAAAATGACCCCTAGGCTATCCAAGGGGTCATGTGCCATAAAATGTTTGTCTAAAATCCAAGAAAGTAGAGAATCCTGCCGGAAAGACAATGCGAGGGAGAGAAATACATTCAGCCGCCTTCCTTAGAAGGAAAGAGGGTTCTTTAAGTTATCCTCTATCTTCTTATTTTGACTTATCTCCGTTCTTTTATTTTTCGCTCTCTTCCTGAATGCTCACAACCAGATTGAGCGATTTCGGTTCAGCTGTTGCTTCTTTAACGGTAAAAGAAAGAAGAACAGACTTAAAAGAAGAGCCAGTCTCAATGGCATGACTATTCAATGACTGGATTGCTCCATGAGAAACAGCACCATTCGGTTTGCCATAAGGATAGATGAACTCATCGGAAATGACAATTCCGAAATCAGTAAAATAACTCCAATATTTCTTATCAATCTCTTCTCTGTTATTCAGAAGATATTTAGTGGAGGAGGAATTAGCCTTAACGGTGTAACCATTAACTAAATCTGTCGAGACATAGTCATAGCCAGAGGAACCATCGTCTCCAACCTCATAAGGACTGCATTCATGCCTTTTTCCTTCCTTATCGGTATAAACCGCTCTGTCCTTTGTCCTGCTGTTAATGGAAGTGACATTTTCAAGCCTTCGTGTATGTTCCTTTGTAGCATAGAAAACCGGACTATTTGAAGAAGAAAAATAGATTCCACCCTGAACATAAGTCTTTTTCCTTGAAAACAAACTATCCATCCGGATGTTA
>ERZ808240.3135-NODE-3135-length-16605-cov-4.768399_pt1 | contig 16605 bp, 13 predicted proteins | sample MGYA00521084_ERZ808240 | MGnify/ENA primary metagenome ERZ808240 (study PRJEB31516, sample SAMN03275571) | gut metagenome | biome: mammalia-associated habitat; material: feces | host: Papio cynocephalus | place: Kenya | collected 2012-08-06 ... | reverse complement strand
GGAATATCTAAGAACTATCACAATCAGCTTTCAAGTGTTCCTTCCGCATTATTCTTAAAATACCTCACAAGCCTTATGGCTGTCTTTGGCAGAATATAATGTATTATAATTAACTCCACTAGAACAGTGGCGGTGGTAGACGAGGCAGGATAGAAAAACTTGCAAAGCGAGTTTTTCTATCCTGCCTGTAGCTTATATTTGTCGTCCGTTCGTCACCAACTAATATTCAATTAAACAATAATATAGTTTGTTTTTGTATTTAGTCAATGAGCGGTTGGGTCTGGTAATAATACCTATATGGAATATCTTAGAAATATCCAATCAGCTTATAACACCTTCGACAGGAAATCCCTAAGCCTTTCACTCTTAGGCTGTTCAAAGAATGTCTTAGGATCATTCTCCTCTTCAATACGTCCATTATTAATAAACATACATCTGCTTGATACTTCTTTAGCAAATCCCATCTCATGTGTTACGACAATCATAGTCATACCTGATGCTGCAAGCTCCTTCATGATGGAAAGAACTTCACCAACCATCTCAGGGTCAAGAGCAGATGTAGGCTCATCGAAAAGCATGATCTCAGGATTCATGGCAAGCGCTCTTGCTATGGCTACTCTTTGTTTCTGACCGCCAGATAACATAGCAGGATATGAGTCAGCTTTATCTAAAAGTCCTACTCTTTCCAGAAGCTCATCGGCTTTCTTATCAGCCTCTTCTTTAGACATAAGCCCAAGCTGTACGGGTGCGAGAGTGATATTTTTCCTGATAGTCATGTTAGGAAAAAGGTTGAAATGCTGGAATACCATTCCAATACTCTGTCTTAGCTTGTCAAGATCTATACCCTTTTCAGTAAGGTCGTTACCTTCATATATAATATGACCTGAAGTAGGTACCTCAAGAAGGTTAAGAGACCTTAAAAATGTTGATTTACCACATCCTGATGGCCCTATTATTGCTATAACTTCTCCTTTTTTCACGGTAGTGTTAATATCCTTTAATACTTCGTGGTCTCCAAAAGTCTTTTTAAGATTCTTAACTTCAAGAATTACATTAGTGTCGCTCATTGCTTCTTAATCTCCTTTCAAGTTTTTTAACAAGTGATGAAAGGATAACAACTAACACAAGGTAGATGATAGCCACACCAAAGAGTGGAAGCATAGGATCATAAGTTATGCTTCGGATAATATCGCCACCACGTGTAAGGTCATTGAGTCCTATATAACCACTGATAGAAGTTTCCTTTAACAGAACGATGAATTCATTGGCAAGTGCAGGTAAAACATTCTTGAATGCCTGTGGAAGTATTACAAGATTCATAGTTTTTCTGTAGCTAAGACCAAGGCTTCGTGCTGCCTCAAACTGTCCGTTATCAATAGACATGATACCTGAACGGAATATTTCAGCCACATAAGCACCAGAGTTAATACCGAATGCGAGTATGGCAACAAATATTTTATTAATCTGTACAGAACTGAATATTACATAATAAATAATAAGTAACTGAACCATAGTTGGTGTACCACGGATTACTGTAAGGTAAATGTTACATATAAAGTTAGCTATCTTCATGCCTCCGGTTTTATCATGGTTGGATCTTATAATAGCTACAATGAAGCCTATGATAATACCCATGATAGCGGCGCATAAAGCGATGATTAAAGTATTCTTAAGACCAGTTAAAAGATACTGGTATCTGCCATCATTGATAAAGTCAGTCTTGAATTTATCAATAAGGTTTACTCCATGACCTGCTGCATCATTATTCCTTACAATAACAACCTGTTTGGATGTTGTGTAGGGGATAGTGAAGTCGATATTCTTCTTACGGTCTTCAGTGATAGTTATACCTGATATACCCATATCTACTTTTCCGGAAGATACAGCTGTTATTATTGAATCGAATTCCATATCTTCAACAGAAAGATTCATTCCAAGATAATCTGCTATTGCGTTAGATATATCAATATCTATACCACTTACTTTACCGTTACTATAATATTCATATGGCTCAAAGTAAGCATTTACAGCAATGGTAAGTGTTCCGTTTTCACCAGAGCTTGTTGGTATGTAAGCTTCCTTAGATGGATTCTCACCTATATAATTATTGATTATATTATCAATTGTACCATTATTAATAAGTGCAGTAAGCGCCTCATTGACTGTAGCTGTAAAAGAACTGTTATTCTTGGATATGCATATAGCATATTCTTCTGTAACGAATTCTTCATCAAGCATCATCAGGTCACTGTTTGCATCAACAAATGCTTTAGCTGGCTGGGAATCAATAACAACGGCATCAATTTTTCCCTGTTTAAGTGCCTGTATGGCATCATTTCCTTTGTTAAACCGTTCGACCCTGGTTCCTGAACCATCAGTTTCCATATCGGAAACATATATATCACCAGTAGTTCCTAATTGCACACCTACTGATTTACCAGCAAGGTCATCAACCGAAAATACAGTGTTTTTCGGTATGCTGCTATTACCACATGCAATCAGGGAAAACGATGCAGTAAGCGTTAACAAAATGACCGCGGCAAGCATGCAGATGTGTCTTAATGCGGAGTGTTTTTTCTTGTTCATCTCATAATCCTCGTATTATATAGTAGTATTTTTTTTAAGACCCTCTCCAGAGTCTTTATTACTATGTAAATCATAGTTTTTCTTTCTATGTTTAGGATATCAGCTTTGAATGCATAAATAGTACAATATTGAGCCATACATATATTGTGTAAAATATTGTGTAAAACCTCTTTGAAATTAATTATATTATTTTGAAAGTCTTACAATAATCAATACTTATATTGTGCAAAACTGATATCAATATAATGTTATAATTATACACTTAAAGTGCATAGTATTTCAACAAGGAATAATAACCATATATACTGGAATAAGTAAAAATTGTATTAATAATATTAATAACGAAATCTTTGTTATTGTTTTGTCAGTTAATATGGTATACTATACTAATAATACAGGGTGTGAAAATCTATTTTAACACCTATGTTTAAGAAATTATAATGTAAACACAATAATGTAGCGAAAGCCGCGTATTAATAAGGAGAACACATTAATTATGCCAGATAATACAAGTAATAATGGAAACAGAATTATAAACATAATATTCAGGGTAGTAATTGTAGGCGCTTTTTATACAGGAATTAAAGCAGTCTATAATTTCTACATGCTTATGTCACAGTATTCATCATTGAAAGGGGAAGCATTGTTTAGCAGAGTGGCGTTACTGCTTGATGATTATATGTTAATGATAATACTAATGGTTGCAGCAATTATATTTAATATACTTACAAGAAAACAGATAAGCAGCAGAGCATTTGCAGTAAGAACAGCCAGTATAGTTATTGCATTTATATCAGGCTGTATGTCATTCCCGGCTATAGGTATGTTTGCTTATATCGCCATAGCCAAATACCCACAGGTACTTCAGATGTCATCAATGCTTAGTGGTGTTTTTACACTTAGCGAGGTGTATACATCACCGATGACAGACTGGCTTATAGCAAGACCATATCTTTTCTATATGTATTTTATTTCCTGTGCTATATTTGCAGTGCTTTTTGCAACTTCCATATATACGTGGATTAAGAATATGACAAGTAAGGATAGAATGTAGTGACATGCGTATATATAAGAGCAGAAGGCATTGACCTGAGTAAATATCGGATGAATCAGATAAACTTAGGTATAAATGCCTTGCACATGCAGCGTGCAGCTATGATGAATAAGAGGATATATATATGAAGATAGTAACACCAGATTATTATAAGCATTTCAGGTGCATAGCAGGTGATTGTACAGATACATGCTGTGCCGGGTGGGATGTTGATGTTGATGAAACCGCTTATAAGTATTATAAGAAGGTAAAAGGAAGTTTCGGTAAAAGACTAAAGGACGTAATGGTTCCATCTGACGATGGTGGATGTACATTTACACTGAATAATGGCAGATGCCCGTTTCTAAACGATGCTAATCTGTGTGACCTTTATATTGCGCTTGGAGAGGATAAGCTATGTGAAACATGTGCTGAGTTTCCGCGTTTTATAAACGAATATGGAGGCATAAGGGAAATAGGCATAGCGCCATCATGTAAGACAGCCGGCGAACTTATATTAGGATATAAGGGCGAACTTACATTTGATATTAAAGATAGTGATGAAGAAGTAAGTACTTATAATGACATAGACCCTGTGACATACATGCAGTTAAGGCAGGCGCGTACAATAGCTTATAATATAGTTTCTGACAGAGACTATACGATAGCTGAAAGAGCAGTTCTTGTGCTTATGTTTGCCAAAGATATACAGCATTATCTTGACAAGGAAAGAGATGAACTTATAATAGGTGTCTGTAAAAGGTATGCAAAGGAAGATTACAGGGAGCATAAACTTGACAAGGCACGTAGTATTGCAGCCATGCGCTCAGATGCATATCTGTATACAAGACATTTGTTTGACAGCTTCAAAGGAATGGAAGTGATTAATTCTGACTGGAATATATATGTACAGGAAGTTAATACTTTCTATGAAAACTGTAAAGATAGCATTGAGTTTAAAGATATTGTAGCTGAATTTGATAAGTATTATGCCAATAACCAGCATGAATATGAGCAGATACTTATGTATTATATTTACAGGTATTTTCTTGATGCTGTATATGATTACAATGTTCTGCTTAAGATGAAGGGTGCAGTTGCCGGATTGCTTGCACTAAAGATGATGGATGTTGCTGACTGGTATCTTAATGATAAGGTGCTTGGATTCATAAGGCAGGTTGACCTTGCACACCTGTATTCAAGGCAATATGAGCATTCTTATTATAACTATGAACAATATAATAAGTTCTTTATGACTAAGAGAAAATACGGTTATGAGAATCTTATAGCACAGCTGTTTATGCTGGAGTAGTGTGATGATGGTTATGCGATATGCGAATTATGAATATAAGAATCAGGCAGTTAAAATAAAATATATATAAGGCGTTATACATCTATGTATTATGTAATGTATGATACCCATGAAAGGAATGGAGTTTGCTATGAAAATGATACTTAAGTATCTGGAAAAACTTAAGAAAGAATGCGTTCTTGCACCCCTTTTTAAGATGCTTGAAGCACTCTTTGAGCTTTTTGTGCCGCTTGTTGTGGCATCAATTATTGACAGGGGAATAGCCAATCAGGATACAGGCTATATCGTCAAATCCTGTCTTATGTTACTTGGACTTGCAATAATAGGACTTACATGTTCCATAACAGCACAGTATTTCAGTGCGAAGGCAGCAGTTGGATGTGCAACGGGAATAAGGCATGCACTTTTTAAGCATATACAGTCACTTTCATTTACAGAGCTGGATGAGCTTGGTACATCAACTCTTATGACACGAATGACAAGCGATATTAACCAGGTGCAGAATGGTGTTAATCTGGTCTTAAGACTGTTCTTACGTTCACCATTTATAGTGTTTGGTGCCATGATTATGGCATTTACCATAGACTTTAAGGCAGCACTTGTATTTGCTGCTGCTATTCCGGTGCTTGCTGTTATAGTATTCGGAATCATGGTAGGTACAAGACCTTTATACAAAAAGGTTCAGGCTGGTCTTGATACTATACTTGGCATTACAAGAGAGAATCTTACAGGTGTAAGAGTTATAAGAGCCTTTAATAAGCAGGAAGATGAACTTAAGCATTTTAAGGAAAAGAATGAAGAGCTTAATCATCTTCAGAAGTTCGTTGGTAAGATATCAGGACTTATGAATCCACTTACCTATGTAGTTGTAAATGTGTCAATCATAGCACTTATATGGATAGGTGGTGTGAGAGTTAACCAGGGGGCCTTAACACAGGGCCAGGTCGTTGCACTTTATAATTATATGTCACAGATACTTGTGGAGCTTATCAAGCTTGCCAATCTCATAATTAATATAACTAAAGCACTTGCATGTGCAGGACGTATCCAGTCAATATTTGATGTTAAATCAAGTATGAAGGATGGAACAGCCAGCGTGCAGGAGTCTAATGCCAAGGTGCCGGTAGTAGAGTTTAAAAATGTTGCACTTAAGTACAGTGGTGCTGGTGATACAAGTATAGCCGGGGCAAGCTTTAAGGCATACAGAGGACAGACTATAGGTATCATAGGTGGTACAGGTTCAGGTAAGTCAAGTCTTGTTGGACTTATTCCAAGATTCTATGATGCAACCGAGGGAGAAGTTCTTATAGATGGCGTTAATGTTAAGGATATAAAGATAGAAGAATTAAGAGATAAGGTCGGCATAGTCATGCAGAAAGCTGTTCTGTTTAAGGGCAGTATAAGAAGCAATATGCAGGTGGCTAAGCAGGATGCGACAGATAGAGAGATAGATGAGGCACTTGCTATAGCACAGGCAAAGGAATTCGTTGACAAGAAGGAGGGACGTCTTGACTATCTGGTAGAGCAGGGCGGAAAGAATCTTTCAGGTGGACAAAGACAAAGACTTACAATAGCAAGAGCTGTTGTTAAGAAGCCTGATGTTCTTATACTTGATGACAGCGCCTCTGCACTTGACTTTGCAACAGATGCAGCACTTAGAAAGTCAATCAGGACAATGTCAAACAATCCTACAGTATTTATAGTATCACAGCGTTCAGCATCACTTATGCATGCAGATAAGATTATTGTACTTGACGATGGCAATGTAGCTGGAATCGGAACACATAGTGAACTGTTAGAAAACTGTGAGACCTACAGGGAAATATATAATTCACAGTTTAAAGATGCTAAAGGTGCATAATATCATATTAGTTGCAATTATACACATAGTACATTTTGTACTATAAATGAAATGGAGTAGTTATGAAAGATAATAAGGATAAGAAGAAAGCCCAGAAGGGTACGCTTTTAAAGGTTCTTAAAAGAATAAAAAAGTATAGCGGATTTCTTATATTGTCTATACTTATGGCAGCGGTGACGGTAGCATCCACTTTGTATGTACCTATTCTTGTCGGACGTGGAATAGATCATATAATAGGACCTGGTAATGTTGATTTTGCAGGAATAAGTAAGATTCTTATGACAATAGGAATTATAGTTGCTATAACGGCATTGTCGCAGTGGATAATGAATATATGTAACAACAAGATAACATATCACGTAACAAGAGATATACGTGATGAGGCCATGGAAAAGATACAGAAGCTTCCACTTAAGTATATAGATGGTCAGTCTTATGGTGATATAGTGAGCCGTGTCATAGCCGATGTTGACCAGTTTGCAGATGGTCTTCTTATGGGATTTACACAGTTCTTTTCAGGTGTCCTTACCATAGTTGGAACACTTGTATTTATGCTTACAATTAATATTAAGATAACACTTGTAGTTGTGCTTATCACACCAGTATCATTCTTTGTGGCAAGCTTTATAGCAAAGAAGACTTATTCTATGTTTAAGCTTCAGTCTGAGACAAGAGGTGAGCAGACAGCATTTATAGATGAGATGATAGGCGGAGAAAAGGTTGTAAAGGCATACGGCTATGAAGATGAAGCAGTTGCACGCTTTGATGAGATTAATGAAAGATTACAGAAGTACTCATTAAGAGCTATATTTTTCTCATCTATAACTAATCCATCTACAAGATTCGTAAACAGCCTTGTATATGCAGGAGTTGCTGTATCAGGCGCATTTATAGCTATATCAGGTGGAATCACGGTAGGTCAGTTATCAAGCTTTTTAAGTTATGCTAACCAGTATACTAAGCCTTTTAACGAAATATCAGGTGTTATAACAGAGCTTCAGAATGCACTTGCGTGTGCAGCAAGAATGTTTGAACTTATAGAGGAAGAACCAGAGATTCCAGATGCCCCAGATGCAGTTGATATAAAGGATGTTGATGGAAGAGTTGACCTTAATGATGTATATTTCTCATATACTAAAGATAAGAAGCTTATTGAAGACTTTAATCTTCATGTAAAGAAAGGTCAGAGAATAGCTATTGTAGGACCTACCGGATGTGGTAAGACAACAGTTATCAATCTTTTGATGAGATTCTATGATGTTGATTCAGGAAGCATAGATGTGTCTGGTACGGATATCAGGGATATGACAAGATATTCACTAAGGCATGGTTTCGGAATGGTTCTTCAGGAAACATGGCTTAAGGCAGGAACTATAAGAGAGAATATCGTTATGGGTAAGCCTGATGCAACAGATGAAGAGATAATAGAGGCGGCAAAGGCTTCATACTCATATGGATTTATAAAGAGACTTCCTAACGGCTTTGATACAGTTATAGGTGAAGATGGTGGAAGCCTGTCACAGGGACAGAAGCAGCTGTTATGTATAACAAGAATCATGCTTACACGCCCACCTATGCTTATACTGGATGAGGCTACGTCTTCAATAGATACAAGAACTGAAATCAAGATTCAGAACGCATTTGCAAAGCTTATGGAAGGAAGAACAAGCTTTATCGTAGCACACAGGCTTTCAACTATACAGTCAGCAGATGTAATCCTTGTTATGAAAGATGGTCATATTATTGAAAAGGGTAATCATGAAGAGCTTCTTGCAGCAGGCGGTTTCTATAAGACACTTTATGAAAGCCAGTTTGACACTGCTACAGCATAGATGCAGCCATTAAAGCAGAGCAGATATTGTTGTAGAATAGATGCGTTAGTTAATATAGATTAGATATTACTATGGTATATATGAACCGTAAAAAGTAGAATATTACATGTGTATTCATAATTGCAACAATATACTGGCTATGAAATTGTAAAATAATGTTAGGAAAGAGTTTATGAAAATATTTCTTACTGATATATCAGATATGAATGATGACATTATGAATAAAGGACTTGAACTTGTACCAGCTTACAGGAAAGATAAAGTAGAGCGGTACAGGTTTAAGGAAGATAAAGAAAGAAGCCTCGCCGCGGGGCTTCTTCTTAATTATGCAACGAAGCTGTATAGCATGTCTATGTCTAGGCAGGTTAAGGGTAAGCCAGAGACATATGAGGCTGAATCCATGATTGGTAATGTTATACTAAATATGCAGGGGAATGCCAGGTGTGAAGTCAAAAATAATATGAAAAATAATATTGATAATATAGTCAATGTAAAGCTGGAGGATTTAGTGGACAATTATGATAATGCATATGATTATGATATAGAATATGCAGGAAATGGAAAGCCTGTATACAATAATTCTGACATACATTTTAACTTATCACATGCAGGTGATTATGTGGTGTGTGCGGTATCTGACAGAGCTGTGGGAATAGATATTGAAGGACCAAGAAAAAATGCAATAAAAGTTGCGAAGAGGTTCTTTACACAGGCGGAATGCGACTGGATAGGTGATGATAACTTTAGATTCAGCCGTGTATGGACACTTAAGGAGGCGTATGCAAAGCTTACGGGAGAGGGAATTGCTGGTACAGTATCTAAAGTGGAGTTCAGGCATGAGACAGGAAATGAAGCAACAAGTAAAACAGGGGGGAATGTAGATGAAAAAGACGTTGTTAAGAATCATTTCATTTCCAGGAAAGATATGGCATCAGTTGTAAATATGTATATATCAGGTAAAAAAGAGAAAAATGTAAAAATATATGAACTTAATATTATTAAGCCGGAATATGCTATATCTGCGATAGAGTATCTTAAAAACTAACGATTGTTATAAAATAAAAATATATAGTTTTTTTATTAAAAAAGGGTGGAAATAAAAAAAAAATGACTGTATAATGTAGAAAAATATTTTGCGACGAAGAAGTAGCCGGTAGTAATATGTGTACTGCCGGATATTTGTTTTTTCGCGGATTGTGTGAAGCAAAGAATGCTTCATGCAGATATCATATTACGTTAAAAGAACTTGCCATATGGCAGACAGGAGGAAAAATGGCTGTAAAGTATGTATTTGTAACAGGCGGTGTTGTTTCAGGACTTGGTAAAGGTATAACAGCAGCATCATTAGGAAGATTATTAAAAGCACGTGGATTTAAGGTAACTATGCAGAAGTTTGATCCATATATTAACATTGATCCGGGTACTATGAATCCAATACAGCATGGTGAAGTGTTTGTAACTGATGATGGAGCAGAAACAGACCTTGATTTAGGACATTATGAAAGATTCATAGATGAAAGCCTTAACAAGAATTCCAACGTTACAACAGGTAAGGTATATTGGTCAGTGCTCCAGAAGGAACGTAGAGGAGATTTTGGTGGAGGAACAGTACAGGTTATTCCACATATAACTAATGAGATAAAGAGCCGTTTTTACAGAGATTATTCAACAGATGAAACTAAGATTGCTATTATCGAGGTAGGTGGAACTGTAGGTGATATCGAGTCACAGCCATTTCTTGAGGCTATAAGACAGTTCCAGCGTGAAGTAGGTCGTGAAAATGCGATACTCATTCATGTAACACTTATTCCATATCTTAAGGCTTCAGGTGAGATGAAGACTAAGCCAACGCAGGCAAGCGTTAAAGAACTACAGGGAATGGGAATACAGCCAGATATTCTGGTATGCCGTACAGAGCATCCACTTGAGCCGGGTATCAAGGATAAGATTGCATTATTCTGTAATGTACCTAAGTCACATGTATTACAGAATCTTGATGTTGAGATTCTCTATGATGCTCCACTTGCCATGGAAGAAGAACACCTTGCCCAGGTAGCGAGTGAATGTCTTAATCTTGAGTGCCCAGAACCAGATCTTGACGAATGGAGAGCTATGTGTAAAGCATGGAAGAATCCAACAAAGAAGGTTACAGTTGCACTTGTTGGTAAGTATATACAGCTTCATGATGCATATATATCAGTAGTTGAAGCACTTAAGCATGGTGGTGTAGCCAACTCATGTGATGTAACTATCAAGTGGGTGGATTCGGAAACAGTTACAGCTGACAATGCGGCACAGATTCTCTCAGATGTATCAGGAATTCTTGTACCGGGAGGTTTTGGTGACCGTGGTATAGAAGGTAAGATACAGGCTATAAGATATGCAAGAGAAAACAACGTACCATTCCTTGGATTATGTCTTGGAATGCAGCTTTCTATCGTGGAGTTTGCAAGAGATGTAATAGGATACGAAGATGCGCACAGTGTGGAACTTAAGCCAGATACAACACATCCTGTTATTCATCTTATGCCAGACCAGGAGGGCATTGATGATATCGGTGGTACATTAAGACTTGGTTCATATCCATGTGTGCTTGCAAAGGATTCTAAGGCATATCAGTTATATGGTGAGGAAACTATCCATGAAAGACACAGACACAGATATGAGGTTAATAACGATTATAGAAAAGTTCTTGTTGAAAATGGCATGGAGCTTTCCGGTATTTCACCAGATGGAAGAATCGTTGAGATGATAGAGATAAAGGATCACCCATGGTTTATAGCTACACAGGCACATCCAGAATTAAAGTCAAGACCTAACAGACCACATCCATTGTTCAGAGGATTTATTAGTGCGGCACTTGAGTATCAGGATAAGAATTCTAGGAAGTAGTAAATCTTTAAACAAAAGTATATAAATACGATAATTGTTGAAATTAAATTTATAATATTAATTATAAAAAATTATAAAAAGTCTATAATATGAAATGCAAGAAATTTCATGTTATAGACTTTTTTATTTTAAGGTGTCACATTTTGAATATTACTACGTTATATAAATAAATATAATAATGTGAATGTTAAAAATTGATTTTGCCACTAGCTGATATATCAAACATTCATATTTAATGAAATTAAGATGAATGCTACCGAAAAAATAATATTAACTAAAGGAAAAAGATGGAACTAAGCAAAAATAAAAAAATGGAACAACTTTATTCATTATATGAATCAGGAATGTATGCTATAGCTTATTCTATATTAAATAATGTAGAACAATCAGAGGATGTCACTCAGGAAGCTTTTCTGAAAATATATAATTATCTTGGTGATATAGATAAAGTGGATTCAAAAAGAACAAAAGCATTTATTACCAAAATTGTAAAAAATATGGCTATTGATGTATATAGAAAGAATAAGAAAATAATTAATTATGAAGATAATATAGTCAAATATGTGGATGAAGATGTAGATCCTGCAAAGATAGTAGAGAAACAGCTTATTACATTATATAGGTTGGATGCACTTGATGAAGCATTATCAGATATTCCTGATTATTTACGTAAGATTATTACAATGAGATATGGGTATGAATTAAAGTTGACAGAAATAGCTGATATATTAGGCAATGATAGTGCAACAATAAGAAAACAAATGGAGAGAGCAAGAAAATATCTGGCGCAAAGATTGCAGAAAATAACGGATGATGTTATGTAAAATACACTTTGTATATTAACGGTGTAGCATAAAACGTGTGGAAATGAGGAGTAATATGAGTGATAAGGAATGTGATAATGGTTCAGGGGGAAAATTTTTTTCTGCTAATAATAATATGGAAAATGATTTATCAAAAGATATTGAATTTGAAAAGTGGAATATTAAAAATGAATTGCTTGTAGATGAGTTGGATAATTATAAACATTATATACATGAATTTTCATCTGAATATAATAATAAGAAAAAGATATTTCTTCAGAAAATAGAAAGCAATGATAAGAAAAATATAAGAAAAACAATTATAAGTATTGATGAAAGGAATACAGGAGAGAAAAAAGAAATTATAAATAAAATTATAGAAGGAGTAAATAAAAGAAAATTCATAAAAGGTATTATAACAGCTGCAATAGTTATGCTTATTTTAATTCCATCTACAGTATTGGCAGCAGAAAAGATAATAAAATATTACAATATAAGCATTAAGAAAATAGGAAATTATAGTTATAACATAGGTTTGGATGATGAAAGTGATTATAACGATAAATTTCACACAAATGTAAAAATTGATATATGCGGTGATGTATATAATTATGAAATTAAAACAGACGGGAGTAATTATAAGCTGACTTATATAGGAGATGACATAAACTATCAAAAGGATATATCAGTCATGCTTATAGGACTTAACAAAGGAAAAGATATAAAACTTAAATATATTACGGATGTTAATAAAATCGAATATGATGATAGAAAAGTGCTTTGGTTTACGCATAATTACGGAGTATCTGAAGGTAACATTGGGAATAAATATATTAATGATATATTTGTTGTTTATAGCGAATATGGATATGCTATAGAAATTAAAGCCCAGAAAGATGTATCTAAAGAAATATTAGACGGGTTGGTAAATAATATAAGGCTTATAAAGTGCGATGAAAATGAATCAGCTAAAGCTAATTACAGAATATATAGGGATGAGAATGAAGATGAAGATAATAAGATTACAGAACAAAATATGTACTATGGAGAATATAGCGAAACCAGTTATAAGTTAAAAGATAAGTTTTATATGCCTGATGTTAATATGTATAGCAGTAATAAACTACAGTTTACAGTTAATGATTATAAAATATTTGATTCAATTGATGGTTTAATTGGATTTTCATCATATTACGAAGAAAAATATATAACAGATAATATATGGAATACATCTGATACATTAAAGAAAGTAGTTGATGAGGAAGGAAAATTCATCAGTTATAAAAGACCAGAAATATACAATATGGGAGATGGTATAGATACACTTAATTCAGTAGATAAAGCTGAATATATAGGAACAAAATTAGTGGTAGTAGATATAGATGTCGAGAATATAGATTATGAAGATGTTAAGAATGTACGACTCATTCCACAGATATGCTGTTTATATAAATATAATGGAAAACTTATGATACCTAGGGAAAACTATTCTAATGTGTTAGTCAGTAGTGAAGGTTATCCATTATGTGCATGGTTTGATTCATCTTTGGGAGTAGATAGAACAGAGAATGAAACCAACAGAACGAATGTAGAACCAGGCGAGAAGATACATATAACAGCCGGATATCTTGTAGATGAGGACAGACTTAATAATATGATATTATTTTATAATTCGTATGGCAATCTTGCATATAGTAATGGCAAGATTGCATATATAAGTCTGAAATAATATGGAAATGAGAGGAGGGTAGAGTAAAGAATATAATAAAATTAATAGGCAATTGCGAAACAAATTGACTGTAATTTGTGTATTTTGCATAAAAACAAGCCCTAATATGATATTTTAGACCTTGAAATTTGGTCAAAATAGATATAAAATTTTTTGCTTTAGTGAGAAAAATTGCAAAAAAGAGGCTAAAAGAAGTTAGAGTTTATGCGGCTTTTGGAGTTTTGCAAACGTCTAAAATAAAATTAAAAGAATAAGGAGAATGTATTATGCAGATGTGTATGGAGCTAGCAATCCAGTAGATAATGGAACATACTGTGGTAATGATAGAAATTATTCAGTTTATGAAGGAGATACATATTATATGTATAACTGGGTTAATGAAACATATGCTGGTGAAAATCAATTGGCATATGCATATATTTTAGGTAGAGCAGCAGGTAATTATGTTGAAGATTTTTCAATTCTGTGGAGTCCCGACAACTATCAAGGATATGCTGGCGAATAAGATGTAATTTGTGAAAAGAGGCGATTAAATAGGTATGCATGGTTATAGGCGATGCATACCTAAAGATATGAAAAAATATATTAAATATTTAATTATGCTTATTTTAATAATTCTAACTGGCTGTAATACACAAAAATACACAGATATCGTGATTAATGATTCCAGATATTCTCAAACAACAAAGAAAATAAATAGTAAAGAAGAAAAGGAAAATGTAGCTATTGATAATGATAATTCAGATATTGAAAAAAGTGCACGAGAATATATAGGAGGGACATACAAAAGCAGCGATGATATATACATATCAGAAATGAAAATAAGTATAAAAGATGTAAAAATAAGTAAAGAATATGAGGTGGTTGAGACAGAGGCTTTTGATTATTTCAAATCAGAGTGGATACAGAAAGGTTCTCTTGATAACTACAATCCCGATAGTATGAGCCTTGCCTATGTTTATATAAATGTTAAAAATACCACTGGTAATGTTATAGAATGTCCTATTGGAATGGCGGGGATTGGTAATTATTACGGGGATAACAAATATTATAGATTATCAGAATGTTCGGCATTATATCCTTCATTATATGAAAAAACGACTCATTGTCTTTTTGATGAATTAAAAGCATATGAGGAAAAAACATACATATTATTATTTAAACTTCCCGATAAATATACAGAATATTTACCAGATATTTCATCTGGTAATGTTGAACATAGTAGAGTGAAATTATGTCTTGAACTTGCAATAAACTCAATGGTACAGGGAAATAAAGCACCGCTTGTTATTTTGGATAATATAACATTTGTAGGATAAAAACAATTTTGGAGGTAAAAACCTGATTTATATGATATTCGGGTGAGTTAATATGTCAGACATGATAAAGAGTATAAATACAGATATAAAAAAAATACATATATTATTTGTGATAGAACTTGAAAGGGCTTTTAGAAGCAGAATGTTTTGGCTTATGTTATTAACAGGAATTGTAATAACAGGAATAGAGTTTATAGTAGCACCACTAAAATATAGTAACAATATAATAGGCTCATTTGATGGAAATATAGGCAATACAATAAATACAGTATTTAATTCGTGGTTTTTTTCATTGGAAAAATCGGCTATTCCATTAAGACAATTATATATAATGATAATGCCGTTAATGGCTACATTTGCATATGGATTCAGTGCGGTTTCTGATATAAAGACAGGATATATAAAAAATATATATACAAGAATTGATAAGAAATATTATCTTTTAACTAAATGTTTTGTTTCACATATAGCTGGTGGAACTGTAATAGTAATACCACTATTATTAAATTTAATAGCATGCTCTATGATACTTCCATCTGTAAATATGGAACCAGTGGTAGGGTTTTATGAGCCGAGAGGATTTAGTATGTTATCAGATGTTGCGTATACACATCCGTATATTTATATATTTATTGAATTGTTTGTGATATATATGTATTCAGGCTTGTTTACAACATTTTGTATTATGTTAAGTCAGATAGTACAGGTGTATTTTATAACAACGATATTTCCATTTTTATTTAATTATTTCTGTTATATTATTCAGAATTTTTTAAAACTAGAAAAGTATAATCCTATAAGAATAATGACGGTTGGATATTCATACAACAACACATTTTTAAAACTAATTATTGAATATTTAATAATATGGGTAATATTATTTTCAGTATATATGTACAGGGGGATGCATAATGAAACGTTATAGGGTTAATAAACATGACAAATATATAGGTAGAAGGATATTTTATTTTATAATAATTATTATATTAGTGTTTATATGGATGATTAGCTATATAAGGGTTAATAAAGCATTTCCAAAAGCAGAACAAGTAGTTTATGAATATGAAAAACCAATGGAAATTGATGGACTTAAGATAGAACTTGCAGATAGTTCAATAGTAGATAATGTGAGTCAGATTATTGAAAAATATGATGATGAAAATATAATAGCTAAATTACAAAAAAGTAAAAAAAATTACAGATATATATATGTTGAATTAAATGTATATAATGATTCT
>ERZ808240.3133-NODE-3133-length-16608-cov-19.422763_pt1 | contig 16608 bp, 17 predicted proteins | sample MGYA00521084_ERZ808240 | MGnify/ENA primary metagenome ERZ808240 (study PRJEB31516, sample SAMN03275571) | gut metagenome | biome: mammalia-associated habitat; material: feces | host: Papio cynocephalus | place: Kenya | collected 2012-08-06 ... | reverse complement strand
CTGTATATCAGGATGAAGGAGGAAAAATGAAGATGGCAGTTTTGAAACTGATAAAGAATGCCACTGTGTTTGATGGAAAACATGCAGAACTTAAACAAAATCAGAATATTGTGCTTGAGAATAATCTGGTAAAAGAAATTACAAAGCAGCCTGTCTGTGAAGAAAATTTTGAGGAAATTATTGATGCCAAAGGGAAAGTAACCATTCCGGGACTGACGGATGCCCATATTCATATTTCGCACAATCAGGTAAATCAGGGTGCTGATGAGACAAGAGTAGATGAAGCAGCAGTTCGTAGTGTTAAAATTGCTGAAAGAACGCTTCTCAAAGGGTTCACAACAATACGGGATGCGGGTGGAATTACATATGGACTGAAAAAGAATATTGATAATGGTTTTTTGGACGGACCGAGAATTTTTCCGTCAAATGCATATATATCACAGACCTGTGGACACGGAGATACCAGAGCAAGCAGAGCAGCAAGAAGACTGGGAAATGGCTTTTATACTTCACCGTCTTTGTTTGAGGGATATTCGGTGATCGCTGATGGAGTACCGGAAGTGCTTCGGGCAGTCAGGGAGCAATTATTTCTGGGCGCTTCACAAATAAAGATTATGGCAGGCGGTGGAATTTCATCGGATTATGATCCTCTCGATACCGTGCAGTTTACATTTGAAGAGATGAAGGCAGCGGTAGATGCGGCGGCAGATTATGGTACATATGTTATGGCACATCTCTATACGCCGGCATCTATGCAGAGAGCTGTGAAAGCAGGTGTAAAGAGTTTAGAGCATACGACGCTGATGGATGATGAAACAGGACGGGTAATAAAAAACAGCGGGGCTTTTGTTATGCCGGGACCACAGGCAATCAGGCCTCTCACAGAATTCGGATATCCGGAAGATTTCAAGCTGGAGGATCTGCCGCCGTCACAGCGCAACAGGATGATAAAACATCTGAAAGTCCGTACAGGCAGTGAGAAGGCAACGGAAGTGATCAATAAATATGAACTTCCGATCGTATACGGAACCGACGCATTTGGTGATCCGGATTGGTTTGAACCCAAACAGCTTGAGGACTTCAAATACTTCAAAAAACGGTTTGGAAGCTTTAAGGGGCTGGTTGCAGCTACCGGTAATGTATATGAGCTATTTAAGCTTACTACTTATCAAAACCCATATCCGGAGGGAAAAATCGGTGTATTGGAAGAAGGGGCTTTCGCAGATCTTCTGATCGTGGAAGGAAATCCGGTAGAGGATTTAGATATTCTGGCAGATGAAAATAATATTAAATTTGTTATGAAGGATGCAAAAATATATAAAAATCAATTATAGAAGGAGAAATGATATGAAAAAATTAGCAATATTTTTATTAACTGCAGCATTGGGAGCAGGAGCATTGACAGGATGCGGCTTGGGCAATCAGGCAGCGGAAACGGGTGATAATACACAGGAAGCACAAAACGCAAATGTGGATACAGCTTCTGCAGACACACAAGAGACCGGGGCAGCTTCAAAAGAAGTAACTGTAGTAAAGGCAGCAACAGGTGGAGGCCCTGCTCCTTATATTACCGTAAATGATGATGGCAGCCTGACAGGTTATGATATTGATGTGGTCAACGAGTTGTTCAGCCGCATTGATGAATACGATGTGGAATGGGAAATTACAGAATTTGCTTCCATTTTTGCAGGGTTGGATTCAGGTCTGTATCAGGTGGGTGTGAATCATTTCGGATTTAATACGGACAGAGCGGAAAAATACATCTTTTCGGATGTGATCGCAATTGATCCTGTAAAAATTCTTGTATCAAAGGATAATACGGATATCAATTCCGTATATGATCTGCCGGGCCATACAACAGAGGCTACGGCAACCAGTTATTATCTGTCTGTATTTGATAATTTCAATGCAACAAATCCGGATACACCAATCAACTATACATTTGTTGAAGATCCTGGACAGACACCGCTTCACGTTTCAGAAGGACTGGTTGATTTTGAAATCTTTACAGGAACAACGTTACAGGCACAGGTTGAGAGCCTTGGGCTGGATGATGTAAAGTTCATTGACGTATCAACAGAAGAAAATGAATGGCTGACAAGTGGTGTTGAAACACCTCCCGGTACTTTCTATTTAGTTGCAAAGGGAAACGAGGATCTGGCAGACAAGCTCAATGAAGCATTTGAGTCTGCAGTGGAAGACGGAACAATTTATGAATTGCAGAAAAAATATTTAGGGGTTACGGAAGAAAATAAATTAACACTGGAGCAGGTGGAAAATGTGAAAGCACTGATTCAGCAGCATATTGCAAATACTGGAGAATAAGAGGATTGTAACAATGTTAAAACTTTTTGATTTTGCAGTGGTAGGCAAAGATCTGGGAGCAATGCTTACTTATCTGCCGGTTACATTAAAATTAACCCTGTGGTCTGCGCTTATCGGACTTGTCCTGGGATTTGTTTTAGCGGTGATAAAGATAAAAAACATTCCGGGAATAAAGCAGCTGATCGCATTTATAGTGTCTTTTATCAGAGGAACACCGATTATTGTGCAATTGTATCTTACCTTTTTTGGAATCCCGATTGCATTAAAATATATTAACTATTATCGAGGAACAAACTATAACGTAAATGGGATTGCACCGGTTTTATATGCGATAGTAGCACTTGGTATCAACTCAGCGGCTTATAATGCTGTTACCATTCAGTCGGCGTTGGAAAGCGTGGATAAAGGGGAGATCGAGGCGGCTGTCAGCTTAGGTCTTTCAGGGCGGCAGAGAATGACCCGCATTATAATCCCGCAGGCTGTTCTCTTGGCACTCCCTTCGATTGGAAATACGCTGATTGGTCTGATCAAAGGTACATCACTTGCGTTTACATGTTCTGTCATTGAAATGACGGCAGCAGGTAAAATCATGGCCGGACGGGATTACCGTTATTTTGAATGTTATGTGGCACTTGCCATCATTTACTGGCTGATCACGATCGCACTGGAATTTCTGATCGGATATATCGTAAGGGCAGTACGGGTTCCAGAATCACCGGAACAAAGAAAAGGTCTTTTATGGTTTGTAAAAAGAAATGAACAAAACAGAGAAAAGGAAAGCACAGTATGATAAAAATCAATAATTTGAAAAAAAGATTTCAGTCAAATGTCGTACTGAATGGCATTAGTTTCGAAATTGAAAAAGGGGATGTTGTGGCGGTCATTGGACCGTCCGGGACAGGAAAATCAACTTTGCTCCGCTGTATTAATCTGTTAGAGCGTCCGGAGGAGGGAAGTATTTCTTTTGATGATTTTACATTTGACTATCAAAATCATAAAAAGAAAGAAGAATTGATACTGCGGGAAAAAGCAACCATGGTATTTCAGTCTTTCTGCTTATTTTCTCAAAAAACCGCGCTTGAAAACGTCATGGAAGCACTGGTTGTAGTACAGAAGAAGTCCAAAGAAGAAGCAAAGGAAATCGCATTAAGGGAGCTTGAAAAGGTTAAAATGAGCGACAGGCTTCATTATTATCCAAGGCATCTTTCCGGTGGACAGCAGCAGCGGGTAGCGATAGCCAGGGCAATTGCATTAAACCCGGAGCTTATACTGTTTGACGAACCCACATCTGCACTTGATCCTGAGCTTGTGGGTGAAGTACTGGATACCATAAAAAATATTGCCAATGAAGGAAATACAATGATTATTGTTTCTCACGAAATGTCTTTTGTCAAAAATGTTGCCAGTAAGATTATTTTCATGGAAGACGGAAAGATCGTGGAGTCAGGAACAGCAAAGCAAATTTTCGAGAACCCGCAGAATGAGAGAACAAAGGCATTTTTAATTAAGAACAGAGTACATTTTCAACCGGAATACATGATTTAGGTATTTTGACACTGCTGTTTGCTATAGTTTTTTTCTATAATCTATCATAGGATATTCAGATTATGCAGAATTTTTTTCAGATGGTAAAATTTATCCTGAAAATAATATACAGAGTTGAGGATGATAGAATGAAACAGAATGAGAACACAGAGATTGCTGATATTGTCAATATGATCATTTCCGATTATGACGACGATAGAACAGTAAATAAAATTGATATTTATAATCAACCGGATAAAAAAGCGATTGTAGATATCGTGGAAAAATTACTGAAGATTTTATATCCGGGTTATTATAATGACAAAGTTTATAAAATTTATAGTCTGAAAAACAATATGTCAGCTACAATTGAGGACGTTATTTTTTATTTGAAAAAACAAATTATGACCGCACTGAAATATTGCCGGGAAGATGATGCAGATGATGAACAGGAATTAGAAGAAAAAGCAAAGAAAATTACCCTGGAATTTATGAAGAAGATACCATATATCCGGAGTATTCTTGAAACAGATATTGAGGCGGCTTATGAAGGAGATCCGGCGGCGGAGAGCAAGGATGAAATCATATTTTCGTATCCGGGATTATATGCCATATCGGTGTATCGGATTGCACATGAATTAACGAATCTGAAGGTGCCTATGATTCCTCGTATTATGACGGAATATGCACATGGCATTACAGGAATAGACATCCATCCGGGAGCAACAATCGGAAAATACTTTTTTATTGATCATGGTACAGGAATTGTAATTGGAGAAACTACGGAGATTGGCGAACATGTGAAGATCTATCAGGGCGTAACACTGGGCGGATTATCAACCAGTGGAGGGCAGAAGCTGAGAGGGAAAAAACGACATCCAACAATTGGTAATCATGTGACAATCTATTCAGGAGCGTCTATTCTCGGCGGAGAGACAGTCATTGGCGATGATGTAGTAGTAGGTGGAAATACGTTCATTGTTAACTCTGTAGAAAAAGGAACCAGGGTTAGTGCGAAAAAACAGGAATTAAAGTATAGCAATCAGATTTGATCAGGGCAGAAAGCAGGTGCATGTATGACAATCTTACAACTAAAATATGTGCTGGCAATTGCAGGTTCTTCATCGATGAGAGAAGCAGCCAGTAAAATGTTTGTATCCCAGCCTGCGCTATCTTCCACAATTCATGAATTAGAGGAAGAACTAGGAATTAAAATTTTTGAACGGAATAACAAGGGAATCGCACTATCGGAACAGGGAAGAGAGTTTCTTGTGTATGCAAAACAGGCGGTCAGTCAATATAAGCTTATTGAGGACAGATATATTGAACGGGATAAAAATAAAAAACATTTTTCTGTTTCCATGCAGCATTATGTGTTTGCTGTGCATGCATTTGTAAATACAGTAAAAAAATTTGATTCGGAACGATATGTGTATTCCATCCACGAGACCAGAACAGATGAAGTGCTGATGAATGTAAAGAATATAAAAAGCGAAATTGGGATTATCTCGTATTCAAAAAGTAACCAGTATATCCTTAAGAAATTATTCCGGGAATATCAACTGGAGTTTTATCCGCTTATGGTACGCAATACCTATGTGTATCTGTGGAAGGATCATCCGCTTGCCCAAAAGAAAGAAATTTCACTGGCAGATCTGAAGGACTATCCGTGTGTAAGCTTTGACCAGAGCAGTGACAGTGACTTTTATTTATCGGAAGAGGCACTGGGAGATCATGAATTTGATAAGCTTATTAAATCAAATGACAGGGCAACTTCCTCGGAGATCATGGCAAAGCTCAATGGATATTCTATAGGAACCGGTATTATGACAGACAGTATGACTCTTCAGGATGGATTTGTAACCATAAAATTAAAGGAAGAAGATCCATTAACGATTGGGTATATAACAAGAAAAAATCACAAATTAAGTGATATAGGAGAAGTTTACATAGAAGAGCTTGGAAAGTATCGGGAAAAAGAATTGACATAAGGGTGTAATGTAACCGCCTTTATTATACGCATCCTGGATATACAAGGATATATAAGCGATAAATAGTGCTTATCACAGGCGATAACTCTTGTGAATTTTTCAAACAAATCTATGTATGATACGATTGTGTTAATCCAATTGAGGAGAAAAAATATCAATAAGATCCTGGGGAGGTGATTTTATGAGCCAGGAAGCATATGCAATAAAAAATGATAAAAATTATCTGTCAGAAGTGGAACGTTATGTAAAAGGCATAAAATATGGAAGTGTCACTTTAATCGTCCAGGATGGCAAAGTAATACAAATTGATAAAACTGAAAAGATCAGAATGAAAAACTGACTGGAAAGACCAGAGGTTTTACGGAATTAATCGTGAACGTAAAATCCCTGGTCTTTTCTTTTGCTCTGAAAGTAAAAATGAGATGCCGTAGCCGCTGGAATGGCATAGGTTTGCAAAACTGAAGTTGGTGGTTCGAGTCCATCCGGTATCGTTGGCGGTAGTTATAAGCCATATATGAAATAAAGATAGGAAAGCAGGTGCCATATGAGTAATACGTATAAGGATTTGCAAAATTCTCATCCGTGCTTTGGCGGGCAGAAAAATAATGCCGGAAGAATACATCTGCCTGTAAGTCCCGGATGCAATATTGCCTGCAGATTTTGTGACCGGACAATAAACGATGTGGAGCAAAGACCGGGCGTTACATCGAAGGTTTTGAAGCCGGAGGAGTGCGAAGATATATTAAGTAAAGCCTTGGAAATCTGTCCTGATATCAAAGTGGCAGGTATTGCCGGTCCGGGTGACACGCTTGCAACTGATAATGCATTAAGGACGTTTGAAATTGTGAAAGAGAAATTTCCGGATTTAATAAAATGTATGAGTACAAACGGACTGCTTTTGAATGAAAAAGCTGATGATGTGATCAATGTTGGAATTGATTCCCTTACAGTTACAGTGAATGCGGTAGATCCGGAAATTGAGAATAAACTCAACGCATATATCATCTATCACGGCCGGAAAATTGACGGCATAGAGGGTGCGAAGATCCTGATCGAAAACCAGCTGGCAGGAATCAGGAAGGTTGCAGCTGCGGGAATCACAATTAAAGTGAATACGGTTCTTGTACCGGAGATAAACGGAGAACATATCGAAGAGATCGCAAAAACCGTGAAAGAAGCCGGTGCCAGCATTTACAATATCATACCTTTGATACCACAGCATGAATTAAAGGATTACAAAGCCCCGACATGTGCGCAGATAGATCAGGCGCGGACAAGGGCATCAAAATATATAGATGTATTCAGGCACTGCCAGCACTGCAGGGCGGATGCAGTCGGTGTTCCTGGTAAATCAGAGTTCGGCGATCAGATTTATCAGAGAAGACTGCATGTGAAGGAGACTTTTTCGCATGGATAAGGATGCATATAAAATTGCGGTGGCTTCCAGTGATGGAATCGTCGTGAACAATCATTTTGGAAGAGCGAAAGATTTCTATATTTACCAGATAGAGGATAAGGAACAGGTTCATTTTCTGGAGAAGAGAAGTGTGATACCTGTATGCGAATGCGGTAATCATGATAATGAAAAACTCAGGACAAATTTAGAAAAACTGAAGGACTGTAAATACCTGTTAGTCAGCAGAATCGGAAGCGGAGCAGCTGACATGGCAGCAGAGTCAGGAATTGAAAGCTATGAAATCCCGGGAATGATTGAGGAATCTATAGAACAGCTGATAAAGTATATAAAAGTTAAAAAATTATTTGAACAGGAAGGATAAAAACAATGGGTGAATTGAGACAAATTGCGATTTATGGAAAAGGTGGAATTGGAAAATCAACAACGACACAGAATCTGACAGCGGGCTTGGTTGAGCACGGGAAAAAGGTCATGGTAGTCGGATGTGATCCAAAAGCAGACTCCACGAGACTTCTTCTTGGTGGATTGGCACAGAAAACAGTTTTGGATACCATTCGTGAAGAGGGAGAAGATATTTCTCTTGACAGAATTATGAAAGAAGGATATGGCGGAACAAAATGTGTGGAGTCAGGTGGACCGGAACCGGGGGTTGGCTGTGCAGGAAGAGGAATCATTACTTCTATTAATATGCTTGAAAACCTTGGCGCATATACAGATGATCTGGATTATGTATTTTATGATGTCCTTGGTGATGTGGTCTGTGGTGGATTTGCAATGCCGATCCGTGAAGGTAAAGCAAAAGAGATCTATATTGTTGCCAGCGGAGAGATGATGGCACTTTATGCTGCAAACAATATTTCGAAAGGAATCCGGAGATACGCAAGAACCGGCGGCGTAAGACTTGGTGGTATCATCTGCAACTCCAGAAATGTTGACAGGGAACTTGATCTGCTACGTGCATTTGCAAAAGAACTCGGGACAAAACTTTTATATTTTGTTCCGAGAGATAATATCGTGCAGCATGCAGAGATCAATAAAAAAACAGTGATAGAATACAGACCTGATTCCAATCAGGCACAGGAGTACAGAAATCTTGCGCAGGCAGTGATTGAAAATACGGATTTTGTGATTCCGACTCCGATGACACAGGAGCGACTGGAAGAAATCCTGATGGAATACGGAATGATGGAGCTGGCCGATGATTATAAGATTTAGGGAGGATGCAGATTATGGGAATTAGCAGATCGATTGCGGAACTAGTGGGCAGAACACCTTTATTGGAATTAAGCAGTTATGAAAAGAAGCATGATCTGGAAGCGCGGATTCTGGTAAAGCTTGAGTATTTCAATCCGAATCAGAGTGTGAAAGACAGAATTGCACTGGCAATGGTGGAGGACGCAGAAAAGAAGGGGCTTTTGAAACCGGGCTATACCATTGTGGAAACCACCAGTGGAAATACAGGGATTGGTCTCGCTGCAATTGCTGCCAGCAAGGGATATAAATTCCGCGTGTATATACAGGATCAGGTAAGTGAGGAACGCTTTCAGGTCATAAAAGCCTTTGGCGGAGAAATAATTAAGCTCTCAGAAGAACCTGCCATTGCAAAAACAATAGAAGAAACAGACGGTGATTTTGTAGCCGCAATCAAGGCATTAAAGGAGCAGGTTCTGGATAAGGAAGAAAATATATTCTTTGTGGATCAGTGTTCCAATCCGGCAAATCCGGCAATCCATGAAGCTACAACAGGACCGGAGATATGGGAGGATACAGCTGGAAACGTAGATATTCTGGTTGCAAATGTCGGTACCGGAGGTACCATATCAGGAACCGGTAAATTTTTAAAGAGTAAGAATCCGGAATTAAAGGTGGCAGCAATCCAGCCGGGAAAAAATTCACTGCCGAGTGAAAGTAATCCGGCACCGGAAGAAATAACAGGTGTACATCCTTTTGAAGGCATACCTGCGGAACGTGTGCCATCGACAATGAATCTGAACATATACGATGAAAAAATAGAAGTAGAAACAATTGATGCCTATAAAGCGGCCAGAGAGGTGGCAAAAACAGATGGGATTTTGGTTGGCACATCCTCAGGCGCGGCAATATATGCGGCTACAGAACTGGCAAAACGACCTGAAAATAAGGGAAAGACAATTGTTGCTGTTTTACCGGATACGGGGCTTCGATATCTTTCTACGAATCTGTTTCATGAAGATTATCAGGGATAGGGGTGAGTAATATGCCAGTGAATTTATCAAATTCAAACGTAGCCACAAGGGAAAACCGGATCGGCTCCATCACCGGTTATGTTGGGACGTTAAAAGATTTAGCAACACAGAGTGAATGTGGTACCTTAAAAGGCTGTTCCAGATGTTTTTCGCAATCCAGCACCTGTCTTTCCATGTGTGGTTTAGGGCAGCTGGCGGGAATCCGTGATGTTGCCATTATTCATCATGGACCGGCGGGATGTTCTGTTACGGGAGCGGGATCCTATTACATGTCAAAGGTTATGTCCAAAAAGAGAGGTGTAACAAGTAATACGGTTTATGTTGGAACCGATATGAATGAAAATGATACCATTTTCGGTTCTACGGAAACACTGAGAAATATCATTTTGGAAGTGAACAAAAGATATCAGCCCAAGGCGATTTTTGTTTCAAGCTCATGTGCAACAGGCATTATCGGTGAGGATATCGACAGTATTGTTGATGAAGTCAGAGAGGAAGTCGGAGTACCTATTGTAGCGGTACATTGTGAAGGCTTTAAATCAAGAATATGGGCAACCGGTTTTGATATATCTGACCATGCGGTCCTGCAGGCAATCGTACAGCCGCCGAGAGAGGGCGTAAAGACAAATAAGATCAATTTTAAGAATTTCTATGAAAGTGCCAGACCTGAAATTATTGAGATGTTTCAGAAGTTTGATCTTGAGCCGGTATTTTTATACTGTAATTCGACTGTTGAAGAGCTGTCACATCTGTCAGAGAGTATTGCAACAACCTGTATCTGTGGAACTTTGGGAAATTATCTTGGAAATGTTCTGGAAGAGAAATATGGTGTTCCCTATGTAAGAAGCATTAACCAGTGTGGTATCACTGGGTTTGAGACATGGCTTCGGGAAATTGGAAAAGTAACCGGAAGAAGTGAAAAGGTAGAAGCCTATATAGAGGAACAACGGGCAATCTATATCCCGCAGATTGAAGAAGTGAAGAAGGAACTGAAGGGGCTTACGGCAGTTCTTGGTATGGGACCGGGATATACCTTTGAAGTGTCAAGAGTACTGGATGAGCTTGGAATCAAGGTTGTCTGGGCACTTGCATGGCATTATGACAAGAAGTACGAAAACGGTGATGTGCCGCCTTCTATGAAATATCTGCTGGATAATGATATTGATTTTGAAGCGAGTGTAGCAGACCAGCAAAATTATGAGGTTATGAATATTCTGAATAAATATCAGCCTGATATGTATTTATCACGTCATCCGGGTTCTACCGTGTGGGCAATCAAGAATGGAACGCCGGCAATCTATGTGGCTGATGAATATATGATATTTGGATATAAGCATACCCTGGAATTTGCAAAGACCATTTTAGATGCAATCAGAAACCGGAGCTTCGAGGAAAATCTGGCAAGGCGTTCGAAGCTGCCATATACAGACTGGTGGTATCAGCAGAATGTGGATGCATTTTTAGAGGAGGCGAAGTAAAATGGCAAAACTTTTAGACAAACAAAGATATAAGTGTGCACTTGGTGCTATGCAGACAGTTCAGGCAATTGAACGTGCTTTGCCGATACTTCACTCCGGACCGGGCTGTGCACAGAAGCTTTCGGAATCCATGGGAAGCTCGGGATATTTTTCGCCCAATATTTTCCCCTGTACAAGTATTAACGAGAAGGACGTTGTATTTGGTGGCGTAAAAAAGCTGAATTCCACAATTGAAAATGCATTAAAGGTCATTGATGCGGATCTATATGTAGTTTTGACAGGTTGTATTCCGGAGATTGTGGGTGATGATTCGGGTGAGGTGGTGTCACGGTTTGAAGATGCCGATAAGCCGGTTATTTATGCCCCGACAGCGGGTTTTAAAGGAAATAACTACAAAGGGCATGAGCAGGTTATAGATGCGATCATCGATCAGTATCTGAAAAAATCAGATCAGAAACAAAAGGGGCTTGTGAATATCTGGGCAGATGTGCCTTATCAGGATTTGTTCTGGCTCGGAAATATCAGAGAACTTGAAAAACTGGTACAGGAACTGGGACTTATCCCGAATACAATCTTTGGCTTTAAAAGGGGAATTGACAACATCAATAGAATTCCGGAGGCAGAATACAATCTTCTTGTATCTCCCTGGGTAGGTCTCGGAAATATGAAGAAAATGGAACGAAAACTTGGTATTCCGTATCTTCACTATCCGACATTGCCAATTGGTGCTACCGAGACGAGCAGATTCTTAAGAGCAGTAGGAGAATTTACCGGTGTTGCGAAAGAGAAGGTAGAATCGGTTATAAAAGAACATGAAGATTACTATTATTATCTGATTGAAAGATATGCCGATTTATTTCTTGAGAACCGTGTCATTAACAAACAGTTCACTGTGATCGCAGATGCACAATATGCGCTTGGCATTACAAAATTCCTGGTGAATGATCTTGGACTTGTTCCGGCAAAACAGTTTGTTGCAGATGATACACCAAAAGCATACAGAGACCGGATTGCGGAGGAATTCAAGAAGCTGAATTTTGGACTGGAGGCAGAGGTTTCTTTTGAAACGGACGGATACAAAATTCATGAAGAGATCAGGCAGCATGATTATCATGGCTATCCGCTGATTCTTGGAGGATATTATGAAAAGGAAGTTACAGAAGAACTGAAAGGAAATTTTCTTAATATCTCATGGCCGGTACAGGATAAGGTAGTGTTTGATGATTTTTATGTTGGATATACCGGAGGAATCCGATTAATAGAGGATATTTATACGGTAGCGGTTCAGAGATTTAATTAAAAAAATAGCAGGAAGCTGCCTGTAAACCATAATAAGGGTATACAGGCAGTTGTCGTATGGCGGGAGGTATTCATTTGTCCTATAAAATTGCTGTTGGTTCCTCAGATGGTATTCATGTTGATTTAAAGTTTGGAGAAGTCATGAAGTTTCTGATTTATGAGGTATCGGACGATATCAGGCTGATAGAAGAAAGAAGCGTCGGTAACGATGCGGAAATACAGAAAAGGAATGATAATATCTGTCATACATCAGGCTGCAGTAATGCAGGCTGTGGTGGTAATGGCGGCGGCTGTAATGGGTCTTCCGATGTGATCCCAAGAGTATCGTTGATTTCTGATTGCAGATGTGTTGTATGTAAAAAAATAGGATTCCAGGCGCAGAAACAGTTTGAGAAGAAAGCAATCTCTGTATTTGATGTGGATTGTGAAATTGCTGAAGCCCTGGAAAAGATCACATTTTATTATGGGAAAATTGATAAGCATGAATCATTCCGAAAATAAAGCAGAGATAATAAATGAAGTGACAGAAAGATGAGGAAGGTAAAATGTCAAATGTACAGTATTCCGGCGTGAGAGAGAGCAGACCGGGCAGAATTAATGATTTGGGAACGACCGGAAAAGAAGTGGGAGAAAATTATAAGAAGGGCTGTCTTAAGCGGGCAGACAGAAGCTTCGCACAAGGCCTGCAATGTCAGCAGATCAACAGTATGGCAGCACTGATGTCCCTTGAGGATTCTGTATTTATTTCACATTCGCCGCAGGGGTGCGTCGGCTGTGCGATTATGGCTGTTGATATGTACCGCGTGGGACAGATCCACAGAGGAATAAGGAATGTAAAAAATCCGAGATTATTTGTAACCAATATTGATCAGAAAAGTGTGGTATTTGGTGGAGAAGAGAAGCTGAGGGAGACTGTGAAAAAGGCAGTAGACAGATATCATCCCAAGCTTGCGTTTATTTATGCGTCATGTGCATCCGGAATCATTGGTGATGATATTGATGCCATCGCAGCAGATCTGCAGACAGAATATCCCGGTACAATTATGGTTCCAATCCACTGTGAAGGGTTTAAATCTAAAATCTGTGCTTCTGGTTTTGATGCTGCTTTCATTTCAATCAATAAGTATATCTTAAAAAAACAGCAGGTACAAAAGGAAAAGGGACTGATCAATCTGTTTGCACCGACTACAGTAAGCTATGCGGATCAGAAGGAAATGGAGAGAATGCTGAATCTGCTGGGAGCAAAGGTAAATTATATCCCGTTTTACAGCTCCCTGGAAAAGATCAGGACAATTCCGGCAGCAGAGGCTTCCACATCTATCTGTAAGGTTTTTGCCGATGAATTCATGAAGACCCTGTGGGAAGACTATCAGATTCCATATTCACATACGGTTATGCCGATTGGAATCCGGAATACGGATAAGTGGTACAGAGGAATTGCAAAGATCTTGGGAAAAGAAAAAGAAGTAGAAGAAATCATAGGAAAAGAGCATGAAAGAATTGAACCTCTGGTAGCTAAGCTGAAAGAAAGACTGCAGGGCAAAAGGGTGTTTATCTGTGGAGGGACAGGAAGATCGTTTGCAGCAGCGGCTCTGATCGATGATTTTGGCATGGAGCTTGCAGGGCTGGAAACGCCAACCTATGATGCAGATGCGCAGGTGGATATTGAGTACCTGAACGGTATTCATAAAAATTATGTTGTAGACATCGCCAATATGCAGCCTTTTGAGCAGGTCAATCTGTTAAGTAAATTAAAACCCGATGCTTTTATCGGAGTCCCGGAGTGGGCTGCAAAGCTGGGAATTCCAACAACACATGTTCTGGATGGAAAACGGCCGACTATGGGATATGATGGATTATTATTCCTTGGAAATAAAATTGCAGATCAGCTGGAGAATCCGGGCTTTAATAAAAAACTGGCAGAACATGTAAAGCTGCCTTATAAAGATTCGTGGTATCAGGAAGATGCATTTAAGTATATAGTGAAGGGAGAAAACTAATATGTCACAGATTATGGAAAATCCGAAGGGTGGCTGTGTCCTTGCAGGAATCAATTCGGTATTAGGTGCGATCGATAAGGTCTGCCCGATTTATCATTCGGGACCGGGCTGCTGTATGCAGACAACGGCGGCAGATCAGGGACAGTCCGGACATAAAAGCTCCTGCTTTGTAAGCAGTGTTTCACTTCCTTCCAGTAATATGCTTGAAAAAGAGGTTGTATTTGGGGGAACGAATAAGCTGCGGACAACGATTCAGGGTGCAGTTGATATCATTGATGCAGATGCATATTTTGTCCTTACCGGCTGTACTGCGGGAATTATCGGAGATGATATTGTAAGCGTTACAAATGAATTTACGGAACAGGGATATAAGGTATATCCGATTGAAACACCCGGTTTTGCGGGAGACAGTAATCTTGGATATGAAATCGTATGGAATACCATGATCGACCAGGTGATTGAGAAGGATGTCCCGAAGGATGAAAAGCTTGTGAATATATTTGGGATTGTGCCATATCATGACCCGTTCTGGAGTGGTGCTTTGGAGGAGATTGACAGAATTCTATCCAGACTTGGACTTAAGGTAAATACATTTTTTACGAAGCATCAGAATATGGAAGATATAAGAACATGTTCTGCAGCAGCACTGAATATCATTGTAAATCCATGGCTGTTTCAGGGTCCTGCAAAAAAATTTGAGGATAAATTTGGAGTCCCTAGTATTCGGATCCCCGGTCTTTTTGTGGGCGCAACAGATACAACAAGGTTTGTAAGGGCAGTTGCTGATGCACTTAAGCTGGATGAAACGGCAGTGCAGTCTGTGATCGAACAGGAAGAAGATTATGTATATAGTTATTTGGGACAGGCAATAGGCGTCGTAAGCTGGAAAAGATTTGCCGTTGTCGCAGATGCCAATAATGCGGTAGCATTTACCAGATATCTGGCAAATGATTATAGCTTTACGCCTGTACTTGTCATTATTTCAGAACCGATTTTCAGAAAGGAAGACAAAGAAAGAATCATACATGAGCTTGCGGATCTGGAGTATGCTGCGCCACCAAAGATCCTTTTCCTGACCGATCAGTATGAAATAAATAAAGCGATACGGGAGGAAGAAAAGGAAATCACGCTGTTGGTCGGCAGCAGTAATGAAAGAGAGATAGCGCTGGAGAAGGATATACAATTTATTCTGGGTGCATTTCCAATGAATGAGAGATTAGTCTTTAACCGTACATATGCAGGGTACAGAGGAAGCCTGACATTTACGGAAGATATCTATGATAATAATTAATGGGTAATCGGCTTGTTCCTATCTCTTCTTCGCCAGCGGTGCAAAGACTGTCTTGCGTCCGATGAAGCCCACGATACGCGTCAGAATGATTCCTAAAAAGACACCGCAGCTGTCTATGTAGACATCGCGTTTCGTGGGCGTCCGCCCGGCGACAAAGGACTGGTGGTATTCATCGAGACAGGCGAAGCCCACGCAGAAGGCGCCTGCAAATACCATCAGCCAGATCCCACGCATACCATACACATAGAGCGGGAAGGATACTGTTACGGCCAGCAGGAAATATTCGCTGAAATGTGCCAGCTTACGGACATAAAAATGATATTTGTCCGTGTAGACATTGATCTGTGCATCGGTCAGCTCCAGATCTGCGACCGTATCGACTGTTTCAACCAGCTTATGGGTGACCTTGTAGCTGAGCTGCGCTGAGGAAACCCCGTTCTGGGAGGAAAAATTAAAAATGCAGTACATGACAATAATGGCAGGTACAAAGGAAAGCGGCTTTAAAATAAGCCGCAATACCGTTTTGATAAACAACCAGATATATTTCATAACTATAAAACTCCTCTTATTTTTCTATTTTTCTAAATATGCAATCTGTGCCAGCAGCGGTTCAGGTGTCTGACCGTGGTTGTTGCGCTGTGCACGGAAGGCTACACTATTCATACGTGTCAGTTCCTTCTTTTTATTGTTTTCATAACGTTCAAATAAGCTGGTATATAATGGGTTCGTTTTCAGCTTCTCGCGGTATTCCTTCGGGAATGGGCAGTAGCGGGACAGAATCTGTCTTGTTACCTTGTTCAGACGCGGAGAACCGGCGGATTCATAGAGAACCCACGCCATGTAATCCAGAATGAAGGCATCTTTAAAGCGGTTCTTTGCCTTCTGGAGCTGCATATGGCATTTCTCCTTGGCATCAGCGGAAAGATCCCGGTTTTTCTTGTAAAACTGTAAATAGTCAAAATATTCACTTGTTAAGGAATGGTCGGTGACATCGTTCCAGCGTGCACCCTGTACACGTTTACACATTTCCCAGCGGAATTCACCGGTCAGGCGGAGCA
>ERZ808240.3132-NODE-3132-length-16611-cov-3.138983_pt1 | contig 16611 bp, 12 predicted proteins | sample MGYA00521084_ERZ808240 | MGnify/ENA primary metagenome ERZ808240 (study PRJEB31516, sample SAMN03275571) | gut metagenome | biome: mammalia-associated habitat; material: feces | host: Papio cynocephalus | place: Kenya | collected 2012-08-06 ... | reverse complement strand
TTCAGATGAATATGCTCATAAATTTCTCTGACGATATCTATGACCTTATGTTCAGAAGCTACGAGGGCGAAACTAAAGAGAGCCAAAAGCAAGCTCTTGAGGATCTCTATGCCGCATGGAAGTCGGGAGATATCGAAACTTTCCTTGAAGAAGACAACGAGGAGGAGCTTGCAGGCTATTCTGAGGAGGACAAAAAGACCGCCGAGGATTACAATAACCAAATGCTTTATGACAGAAACAAGAACATGGCAAAGGCTGCCGAGGATCTTATGTCTCAGGGCAAGAACGTGTTCTATGTTGTTGGTGCGGCACACTATGCAGGCGAGGGCGGAATAATCGACTTGCTCGAAAAAGACGGCTACACAGCCGAGCGTGTGCAGTATTGATAGACTTGTATAGGGGAAAGGGGTAACAAATAAATGCCACATTCATCAGGGGGAGGCTCTCACAGCGGAGGGTCGCACAGCGGTTCGGGATTTTCCGGCTCATCATCAAGTTCGGGAGGATCGAGTGCAAAGCACATAAAGCACACAAGCTTCCCGGGGGCAAGAAGATATGTTTACTATGAGAACTATCGCCCTGTGTATGTCTATGCAGACTATGATATCCGCAAGCAGACCGCTTCGGGCAAGGTGTGGAGCATAATAGGCAGTACTATCAGCCTGCTCTTTGGTATCATGCTTCTTGCCATGTGCTATGATAAACCACAGAAAATGGATACAAGTCCTTCGTATCACTGTGAGATAAATGATACGGCAGGGGTCATCGATGATATCGACAAGGTGCAGAACGCAATAGTTGATTTCTATGACGAAACCGGTATACCTGTGGAGATAATGACAGTGAACAACGAGGATTGGCAGGGAAGATATTCAAAGCTAGAGGACTTTGCCTATGATATGTATGTGACGGAATTTGATGACGAGGACCATTGGCTGGTGGTATATTCTGAGCCTACATCTCCTGATCCTGATTTCAATGATTGGTACTGGGAGGGTATGCAGGGGGATAATACAGACAATATCCTCACTGTGGATAAGACGGACGATTTCAACGAACTTATGCAGAAATATCTAACCGCTAACAGCCGTTATGATCTAAGTTCAGCCATTGCGGCGGCTTTTGACGAGACTACTTCGACCGTTATGGAGGGTCATGTAGAATGGCTATTCGTGTTCTGGGGACTTCTCATGTCAGGTATCGGAGTGTATGAGATATACCAGACGCTTATCACAAATAAAAAGGCTTATCGAAACGCAGTTAGATGTGCAAATGACGCAAAAGAGGACACCTGTGAATACTGTGGAAACGTCTATGTCATAGGCACTTGCAGCGAGTGTCCACACTGCGGAGCGCCCCTCAGACCACATAATGTGGAAACAGTACAGCCTGCCGCAGATACTACACAAAAATAAGAAAGGGGGATAACAAATGCCACATTCATCAGGGGGAGGCTCTCACGGAGGAGGGTCGCATGGCGGCTCACATCACAGCAGCTATTCCCACGGCGGTTCAGGAAGAAGTTCACGCCACACAAGAAACACCTACTTTCCAGGTGCAAGAAGATTTGTATATTATGATCATCATAGACCTGTCTATGTCTATGCAGATTATGACATAACCGAAAAAAGAAGTCCTCTGAGATTTCTTATGTTGCTTTTCTATCTGCCGTTCATTTTATTCACATTTTCAATGTTCGCAGAGGCTTATCATCACCCTCATAAGCTTCCGCAAAACTATGATTACAAAATAGTTGTGGAGGATAAGGCAAACGTTCTTGGCAACACCGCAGAGCTTAGAAACTCGCTGGTGGCATTCTATAACCGCACCGGTATCTCGCCTGCGGTAATAACAGTGGAAAATTCCGACTGGCAGGAGTATTATTCAAGCCTTGAAAACTATGCCTATGACCTCTATGTGAACCACTTCGAGGACGAGAGCCATTGGCTCATAGTTTATTCCACACCTGATGACTATTCTTCCTCAGACGGCTTTGAGGATTGGTCTTGGGAGGGTATGCAGGGCAACGATACAGATGATATTCTTACAGAATCAGTAACGAACGACTTCAATGACGAACTGCAGAAAAATCTCACTGCGAGAACACGCTATACAGTGTCATCGGCTATCAGCACATCATTTGACGACCTGACGCCTACTGTAATGAAGAGCAAAGTGAATTGGACAATGCTGATTACTGCCATTGCCATTCTAGCCTTTGTGTGTTTGCACGCCTGCCTTATGATAGGTATAAATCCAAAGGCGAGAAAATATGCCAAAGCAAAGCCATGTTCTGACGCAGCTCAGGAAAAAGCCTGCGAATACTGCGGCTATACCTATGTTGTAGGCACCTGCACGGAATGTCCTCACTGCGGAGCGCCTATCCCACCGCAGGATCAGCCTGCTTCACAAAGCACTTGATAAAAATTACCGCCTGAGAAGCTTATACCTCCCAGGCGGTTTTGTATTGTGTTTAGCCGTACATCTCTGTCTGCTCAGCGTAGCTGTAGATTATCTCGGAGTTAGGGTCAATGGCAACTCCCTTTGCGTGGAAAAGCTCTGTTATGGTAACGAACTCGTAGCCCTGTTCTTTCAGCGCAGGGATTATCTTGTCAAGCGCCGCAACTGTCTGAACATTTCCGCTCATATCGTGGAGCAGGATAATGCCGCCGTCCTTAGCCTGAGCAAGCACCTTTTCAACACGCTCTTCAACGCCTATGGCATTGTTGTAGTCCTCTGCGCCATATCCGCATATAAACGGCATATCCACAGCGTCAAACATTGTCTGATTTACCGCAATATAAGGCGGACGGAAAAACTGCGGACGCTCGCCAACAGCCGCTTCCACCTTGTCGGAAGTGAAATCTATCTCAGCTTTTATCTCATCAGCGGACAGTTTTGTCATGTCAGGGTGGCTCTGTGAGTGGTTTTCAATGTCACAGCCCATGTCGTAAGCACGCTTCATGACCTCTGCGCTCTCGTCAGTGATGTTGTTTCCGATAACGAAAAACGAAGCCACAATGCCGTGTTCTTCAAGCTTGTCAAGCACAAGGGGAGTTGTGTCAGTATTAGGTCCGTCGTCAAAGGTGAGGGCTATCACCTTGCCGTAGTCAGACTTGTCACGAAGCTGTCTGCGTTTAGCCTGCGAGCTTTCATCAGCCTTTGAGCTGTCTTTGTCTGAACTGCTGTTTTCAGCGCCACAGCCAACGCCCATAGCAAGGCTGAACGCCACTGCACCCATAAGTATAGTTTTAAGCACCTTTTTCATATGATTTTCTCCTTTAAATTTATTATTTTTATCATAGCATAATTTCCCTTGATTTTCAATAGTATTTGGTGACAAAGCAACAAAAAACGAGCGGTCAAAAACCGCCCGTCAAAGGTCTGCTATTTTTCAGAATGTTTCTTGCCCTTGAAGAATTTTCTGTATATCATTACTGTGATAACAGCATATATCGTTCCCGTGAGAACGCCTGTGATAACGTCGAATGGATAGTGTACCCCCACATACAGCCGTGAGAACGCAATTAGTGTTGCCAATATAAGTGCAGGCACGCCGTATTTTTTCGGCATCTCCATGAACATTACCACCGCCACCGCAAAGGAAGCTCCCGAATGTCCCGACGGAAACGAGTAATCTGATTGTGCGCCTATTATCCTGTTAAGTTCCTCTATTGCCTCGTAGGGTCTTGTTCGTGCGATAACGTTTTTGAGAATGATGTTGTTTATAAGAAAAGTTGCCGCAAGTGAGCATGAACACACGATCCCTGTTGTTCTAGTCTTTTTCAGTATGATAAGTAAAACGCATATGCCTATCCATAACGCACCGCTGTTTGCAAGATAGGTTATGAACTTCATTATTGGGTCGAGCCAACCTGCACGCAGGTTGTTCTGTATCCATAACAGTATGTCGCCGTCTATTTTAAGTAAGGTGTCTAACATTTATCTTCCTGCCATTTATGTAATTTTATCCCTTGAATATATTTACACTAAAACTGACAAGCCCGTCAAAAAACGAGCTTGTCCTTTGTGTATTAATGCTTTAGTTCACACTTTCGCAAATTTATATTATGATAAGTTCATTTTCATGTATAAAAAGCTTAAAATCATGTGCGATACCCTTAACAAATTAAATTTGCATAGAAAATTGATTTCCAATTACAGCTTAACAGGCTCTATCTTCCAGATATTCTCTGCATAGTCCTTGATAGTTCTGTCAGATGAGAACTTGCCTGCATTTGCAATGTTCAGCCAGCACTTCTTTGCGAACGCAAGCTTGTCTTTGTAATCTGCGTTGACTTTCAGCTTTGCCTGAACATAGCTTTCAAGGTCGCCAAGAACATAGTAGTGGTCAGGAACGTGCCAGCTTGCGCCGTCAGTAAGCGCCTTGTAAAGCTCCTTGAAGCTGCCCTCCTCGTTGGACGGAACGCCGCCGTCTGAAAGACTGCCGTCAATAAGCTTGTCAAGAACACGCTTTATCTTGTCATTTGAGAAAAGTATCTCTCTCGGGTCATACTTTGGCATTATCTCGGCAAGCTCCTCAACTCTTGCGCCGAAGATGTAGTTGTTCTCCTCGCCTGCCTCCTGAACTATCTCAACGTTAGCTCCGTCATATGTTCCAAGGGTAACAGCGCCGTTGAGCATAAGTTTCATGTTGCCCGTGCCGCTTGCCTCAGTGCCTGCAGTAGAAATCTGCTCGGAAACATCAGCCGCAGTAACAAGCTTTTCTGCATAGGAAACATTGTAGTTCTGTACGAAAACCACTTTGATAAGATCCTTGGTATCAGGGTCAGAATTAACAAGCTTGCCTATCTCGCCAATAAGCTTTATGATAGCCTTTGCTCTGCGATATCCCGGTGCGGACTTAGCGCCGAATATGAACGTTGTCGGTGTAAAGTCCTTTATAGAGCCGTCCTTGATACCATAATAGATGTACAGTATAGACAAAGCGTTAAGAAACTGCCTTTTGTATTCGTGCAGACGCTTTATTTGTATATCAAAAATAGTGTTTGGGTCGATATCAACGCCGTCATGCTCCTTTACAAAAGCGGCAAGGCGGTTTTTCTGCGCTTCCTTAACAGCCATGAACTCGTTGAGCACAGCCTCATCGTCAGCATATTTTTCAAGCTTTTTAAGCTCGTCCAAGTTCTTCACCCAATCTGCATTGCCAAGAAGCTTTGTGATAAGAGCAGAAAGCTCAGGGTTGCAAAGTGCAAGCCAACGTCTTTGTGTGATACCGTTGGTCTTGTTCTGAAATCTCTCAGGATAAAGTTCATACCAATCTTTGAGAGCATCCTTTTTCAGTATCTCAGTGTGGATAGCCGCAACGCCGTTTATATAGCTTGAAACATAGATAGCCATAAATGCCATTTTAACCATGCCGTCACCAACAGGAGCAAGCTTAGAGATATACTCTCTGTCCTTTTTGAGAGCGTACATATCCTTTATGAAACGCTCGTTTATCATAAGAATGTAAGTGTAAACCTCAGGCACAACCTTTTCCACAAGCCTGCAATCCCACTTTTCAAGAGCTTCAGCCATGATAGTGTGGTTTGTGTAGTTAAACACCTTGTGAGCTATCTCAAAGGCCTTGTCAAAGCTGTAGCCATGTTCAGCGCAAAGCTGTCTTATAAGCTCAGGCACAGCGATAACAGGGTGAGTATCATTGAGCTGGATAGTGATATAGTCGCCGAGATTGTCAAGAGTGCCGAACTTAGCCAAATGCTTTTTGAGAATATCCGTCACAGAAGCGGCGGAGAAGAAATATTCCTGTTTAAGTCTGAGTATCTTTCCCTCTTCGCAGTTATCGTTAGGATAAAGCACCTTTGAGATGTTCTCGGCGTCATTTTTAGCCTTTACAGCGCCGTCATAGTCGCCGCAGTCGAACTGAGCGAAGTCGAAGTCCTCCACGCTCTCAGCCTGCCAAAGTCTGAGTGTACCAACATTCTTAGTGCCAAAGCCGATAACAGGCATATCATAAGGCACGGCGTAAACAGTTTGGTCGCCGTATTTTACTGTTACCTTGTCATTTTCGCATCTCTTAGACCAAGGGTCGCCGTACTTTGTCCAGTTGTCAGCTTCTTCTTTCTGGAAGCCGTCAACTATCTTCTGCTTGAAAAGACCATACTTGTATCTAATGCCGTAGCCGTCCAAAGGCAGGTCATGAGCGGCGGCGGAATCGAGGAAGCAAGCGGCAAGTCTGCCAAGACCGCCGTTACCGAGGGCGGCGTCCTCTATCTCCTCGAGGTCATTAAGGCTTCTGCCGTGAGCTTTGAGAAGCTCGTCCACCTCGTCGGTGATACCAAGGCAAAGTAAGTTATTATAAACGGCTCTGCCCATAAGGAACTCCATAGAGAGGTAGCAAGCTCTGCGGTTATCAAGGTGAGCCTTTCTGCTGTTCTCCCAATCGCTGTCGATAAGCTCCATAACAGTAGCCGACAGACTTTCGTGGAGCTGCCAAGGCAGAGCTTTTTCAACGCTCGTGCTAAACTTCTTTTTCAGGTCTTTACTAAGTTCGCTGTAAAACAGTTCTTTGTTCATTGGTTTTTTATCCTTTCTGGTATTTTATGTATTCTATTGCACTTTATACTTTGTGATTATTCGCACAACGTATGGTAGGGGCGAACAGCGTTCGCCCGTTTGGGTCGCCTGTTCAAACCTTGCGATATCCGCACAATGGTCGGTACATTGTTTCAAACACTTTACGGCACGACATTTTCCAGCACGGCTCGTCTACACAAATTTGTGAAAAATTGAAATCTCGTCGCTCCGAACGGGCGAACGCTGTTCGCCCCTACATTTATGCCGATAGTCTGTCATGCCGCAAAATCGCTGCGCTCTTTGCGGATTTTGTTTTGTGCAGGAGGGTAGTAAAAGCGGTGCAGGTTTTGTGCTTCGATATTTGCTTTGCGATAGGAGAATGTTTGGTATTCTTCTTTTGCTTTTCTGCACCGCTTAGTAGGCTTGCGCCTATTGAGGCTCTGCCCATTTCTTGTGAGCGAAGTCGAACAAGAAATTTACTCCGCACAGGGCTTTGCCCTGTACCCACAATGGGTTTCACCCCTTGACCCTGACCAGGGGCGTGCCCCTGGTCCTTTTGCTCGCTTCGCTCGGTGTTTCTTCTACTTTGCTTAGGTGATTTGCTCGGTTTGGCTATGTCATTCCTCACTCCTCACTTAATCCCGCTCCGCTCTATCTACCATAAACCGCAGTTATTTTCGCCAATCTCTCCGCCAATCTATCATCAAGCTCATCAAAGCTTTCCAATCTCCACTTCCAATTCGCTCCCACTGTTGACGGTGTATTCATTCTCGCTTTATCGTCAAGACAAAGTATATCCTGCATTTGTGCGATAGCTGTATCGCACACGCTCGACCAACAAAGTCTTACCATTGCCCAAGGCACGAACTCGTCTTTTGTAACTCCAAGGTAGTCTTTACAATAGCTTCTGGTCTTTTCGTCACAGCTCTTTATCCAGCCAAGTATAGTTTCATTATCGTGTGTACCTGTATAGCAAATGCTGTTCGTGGTCTTATAATTGTGCGGCAGATAGCCGTTTGTGTTGTCAGAATCAAAGCCGAACTCCAGCACTTTCATGCCCGGATATCCGCTTGCATTTAGCATTTTTACAACGTGCTTTGTCAGGAAGCCCAAGTCCTCTGCGATTATCTTCACGTCCCCAAGCTGTTTTCTCACTTCTTTGAAAAGCTTCATGTCAGGACCTTTTCTCCACTTGCCCTTTTTGGCGTTCTTTGCGCCGTATGGTATGCAGTAATAGCTCTCAAAGCCTCTAAAATGGTCTATTCTCACCACGTCATAGGTCTCAGATGCCGCCTTTATACGCTCTACCCACCAGCGAAATTTATCTCTTGCTATGTATTCCCAGTTGTAAAGAGGGTTGCCCCAAAGCTGACCGTCCGCCGTGAATGCGTCAGGCGGACAGCCTGCTACTTCAACAGGCTTCTTTTCTTTGTCAAGGCTGAAATACTGCGGCGTACTCCACACCTCAACACTGTCATACGCCACATATATCGGAATGTCGCCTATTATCTCGATACCCTTTTCGTTGGCGTAAGCCTTTAGCTTTTTCCACTGCTGGAAATATTTATACTGCACAAAACACCAAAAGTCGATATCGTTTGCATATTCTTTTCTTGCATTTTTTATCGCCTTTGGCTTGTACATTTTCAGCGGCTCGTCCCATTCATACCAAGCCTTGCCCTTGTTGGCAAATTTCAGTGACATAAACAAAGCGTAGTCATATATCCAATCTTTGTTTTCTACCACGAATTTTGAGTATGCCTTTTCGGGCTTCTTGCGAAAACGCTTGTGCGCCGTCCTAAGCACCTTAAAAATGACCTCGTATATCTTGCCGTAGTCAACAGCCCCCTTGTCATTGCCCCATTTGATATCCTTGTATTCCGCAGGCTTCAGATAACCCTCGGCTTCCAAAGCTTCAAGGTCTATAAAGTATGGATTTCCTGCATGAACAGAAAAGCTCTGATACGGCGAATCACCATAGCTTGTAGGAGATATAGGAAGTATCTGCCAACACTTCTGATGAGCCTTTTCAAGAAAATCCACAAAAGCATAAGCCTCTTTGCCAAGCTTGCCGATACCATAATCGTTAGGCAGAGAGGATATGTGCATTAAAATACCCGATCTACGCATAAAATGCTCCTTTCATGTCAGACCGCACCCTTTTATAAAGTTTCAGTGCAGCTGTTTATAATATATCAGTATAATTATACTACTTTTCAGCCATTTTTGCAATAGAAAAACCGCCATATATTTCATTTTAGAAATATTTTCTCCAAGCAGAAAAAATCCCGAGGATACAAGGCCCTCGGGATAATTTTTTATTCATGTGTTATCATCATAAGCACTGCAAAGTAGTGGAAAACGCTTCCTGCAATGGTGAACAAATGCCATATTGAGTGAAAATATTTCTTGGTCTTTTTAACATAGAAAATAACGCCAACAGTGTAGAAAAGTCCGCCGATAAGGATAAACCACAATGAGAGCGGATAAACCTTTTCTATCATAGGCTTAACAGCGATTATGACTACCCAACCCATTGCGATGTAGCAAACAACAGAGGGCTTGCGGAATTTTTCAAGGTCAATGGAGTTCAGCACAATGCCAAGAATAGCCGCACCCCAAACAATGCCGAAAAGCACCCAACCAAGAGCACCTCTTAAAGGCACAAGAGTAATAGGGGTGTAAGTGCCTGCGATAAGGAAGAAAATGGTGTTGTGATCCATTATTCTGAAAAATTTTTTCGCCTTTGGATTGGTAATAGCGTGATAAAGGGTGGACATGGTGTAAAGAATGATGAGGGAAGCACCGAAAATAGCAGAGCTTACAACGCCCCAGGCGTTGGAGTAAATGGCGGCGAGAACGATAAGAACAGCAGTGCCGGCAATTGAGAGCAATCCGCCTGCGCCGTGGGAAACGGAGTTGAATATTTCCTCGCCGAGGGTGTATCTTTTGGTTAGATCCTGAGGTTGGATCTCAGCAGATTTTGACATAGTATCATTTCCTTTCCGATAGGACCGAGAATTTGCGTGTAAGTTTTATTACTATAGTATAGTAACACTTTTTTGGACAGTTGTCAAGTTTAAATACAGGTGTTTAAAAATCTAGTGAGGAGTTAGGAGAGAGGAATGACAGCGCCGCACAGAGCAGGAAGCCAATGCCAAGCAGAAGAAACACCGAGCGAAGCGAGCAAAAGGTCCAGGGGTGAAACCCATTGTGGGGGTCTGGGGGCAAAGCCCCTAGCGGAGCTTAAGGCAGAGCCTCAATAGGCGCAAGCCTACAAGCGGTGCAGGATAATAAAAGAAGAATTGCAAATTTGTTTCTTATACATAGCAAATATCGAAGAACTAAATCTGCACCGCTTTTGTAGTTTCTTTTGCAAACTTTCCCCGCAAAGAGAGAAGCGAGTTTGCGGCACACCGACCTATAGCCAAAAGTGCATCATAATAAAGTCATTGACAAATCAGCGGAAAGTGCTATAATATGAATAAGATAAGAGGGTTATTTGAGGTGGAAAATTTCGTGGCATCCACACGCCGCTGGTACCGACAGGGGAAACCCGAGAGATGCAGGAGAACGCCACGCCTGCCAAATAACCATTGCTTTGAAAGCCGTTCTGAGAGATCAGGACGGCTTTCTTCTATATTATAGTCACTGCCATGTCAATACAGTTTGTTCAATGTAGCCAAAATAAAAAAAATTCAAAACCCCCTTGACAAAACATGAATATATGATATAATAAACATATGAACAGTTATTCATATGATGAATTGAAATAAACCATAGCGAACATAATAAGACAATAATAAAAAGGAGAGCGAAAATAAATGAGCGAGAATACATTAAAGCATGAGCATAAACAGTGCGGAGGAAAGAATATAGAGAAAGTTGAGGAAATAGAGAAAACATTGCCTGTCGAGGAGGAGATCTATGACGTGGCAGAGCTTTTCAAAGTCCTCGGCGACCAAACAAGAGTGAAAATACTCTTTACCCTTATAAAAGACGAAATGTGCGTGTGTGATATCGCAGAGCTGCTGGAAATGTCACAGTCAGCTATATCACATCAGCTGAGAGTGCTGAAGCAGGCTAGACTTGTGAAGTATAGACGTGAGGGAAAAACAGTCTATTATTCAGTTTCCGATGAACACGTTGCTATCATACTCAATATGGGTATCGAGCATATCAGCGAGTAATTTGTGTGATCTGATTTTTGTAGTATAAGGAGAATGTGAAATGAGTAAAATGACTTTGCTTCTTAAAGAACTCGATTGTCCTCATTGTGCGGAAAAGATCGAGAAACGTGTGGGCGAGCTTTCGGGCGTTAAAAGCTCTAACCTTGATTTTATCAATAAAAAGCTTACTGTTAAGTTCGAGGGGGATAAAAACGCACTTCTCACCGAGATAGAAAATGTTGTCCATAAGCTCGAGCCTGACGTTGACGTTAAAGAGCTTAGCACTTCTGCTGAGAGAACTATCTATCTGAAGCTTGAAGACCTGGATTGTCCTAACTGCGGCGAAAAGATAGCAAATCGTGTGGGCGAGCTTTCAGGCGTTATCTCATCAAATGTTGATTTTATCAGCAAAAAGCTCACTGTCAAAACAGACGGCTCTAACCCTGACCTGCGTATCATGATAGAAGATACTGTCCACCAGATTGAGCCTGACGTTACTGTCAAGGATTATGGCACTCAGACAGCCGAAACTGAGTCTGTAAACGACCATAAGGGCGAGATAGTCAAGCTTTCTGTGGCTATCGTGTTCTTTATCGCTTCAATGCTTTTGGATAAGCTTGGAAGCGGCAAAGTCTGCGAGTATCTCAGCGCAGGTCTTGCAATAGTCGCTTACCTTATCGCAGGTCTTGACGTTGTTATCGCCGCCGTAAGAAACCTTGTAAAAGGCGAAGCTTTTGACGAATCACTGCTCATGACTATCGCAACTGTGGGCGCATTCGCACTTAAAGACTTCCGTGAGGGCACAGCCGTTATGCTTTTCTTCCAGGTTGGTGAGCTTTTCCAGACTATTGCAGTAGAGAAGTCAAGAAAATCTATCACAAAGCTTATGGAGCTTAAGCCTGAGTCCGTAACAGTTGTAAGAAACGGCAAAACATATGAGCTTCCTCCGGAGGATATCCTAAAAGACGAGATAATCGCAGTAAAAACAGGCGACAGGATACCTCTTGACGGCGTTGTTACAGAGGGCGAATCTGAGCTTGATACATCAGCTCTCACAGGCGAGTTTCTTCCTGTCGAGGTCAAAGCAGGAGACATCGTTCTCAGCGGCTCAACGAACCTGAGGGGACTTCTCAAAGTTCGAGTTACAAATACTTTCCACGAGTCCGCAGTGTCAAAGATACTTGATATGGTGCAAAACTCCAGCGAAAGAAAAGCCAAGACAGAAAAGTTCATCACACGTTTTGCAAGAGTTTATACCCCTGCGGTAGTTTTCGCCGCACTTGCTCTCGTGTTTATCCCAAGCTTCATTCTTGGCTTTGACCAGTTCTCAAAATGGCTCTACAGAGGACTTCTGTTCCTTGTAATATCCTGCCCATGCGCACTTGTTATCTCAGTACCCCTCTCATTCTTCGCAGGAATCGGCGGAGCATCTAAAAAGGGTATCCTTATCAAGGGTGCAAAAAACCTCGAAACAATGGCGCAGTGCAAAACTCTCGCAGTTGATAAAACAGGCACGCTCACAAAGGGCAAGTTCACTGTCCTTAGCGTAAACCCACAGGGCGTTTCACAGGATATCCTCCTTGAAGCCGCCGCATATGCAGAAAGTATGTCAACTCACCCTATCGGTATCTCCATAGTGCAGAGATACGGCAAGGAAATAGACGGCGCAAGACTTTCCGATGTTGAAGAGATAGCAGGAAACGGCGTAAGAGCAAAGCTTGACGGCAAAGAGATACTTTGCGGAAAGAAAGCGCTTCTTGAAACAAATAGCATTGCCGCACAAAGTTCAGAGGACTCCGCAACTGCAGTTTATGTTGCTCTTGACGGCAAGTTTATAGGCGAGATACTCCTCGGCGACGAGATAAAAGAAACTTCTGCCACAGCCGTTTCAAGACTTAGAGAGCTTGGGGTCGAAACTGTCCTCCTCACAGGCGATAAGAAAGATACCGCCGAAAAGGTGGCAAAGAAAGTCGGCATAAAAACATTCTTCAGCGAGCTTCTCCCTGAGAACAAAGTAGAAAAGGTAGAACAGCTCATAAAAGACCCAGACCGCAGACTTGTTGCATTCGCAGGCGACGGAATAAACGATGCACCTGTTATCGCAAGAGCCGATATCGGTATCGCAATGGGCGGCTTAGGCTCAGATATCGCAATTGAAGCCGCAGACGTTGTGCTTATGAACGACGACCCGTCAAGCATAGCAGACGCAGTAAAGATATCAAGAAAGACTATGACAATAGTAAGAGAGAATATAATCTTTGCCCTCGGCGTAAAAGCCCTTGTGCTTATCTTTGGTGCATTGGGACTTGCAGGAATGTGGCTTGCAGTTTTTGCAGACGTTGGCGTAGCTGTTATAGCTATCCTCAACGCCCTTAGAAGCAGCAGAATAAAATAAAGCTATGTGCAGACCTGCAAATGCGCATAAATATGGCATTTGCTTGTAGGGGCGAATAGTGTTCGCCCGCTTATCCACAACAACGTAAAAATAACAAGGCGGACGCTGGAAAAAGCTCCGCCTTTTTTCTGTCATTGACAATAAGCCTGATATGTACTATAATATTGATATTGTAAAAATGAACGGAGGTGCGGTCAGGTGGCTAATAAAGACAGACAACAAAACTACACAAACGATAATAAGCCTCAGGACTACTACGAACAGGAATATCAGCGACAGCTTGACGAGTTCAACCGCATAAGCGGTGCAGGCGGTCAGCGTGTTCAGCAAATAGACGAGGGAGTAAGCGACTTTGACGATTACTATGACGAGGGCTACTCTGATGATTACACACAGGGTACAGCTCAGCCATACGGGCAGGGAAGCCGCTCATCATCAGACTACTCAGGCTCGTACAGAGAAAGCGCTCCAAGACGGCAGACACAGAGCAGGCAAACTTCACGTCCGCAGAATAGACAGAGCAATCAGGGCAGGTCGGCTAAGTCGTCAAAAAGCAAAAAGACCTCAGCCCCAAGACAAAATAATGACCTGCAATTTGGCAAAAACAATAAAAGCCGTAACGGTCAGACAAACAAAAAAGGTAAAAACAAAGTGGAAAATAAAAAAAGACACCCTATAAAGACCTTTTTCAAGGTGCTTATCATCATACTGTTGGTGGTTTTCATATTGGCGAACGTGCTTATATGGCGATACATAGGCATGGTGAACAAGGTGGACAGAGGTCAGCGAACGAACACAGGCGCTTCCATGAACAGCTCTGATGTGCGAAATATCCTGCTCATAGGCTCTGACACAAGAAACGCTGACGAGCGTGGAAGAACGGACTCCATGATACTTCTCTCCATTAACAGCACCACAAAAGAGATAACAATGACCTCTTTCATGCGTGATATGTATGTTAATATCAAGGGCGTTGACGCTGACGGAAACGATATAGACACATGGTCGAAGCTCAATGCGGCGTATGTTTACGGCGGTGCAGAGCTTCTTATGGATACCATAGAGTATAACTTTGATATCGCCGTTGACGATTATGTTTATATCGACTTCCTGTCATTCGTTGATATCGTTGACGCAGTTGGCGGAATCGAGCTTGATATTTCCGATGAAGAAGCCGAGGGCATGAAGCCGCCAATGGCAGAGCAGAACAAGCTTCTTGGCAACGAAAAGGGTACAGACTATCTCGATAAGGGTGGAAAGAATCTCCATGTGAACGGCAATCAGGCGCTTGCCTATGCAAGACTTAGATATGTGGGCAACGCAGATTTTGAGCGAACAGAGCGTCAGAGAACTGTTATCACAAAGATAATCGAAAAGGCGAAAAGCTCAGACCCACTGACTATTGACAAGTTTGCAAGAGCTTCAATGTCACATCTTACCACCAATATGTCACAGACACAGCTTTTTGCTCTTACCTATAAGGCAATATTCTCTATGAACTATGAGATAAAGTCCCTGAGAATACCCGATGATAATTCCTATTCTTATGGCACATCATATGACGGTCAATCAATTCTTGACGTCGATTTTGAAGCCTGCAAAGCGCTTCTCAGAAAAGAGATCTATAACCAATAAAAAGAAAAGCTCTGCTTCGGCAGGGCTTTTTTGTGTGGGAAAACAAGCGGTCACAGGGTAGGGGCGAACACTGTTCGCCCGTTTCGCTTATGCACTTCTGTTCGTTATCCGCACATATTCATGCACCAAAAAACGGCGTATCCCAATATGGGATAACGCCGTTTGTCTTTGTATTATTGTTCAGGTGTCGGCTCAGGGTCAGGAGCAGGCGGATCAGTGTCAACTGGCTCTGTCACAGGAGGGTCTGTAACAACAGGCTCAGTGTCTGTGGAAACCGCAGTTGTCTCGCTTGGCTGAGTCAAAGACGGAGTAGTCTCTGTGGCTTTCTTTGTCTCAGATGCAGCCGCAGTTGTTGTGGTTGTAGCCGAAGTAGTCGTGGTGGTAGTAGCGTAGCTCGTTGTAGTCGTGGTAGTGGTGGTCTCCTCCTCAGATGAGTCCTCCTCTACAGGCTCGTCGCCAAATGCGATAACGCCCCATTTTCCCGACTGTCTTACCCACGCCTTGCCGTTGTGAACAGGTCTAGCCTGATCGAACTCGCCCGGCTGAACAACGCAGTTGCCGTCTATGTCATAATAGCCATATGAAGAATTTATCGATACAGGAAGATAATCGTCTGTGAAAAGATAAGGGTGAACTGCCATTTCGTCATCTATTATCTTTCCGCAGTATGTGCTCATATCGCCGTCACACTTGAAGTCGATTATGGTCTTGCCGTCAGAACCAACATATCCCCACTTGCCCTGATCATTCTCAAAGGCAATGCAGGTAAGTCCTGCTCCCTTGTATGCAGGGGCATAGAAATCAGTGTACTGCATATCGAGAATAAGCTTGTCCTTTTTTGCAAGTCCGTAAAGCGGCTCGCTCACAGGAGTGATGTCATAATATCCGCTGTCATTCTTTACCACGTCAGCTTCACATACCACAACAGCCTTTTTGCCTGTGTATTCCTCGCCGTAATACTCGTCAGCGTCCTTTACATAGATCTTGCCCTCATCGCTGTTCCAGTAATATCTCGGTGAGCTGTCATGATGTTCCGCCGCATAGTATACCACCTGATTTGAGCTGTCGATACTGCAGTAATCATACTCATCGTTCTTCTCATTTATCACATTGAAAAGCGTGACCTCGCCGCACCAGCAGGTGTAGTAATCATCATATTCCGCAGGCACTACCATATTTCCGCTGTAGTCGATAATGCCGTATTTGCCGTTCTGTCTGATAACTGAATAGTTTGCATAAGCCGTGTTCTTTTCGTTGTTAGGGTCGACCTGACTTCCGTCAAAAGAAATGATATTGTCGGCGCTTATAGTCGGCTCAATGAGCCAGCGGTAAGCCTGTTTCTGTTCTGAGTTCGAGTCAGCCGTATAGGAATAACCGTCAGGGGCAGCGTCGTCATCAGCACCCTTTTCCCAAGGCATTGCACAGCCTGTGAGCATAGCGCCTGCCACAACGGCTGTCAGTGCAGAACAAAAGATCTTGTTCATAAGTTTCCTCCTATCATTTTCTGCTTCTTTCTTATTGCCCATTTTCTTTATTTTTATCTTTTCAGGGCAATATCTACACATACGATTATTATATACTATAACCCCTTTTATGTCAATAGCACAACTTACAAACAGCACCGTCATGCCGCAGAGATTTTCAGCGATTTTAACACGAAAACCCCCGAAAAAACGCCGTTTAAAGCCTAAAAGGGACTGCCGCCCTGCAAGCGTCAGTCCCCCATATCTGCATGATTATTTTATGAGCTTCTCCGCCCAATTATGCGCACACATACATCTCCATACAAAAAATAAAGGGTCAAAACAAATTGACCCTTTAAATACCTATTAAAGCGATTTTAGACGGATTCGCAACCCCTATTAAAACAGA
>ERZ808240.3131-NODE-3131-length-16611-cov-51.345313_pt1 | contig 16611 bp, 13 predicted proteins | sample MGYA00521084_ERZ808240 | MGnify/ENA primary metagenome ERZ808240 (study PRJEB31516, sample SAMN03275571) | gut metagenome | biome: mammalia-associated habitat; material: feces | host: Papio cynocephalus | place: Kenya | collected 2012-08-06 ... | reverse complement strand
AGGTTTGGAAGAGCCAGGGGGCTGATGACAAACTCGACACCGAGCTTTGGGACATTCCCCATTCTTGTGGCGTGAAGGCGCAGGAGAAGATGCTGGAGTTCTTGGATAAGAATCTGAAATAAAAAGATGGAATATAAGCGAACTTACTACGCTAACTATTAAAAAAATGCAGTTAGCGTAGTAGGTTCTTTCTTTTTTCCTTGTTTTTCTCGATAAAAGATTGTAAATTTGCAGGCGAAATCATAAGCTTTGTAGATATGAATAATAATTATCAGATTATAGGAAGGCAGCATGAGATAGCTCAGTTGCAAGAGATTTTTGAATCTCCAAGAGCTGAGTTCGTGGCTATATATGGAAGAAGACGCATCGGTAAGACCTATCTTATCGACAAATTATTTGGCGAAAGGTATGACTTTTATATGACGGGTATCTATGAGGGTACCCGTAAAGAGCAACTTACCAACTTTGCGCATCAGTTGATGACTTATTCTAAAACTGAGCAGGCTGTTCCCAAAGATTGGATGGATGCATTCTTTATTTTCCGAAAGTATATTGAGACATTGAAGGACAAAGAACGTATCGTGATATTCATCGATGAGATGCCTTGGCTTGATACACATAATTCTCGCTTTCTCAAAGCCTTCGAACTGTTTTGGAACGAGTGGGCTTCCAAGCAAGACAATCTGAAACTCATCGTTTGTGGCTCGGCGACTACTTGGATGACGAATACTTTGCTTGGCAACAAGGGAGGTTTGCACAACCGTGTGACTCGTTCCATCTATCTCCGTCCGTTCAACTTGGCAGAGACAGAGGAGTTCTTGATTTCGAGGGGATTCTCTATGGAACGGTTCCAAATAGCCGAACTGTATATGGCGATAGGTGGTACGCCTTTTTATCTCAATATGCTGAACCGTTCGCTGAGCGTGGCTCAGAATATCGATGAACTGTTCTTCTCAGCGGATGCTCCTTTGAGAAGTGAATACGGCTTTCTCTTCAAGTCGCTCTTCAAGGAATCCACACTTTATAAAAGGGTAGTGGAGATATTGGCTAAGAAGCTGAAGGGCATGACTCGCCCAGAGCTGATAGAGGAATTGAAGGTGGAGGATTCCGGATATGTCTCTACCGTGCTCTCCGACTTGTGCAACTGCGATTTCATTCGTAAGTATTCGGCTTTTGGCAAGACAGACAGGGATTTCATGTACCAGTTGACCGACCTTTATTCGCTCTTCTATCTGAAATATGTGAAGAACTATCATGGTGAGGACGAGTATTATTGGAGTCATCGCCAGATGGACATCTCCAGTTGGGAAGGCTATGCTTTCGAGCAAGTCTGCCTGCATCATATACCTCAAATCAAGAAGAAACTGGGCATCAATGGCATCTTGTCGAATATCTGTACATGGTCTTGTCGGTCTTTTACGGACGCCGATGGAAACCAACAACCTGGCGCACAGATTGATTTGGTTATTGATAGAGGCGACAAGACCATCAATCTCTGTGAGATGAAGTTTGTGAACCATCCTTATTCCATCTCTTCTGATTATGCTGCTTGGTTGATAAAGCGTAGGGAACTGTTCCGGCAAGCGACAGGAACGAAGAAGACCCTCCATTTGACGATGGTAACTTCCTACGGAGTGGAACATAATGCTGGTTGGCAAAACATACAGAATGAAGTGGCGCTGGATGATTTGTTCAAGGTAGAATGAAATAAAAATGGAAGAATCTAAAAAGAGCGGAAAGCAAACTGCAAGGTAACAGTTTGTTTTCCGCTCTTATATATTTGTTATTGTTTTTGAAGTATCATCGTGTAAAGGGTGTTATCTTCCGTTGACTCCCAAACATAATTGTATGTGGCAGAATCTCCCTTTATTGAGAGACTTCCTTTGGTATAGTCCGTATCGAAATCTAAGACCAAGTTGTTGCCTTCGAACTTCCATTTTATGGGAATCCAAGAATGTGCTGATAAAGTAGCGGTACCATCTGCATGAAAAGTGATGTTCTCATTGGCATCGAAATCTTCATCGTTGACAGATACGACTTTCCATGTGGTGTCGCTAATTGAAATAGCCAAGTCTTCGTCATTGTCAGAGCAAGACATAAGATTGATGCTAAAAATAATGGCGAAAAGAGCCATTCCTAAAATACGTAATGTTTTCATTGCTTTGTTATTTTACGAATTAAACTTTTAAATTAGAAAAGTATACTAACATTTACACCAACTTTTCCATCGGCGTAAAATGGTGTGCTTATAGTTTGGAAATTTGATTGATGGCATTTGGATTTAGTGAATATTTTGGGATATAACCAATAGGCAAGTTTTGTGCTGGCGATGCCAATGCAAGCTCCTGCGATTACATCGTTGAGATAATGGCGATCGTTGTAGATTCTGAGATAGCCGGTGGCAGTTGCAATCAAGTAACCTGAATATCCTATCCATGGCGAAACGTCTTTGTACTCTTGATATAAAAACTCAGCCCCCATAAAAGCCGTAGCAGTATGTCCAGATGGAAACGAGTTACGAGCACTGGTGTCAGGACGTTTTTCTTTAAAAGCATATTTCATACTATTGACTAGTATTCCCATGGTAGCATACGAGATGGCAAGAATGCCAGTCCTGTCCCAAAACCTGTGCTTCCCATCGACACCCAATATGTTGAGACCATAGACGGCAAGCATAGGGGAGTACTGTATGTAATTGTCTATTTTTACCTTATGCTCTCCCTTGGCAGAAAGTTTGGCTTGGATATTTTCACGCTGTTGGATCAACCATCCGTTATGGACACAAAGGGCGGAAGCTCCTGTAAGGACGACAGGAGCAACTAACGTTTTCAATTGGAGATGATGGGTGCTGTCGTAAACAACAGAGTCTGGTAGCGTTGTATGGTACAAGCTATCTTGTGCATGTACGGATACAACACCACCAAAGAGGAAGAGTATAGATACAACTCTTCCATCTAATGAATGAAGTCTTTTCATTTTGATGCGCTAATTGGGCGAAAACTATCTTAGCGGTGGAATCGTGGGATTTCTTGATAGGGCTGTAGAAAAGATAAAATGGCGTGAACGGCAAGTTATCTAATCCAAAGGCCCTGAGAAAGCCCACATATACCGATAAGTCCCGTCCACGCCAAAGCGCAGACGTTTACTGAACTTATTCTTTCGGTATATGTTTCTTGAAATTTCTCAGGTTTCATGGATTAACCGAACAAATAGCAAACGCGATTTCTTATTATGTTATTAAAATGTATTTCCTTATGCTTTTTTACCTTTTGTTTGTATTGATGTTTGCAAGAGGGGGATAGATGCATAGTCTTCCTCTCCACTGCAAAGTTACAAAAACTTTTTGAATATCAAGAAGATTTTCGGAAAAACTTTTTAGTTTCTAAGATTTTATATAGCTTTATATATAGCAATGTATGAATGAAAGGTGGTAATTTCCTTTATGATATTTGGCTCGTTTAAGAAAAAATGTTATCTTTGCATCGTTTATTTAACTCACATTAATTTAACGGCTGTTACATTATGAAGTTTTATGATAGAGAAAAGGAGATAGAGATACTGCGCAAGAACTGGGAAAAGTCGGCTAAACGTTCTCTTTTCACAGTGATGATAGGCAGAAGACGCATCGGCAAAACGATGCTTTTGCTTAAGACGGAGCAAGAGCAGAAGATGCTGTATCTGTATGTCTCGAAGGACAATGAGCGAGTATTGGTGGAGAAATTCCAAAAGGCTGCCGATGAGGTACTTGGACTTCATATCTATGGACATCTGGAAACTTTTGCGCAGTTCTTTGAGCAAATCATGGAATATGGAAAGGAACATCATTTTACCATCGTTTTCGATGAGTTCCAAAACTTCTTGAAGGTGAATCCTGCCATTCCGAGCCATATTCAAGACATTTGGGATAGATACCACGAATCGACAACCGTCAACCTCGTGGCTTGTGGTAGTATCTATAGCATGATGCGCAAAATCTTCGATAACGATGATGAGCCTCTGTATGGTAGGAAGGATTGCGAGATAAGGCTTAAGCCATTTAGGATAAGCGTCATCAAGGAAATATTGCATGATTATAATCCTAGTTATACATCCGAAGATTTGCTTTGCCTGTATATGTTGACTGGCGGAGTGGCTAAATACATCGCCCTACTGATGGATGCTGGGGCAACCGATAAAGAGAGCATGCTCAAATGGGTTACAGGTGTGGAGAGTCCATTCCTAAGCGAAGGTCGAGAAATAGTATTGTCTGAGTTTGGCAAGGATTATGCCAATTATCTTAGTATCTTGCAACTTGTTGCTGGTGGAATGACGGTTCAGAATCAGATAGATAATATCATCGGCAAGAACACGGGTACTTATCTGAAAAGACTGGAGGAAGACTACAACTATGTGAGCAAGTTGGCACCGATGTTCAGTAAGCCTGGTAGTAGAAATCTGAGGTGGAGTGTGGAAGATTGTTTCCTACGTTTTTGGTTTCGTTTTATCTTGCCCAACCAAGCCTTGATAGAGAGGGAGCGCAACGACTTGCTCTTGGAAATCGTGGAAAGAGATTATAATGATTATACAGGACTTGTGTTGGAACAGTATTTCCGTCAGAAGATTAGCGAGGAGGAACGTGTTACCTTGGTAGGAAATTATTGGGACAGGAAAGGGATGAACGAGATAGACCTTATCGCTCTCAATGATATTGATAAGACTGCCTTGGTAGCAGAGGTAAAACGCAATCCCGATCGATATGATCCGAAACTCCTGCAAGAGAAATATGATACAATTCGTAGCAATCTCGGTAAGTATAAGAATGTACAGTTGAAAGGCTTGTCTATGCAGGATATGTAGGGGAAGGTATAAATGTGAAGAGCGGAAAGCAAACTGCAAGATTAACAGTGTCAACAGTTAACAGTTTGTTTTCCGCTCTTTTCTGTGATTGATATTAAAAGTTCACTACGCTAAATATCTGAAAAATACAGTTTACGTAGTGGCCTTTTTGATTCCTTACCACAATTCCTTAGGCGACAAATCCTTGTCCTTTCTGCCCATCAGATAGTAATCAGCCAAGAACTGGAGGTTGGCTTGCGTAATCTTCAAGCCCTCTTCCTTTACATATCGGCTGGTGAAGATGTTGGCGTCAGGAATCATGTTGTTCTCTATCAGCTTGCAAACAATCTCGTAAGGGAATGGGCGACCATTGCCCGAGATGATGTTGAAACAGTCTTCTGCTGCACGCTCTGCGTTGTAATATGGATTCTCTGGCGATGCGATGCAATGCGCCAAGCCGAAGCTGATGTTGATGCCCGTGTATGGACTTCCGCACAGGATGATGCCCTTCTCATACTTCTGAGGGAATCGGATGTCCTTCGAAAGCTCGAAGCCAATCTCCTTCAAAAAATCCTTCAAGGTCTTCACGTCCTCTAGGAAGATGAACTTGTCGCCGTAGCCCTTCGCCTTGAGCAAGTTGTAGTCGTGGATGCCCTGCTTGTGGTTAAGACGAGCCTTCTCTGCCTCAATCTGCTCCTTGTTCTCTGCATAGAGAGGGTTGAGCAAGGCTCCCGTCTGCCACCATTCACCACCAAACTTGAAGAGGTTGGTGATGAGGATTTGCTCGCCATTGAGGAAGGCGGAGGCATCCTCGATTTGGGTAGATTCCTTTAGTACAGGGATGAGAGATTCCTCGTTTGAGGCTGTCTTTGTTTCTGCTGCATCCTTGTTGTCTTCCGAAGGCTTTTCAGAAGAGTTTTCCGAAGACTCTTCTTCCGAAGTCTCCTCGTAGAGGTCCTTCAGATAGAAGTACTTCTCGTCTTCCTTCTCCATCTTGAAGGCACGGGTGCTCATATAGTCGATGTCCGTCCAGAGCTTGTGCTTCTCGTGATGCTCGCTCACCTTGGCAAGCCATTCGGCAGAGGTGAGGGCGAGGAGGTTGTTGCGACTGTTCATCGTATGCTCTATCTGGATGGAGTAGGCGATGATCTCGTTGAAGCCCTGAGGAGAGCGGGCGAGGTTCTCTAGCTCGAACTGCAGGCGCTTGCGGTTGTTGATGTTGAAGAAGCAACCATAGTGGAACCAAGCCAAGGCGTCGCGATACTCATAGAAATGTTCCTCGTCGGTAGGCAGTTCGCAGAGGAAATCATAGAGACGAGTGTTCTCCGGTGCCGTCTCATACTCCTTGTCGAGCACGTTGTAGGCTAGCTTTGCCGCCAACTCCATGGTGCTGAAGAGGAAAGGCACGGCTTCCTGCACGTAGGTGCTCTGCTGGTAATGGTGCCAGCAAAGGAACTTGATGTCGGCGAAGTTGATTTCGTCTGGGTCGTATGGAGGTTCGCTCTCGTTCAAGGTGTTCTTGATGAACTCGTCCTCGTGCTCATAGAAAGGGATATAAGAGCCATAGCGATTCTTGCATTCTGCAGTAAAAGTCTTCCAGACGCAAGTGCCGGAGATGACATCCTCGAAGTATCCTGCGATGCAGAGCGCCAACTGCTTGGCATCCTCCACGTTCTTGAATTGGTGGGTGAAGCACGCCTCGTCGAGAGCGTGGTATATTTCGTTGGCGAGTTCTGTATAATACTGATCTACGTCGTCTGGTTTCTCGTATGGATGCATAGCCATCCACTCTTGGGTGAAAATTACCTTTTTCATATCGTTCGATTGTTTGTTATTCGAGGTTATAATCGATGTTTCGTTGTGATGCGATAGTCGTTATTCTCGGTTGTTATTATTATGATCTTGTTAGCCGTTCGGTGCGAAGTTTCGCCCGAATTAACTGCAAAGATAATGAATTCGGATGAAAAAAGAAAGAAAATCACGATATTTCTTTGTCGATATAGAAATATTTTGTATTTTTGCAAGGTCTATAAGCGTAATCTTATCAAGGGATATTGCTTGGACACTACTTTTGGAAAGCGTCATAGATGCTTTGTTTTTGGCGAATTGAAACCTAGGAAATTTCATTGCTGGTCAAGAACAATGTTGATGTGCCGTACAAGGATAGATTGTATCTATATCCGGAGTGTGCGGAGGGTTGTTCCCTCAAGCACACTTTTGGATGTGTACTATATCTCTGTGTGGGCATTCATCGAGTTGTTTACTAGCAAGGGTTTTCCTAGGACCTCAATTCGAAAACAACTTGTATGGATGCCCACGTTTTTCTTTAGTGGTTCTTATGAAATATTAATCGTCTCCTTGGGGCATCGTCAGACATCATACCTAAATAATATGAAGAGTAAATTGATTTATTTCTTGATGGGTTAATGATCATCTCTTTTTCTGCTTGTTCCAGTGATGATCCACTAGTGCCAAGTATTACAGTCCCGACGGGAACAGAAAATTACTTTGGAAAGAACATTGATTTTGAAACCTCTGCTGCAGAGAAAAACATCACTTTCAATGCTAATATGGATTGGAAAGTGGAGATACCACAAAACATTGCTTGGTGCAAAGTCTCTCCTCAAAGTGGTGGCGCAGGAACGCAAAATGTAAAAATTAGCGTTTCGGACAATGATACTTATGATGACCATAGTACAGTTTTGCGCTTTTCTGTTGGTGATTCAACTAAAACGATTATTGTGAATCAAAAGCAGTTGGATGCGTTGACTTTGACTGCGGATAAATTTGAAATACCTCAGGAGGGTGGTACCATTGATGTTGAAGTGAAATCAAACATAGACTTTACTTATTCTATCCCTGATGAGTATAAGACCTGGATTCATGCAGCTTCAACTCGTGGTGGAACGAGAGCTTTGACTTCTCATCATTTGGCTTTTACAATTGATGCTAGTGAAGAGTATGAGAAGCGTGAGGGGCAGATTGTAATAAAGAGTAATAATAAGGAAGAAATCATTAATGTCTATCAAGGTGGAGGAGGTCTCTTGACTTTGACTTCTAATGAAATCGCTGTTGGTAGTGAAGGAGGTACGGCTGAAGTTGTAGTGAATAGCAACTTTGACTTTGATGTAGAAATGCCTAATGTAGATTGGTTGCAAAAGGTGGATGCATCTATGTCTAGAGCAATTTCTTCTCATGTGATAAAATTTAATGTGGCAGAGAACACAACAATAGAAGAGAGAAATGCTATTGTGAGAATCTTTGATAAAAATAGTAGTTTGTCAGAAACTGTAAAGATTATACAGGAAAAGGGGGGGGTAGCTATTAAGTTTGCTTCTCCTTCAATCGAATTAATGGAAGAAGGGGCTGAAAAGTTGAAGTATACTAATAATTTGAAAGATAAGAAAGTTACTTTTAAAAGCTCTAATCCAGAGATAGCAACTGTAAGTGAAGAAGGAATGGTTAAAGCTATTTCCAGAGGAAAGGCTACTATCACAATAGTATCGGCAGATGGGCAATATAGTGATAATTGTGAGGTTATAGTTAAAAACATTGTAGATTATTTAGAGGCTTCTTGTCTTGGCTGTAATGGAGTTGTGATTAATGGACTAATTCAATCGGGGAGTAAACTAAATTGGTCTCTTATAAATAAAAGCAACGTTGACATTGTATTGAAGTCGTTACAATTGGTTGATGGTGTAACTGGAAGTGCAGGAAATGAAATGGATGTAGAGGATAAAGTTCCTGCAGGTCAAGGAGTAAGCTATACTGTGACGATAGGTAGATTAGGCATTTATGCCCCTGTAACTTGTAGATACAAAATAGAGTATAATAATAAAACGTATATAGTGGAGGCTGTTTATAAAAATAGTTTATGGTAATAGCCAAGGGGGCAAATGGTAGGAGTGTTGCTGCCATTTGCTCCTTTATTCAAGAAAATTATAATTCAGTCATCATAAACTCATAGATGCTCATGAAGAGAATACCGTTGTTGTCATGATTGCTGATAAGGTGATCGCCAACAATAACAATCTTTTCAAAGCCATCATCTATGCGGCGGAGAGAATTTGTCTCTTGTTCTATCTTCTCTGGAGTAGGCAGACTAAGAGCTGATTGTATGTAATAGCGCCGGCTGCCTTTGTTGCAAACAAAATCAACCTCTAGTTGCTTGCGATAGCTTGTTCCATTCTCGTCTTTTCCATTAACAACAACAACTCCTACATCAACATTAAACCCTTGTCTTCTCAGTTCGCAATATATAGCATTCTCCATAAGGTGAGTCTTTTCTATTTGTCGAAAGTTGAGCAGAGCATTGCGTAGGCCTAAATCTGAAAAATAGAATTTCATAGGAGTTCCGATATACTTTCTGCCCTTTACATCATACCTGTTTGCTTCTTCTATGAGAAAAGCGTCAGAGCAGTAGTCTATATATGTTTTCAGGGTGGCAGGACTGATAGCTATGTTCTTGTTTGTCTTGAATGTGTTGGAGAGTTTCTGAGGATTTACGAGACCACCTATGCCTGAAGCTAACATACAGAGTAATTCTTCTAGTTCTGCATTATTCTTGATGCGATTTCTATTGAGAATATCTATTAGGTAAGTTTCTTTCCACAAGTCTTTTAAGAGCATTGTTTTTCCTTCGGCAGTTGGCTGTAATACAACTGGTGGAAGCCCTCCATATTGCAGATATTCTGTCCAACCTTCCTCTTTGGTGCCTTGGTAGGCAGACATAAATTCAGAGAAACTAAGTGGCGATACATGAATTTGAAAACCACGCCCTCTAAATTCTGTAATGATATCCTTTGATAAAAATTTAGCATTACTACCAGTAACATAAACATCGGCATTAGGAATATGCAGCAAGCCATTTAGTACATCCTCGAAATCTTCCATCATTTGTACTTCATCCAATAGGATATAGTACATTTTGTCATCTTGGATGAGGCTTTTTATGTACTTATAAAATTTGTCGGGGTTTCGATATTTGCGGTTGCCAAAATCATCGAAGGCCATCTCTATGATATGTTTGCTGTCAATACCTTCTGATTTTAGTTGACTCTTAAACAAATTGAAAAGAAGAAAGGACTTGCCGCACCGTCTTATACCAGTAATGACTTTTACTAGTTTGTTATGTCTGCTATCTAGCAGTTGTTGAATGTATTTCTTACGTTCTATAATCATATCTTAATCTATAAATATAATCAGTTTGTGTTAGTTTTTTGCGTAATTACGCATTTTTCGGTTGCAAATATACGTTTTTTTGTCTAAAGGGCAAAAGATTTTAGTTTAAAAAACAATGTATTAGATAAAAAAGTTGTAACTTTGCACCCGAATTTAGGCAATACGTATTGATGCTTATTGCGATAAGCTAGGTTGCCGCAAGCGTTTCGGAAGGATTTTGCACCCTAATTCATGGCTGGGAGGGTGAATTCGGCCTTCCATTTTAGATTAGAATGAATTAAGGTAAAAAGAAACATTTTGAAGACATTTGAAGAATTGGGCGTGAGCGAAGAGATTCGCCGTGCCATCGAAGAGCTTGGATTTGAGAATCCAATGCCAGTTCAGGAGGAAGTAATCCCTTATTTGCTTGGTAATAAAAATGATGTCATCGCCTTGGCGCAGACGGGTACGGGCAAGACTGCCTCTTATGGTATCCCTGTCATCCAGAAGACCGATGCCAACAGCAAGCAGACGCAAGCCATCATCCTTAGTCCTACCCGTGAGCTTTGTCTCCAGATAGCTGATGATTTGAACAGCTTCGCCAAGTATATCGACGGTTTGCACATTGCCGCTGTCTATGGCGGTACCGACATCGGAAGCCAGATTCGCACCCTCAAGCATGGTGTGCAGATTATCGTTGCCACACCGGGTCGTTTGCTCGACTTGATTAATCGTGGCGTGGCTCAGTTGGAGCACGTGAACAACGTGGTGCTGGATGAGGCTGACGAGATGCTCAACATGGGTTTCTCGGAGAGCATCAATGCCATCTTCGAGAATGTGCCAGAGGATAGAAACACCCTTCTCTTCTCTGCCACCATGAGCAAGGACATCGAGAAGATAGCCCTCAACTATCTCCACGACCACAAGGAAATCGTGGTGGGCTCTCGCAACGAGGGCGCCGAGCACGTCAACCACATCTACTATCTCGTGAATGCCAAGGACAAGTATCTCGCCCTCAAGCGCATCGTCGATTTCTATCCACGCATCTTTGCGATTATCTTCTGCCGCACCAAGTTGGAGACACAGGACATCGCCGACAAGCTCATCAAGGATGGTTACAATGCCGAGGCCTTGCATGGCGACTTGAGTCAGCAGCAGCGTGACCTCACCATGCAGAAGTTCCGCAACCATACCGTGCAGTTCTTGGTGGCAACCGATGTGGCTGCCCGTGGCTTGGACGTAGATGACCTTACCCACGTCATCAACTATGGTTTGCCTGACGATGTGGCAAGCTACACCCATCGAAGCGGTCGTACAGGTCGTGCCGGCAAGAAGGGAACTTCCATCTCCATCATCCATACTCGCGAGAAATTCAAGGTTCGCCAGATAGAGAAGCAGATAGGCAAGGACTTCGTGGATGGCACTCTCCCTACTCCAGAGGAGATTTGCAAGAAACAGCTCTTCAAGACGATGGACGACATCATGAAGACTGATGTCGATGAGGAGCAGATTGCGCCATACATGGACGAAATCAACCGCCAGTTCGATTACATCGACAAGGAGGACATCATCAAGAAGATGGTGACCATCACCTTCGGTAAGTTCCTCGACTACTATAAGAATGCGCCAGAGATTATCAAGCCAGAGACTGGCAAGGGCTCTCGTGGTGGCGAAGGTCGTGGAAGCCGTGGCGGTGAAGGTCGTGGCAAGGTATCGAATGGTCGCAGAAAGCACGAGGCTGAGGCTGGATTCAAGCGTCTCTTCATCAACCTTGGTAAGGCGGATGGCTTCTATCCAGGCGAGATCATGCAGTACTTGAACAAGCACGTGAAGGGTCGCCAGGAGGTAGGTCATATCGACTTGCTCTCTAAGTTCGCTTATATCGAGGTGCCAGAGGAGGATGCCAAGCGAGTGATGAAGGCGCTGAACGGCACGGAATACAAGGGCAGAACCGTGAGATGTAACGATGCCGATGAGGAAGGTCATGGCAGGGCAGCACGTGGCGAGAGTCGCTCATCCGAGGGCAGAGGCTCACGTGGCGGTCGTGGATCTGAAGGTCGTGGTCATTCATCTGAAAGAGGTGGTCGCAGAGGTGCTTCTGATGATAGCCGTGGCGGAAGAGGAAGCCGTGGCTCAGAGAAGGGCGGACGTGGCGGAAAGTCTCGTCGCCAGGAGGATACAGGCGATTGGCGCCAGTTCTTCCAGAACAATGACAACATCAAGTTGAAGGGCGAGGAGCCAAACTTCGAGGAAGAAGGTTGGGCACGTCGTCGTCCAAAGAAGAAGTAATATCTATTCGGCGGATAGTTAAGGGAACTCTTTCTCGCAGTTAAGAGAAAGAGTTCTTTTTGTTAAGTGAAAGTTCCGTTCCGTGTCACGGAACCTACGTTCCAAGACACGGAATGTGCGTTCCAAGACACGGAATGGCCATTCCGTGACACAGAACGGAACTTTTGCTTAATAAAAAATAGTTTTATAGCTAATAGAAAAGCCTTTTTCTGTTAAAAACATCGTCTATAGAAATGTTTTCAAATAACTTATTGTGAGTATGGTTCTTTGATATTAAAGCATATAAAAATATACTTTGCGGTGTTTTTACCGCAAATTTCGTATATTTGCAGCCGTAAACATCAAATAAGGCAAGAAATATGGAATTATTGAAGCAACTTTCTGACAATCTCATCAAGCGTACTGATACTCGTTATCTAAGATTTTACAGGTTCTTCCGTGCTAGACATCTACAAGGGAACGGCTGATTTGAGTCGCCGTGTCTTGGTTTATACAATGCAAGGCTTATCGTTTCGTGAATATATCGGTATGGAGAAGGGTATCGACTTGCCTACATATACATTGGAACAAATCATAAACAACGATGTGGTATTGCCTGAGGAGATAGAGCATCCATTGGCATTGTTTAATGACTATTTGCGCATGGGCTATTATCCTTTTTCCAAGGACGAGGGCTACAGAATGCGATTGAACCAAGTGGTGAGCATGACTCTGGAGACGGATATTCCTCAATATGCCAATTATACAGTGATGGTCTCGAGAAAACTAAAAGAACTCATGCAAGTGATAGCCGACAGTGTGCCATTTAAACCAAACATGAGTACCATAGCCACAACAATAAAGGTGGATCGTAATAATCTGCCCGATTACTTCGAACTGATGGAGCGTGCTGGCTTGATAGCGAAATTGCATGAATCTACAGGAGGTGTGCGTGGCTTGGGCAAGGTAGAGAAAGTATATCTTGATAATACTAACTTGTCTTTTGCTCTCTCGTCTTCCACACCGGATATTGGTAATCAGCGAGAAACTTTCTTCTTTAATCAGATGCGTGTAAACCACGTTGTTTCCAATTCTCCCATTTCTGATTTTTTGATAGATGGTAAGACATTCGAGATTGGCGGTAAGAAGAAAGGGCAAAAGCTGATAGTTGAGGCTGAAGAGGGGTATGTGGTGAAGGATGATATTGAGACAGGAATAGGAAATGTCATTCCTCTCTGGACTTTTGGCATGAACTATTGATAGCCTCTAACCGAAATCGTAGGAACATTAAACCTTTTTACGGATTTTATCTTTGGAATGATGGTGGTTTCGGATTTTCTTCTTATTTTTGCAATTGAAATCGTTCTAAAGTTCTTCTAAGGCTCTTTTAATGGGCTTCGGAATATGTTTGGAACATCATAAAATAAAGTAAAGACAATGGAAGAAATCATCAAGCTCAACTCTGTGGATAAGTATTGCGAGCTGCACGGATTCGAGACGCAGCATCCGCTGGTAGGCGTGTTCGACATGAAGGACGCCACCAAGTTTCCTAACCATTTCTCTATCAACTATGGTTTGTACGCCCTCTTCTTGAAGGAGAACTTGGCGTGCAACATCACCTATGGCCGTCAGAAATACGACTATCAGGAGGGTACGGTGACGAGCTTCGCCCCAGGACAGGTGACGCATGTGGAGATGGCTCCGGGCGTGATTCCGCAAGCCAAGGGCTTGCTCTTCCATCCCGACCTCATCAAGGGCACTCCGTTGGCTCGGGAGATTCACAACTATAACTTTTTCTCCTATAGTTCCAACGAGGCGTTGCATCTATCGGACGAGGAGAAGGCTATCTTCAACGATTGTTTGGAGAAAATCAAGATAGAGCTGAACCTGCCGATAGATAAGTTCTCGAAGCGACTGATTGCCATGAACATCGAGTTGCTCTTGAATTATTGTTTGCGTTTCTATTCTCGCCAATTCGTAACGAGAGAGGTGCAAAACAAGGACGTGCTGACTCGCTTTGAGGCTCTGCTCGACGATTACTTTACTGGCAACAAGCCACACATGGAGGGTTTGCCATCTGTAAAATACTTTGCCGACAAGATTTGCTTGTCGCCTAATTATTTCGGCGACCTCATCAAGAAGGAGACGGGCATGAGTGCGCAGGAATATATCCAGAACAAGATTATCGACCTCGCCAAGTCTATGCTGCTCGGTTCGGAGAAGACCATCTCTGAGATCTCGTATGATTTAGGCTTTCAATACTCCCAGCACTTCAACCGAGTGTTTAAGAAGAACACGGGGTTGACTCCTACGGCGTATCGAAATGTTGAATGTTGAGTTGCCTAACGGACACTCGGCAGAAAACACTTGGCGTATGCCTAATTCAACATTCAACACTTAACATTCAACACTTAACATTCAACACTCAAAACCATGTTTAGTTGCAAGAAACATCCGATAGTTCGTCTCTGCGACATTGCAGAGATGAGCATTTCCGACATGACCCAATGCTTTGTGGTGATACTGCAAGGCAGGGAGAGGCGTGTCTGTACGGGTGTGACTTCTTGCGACTTCCGTGATGCCACGCTTCTCTTCTTTCGCCCAGGGGAATGTAAGGAATATGTGGAAAGGATGAAATCCCAAAGTGGCATTCTTGCCTTGTGCTTCTGTGGCGATTGGCTGGAGCGAACCTTGGCGTATGCTTTCGACGAGGATTGTTGCTTGCCGTCGTGGGAGGATGATGGCTTGGGCGGAAGTTCTCTCTCTCGATATTCTTGGCAGAAGCGATATGGGTTCTTCGAATACAACATCAAGGAGTCGTTGCATCTCTCCCTCCGTGAGAAAGCGGCGGTGGAGAAATGCCTGCGTGACATCAAGGACGAGATGGAGTGGGGCTTGGATGATTATTCCAATATGCTTATCGCCCAGAAAATCAAGATATTCTTCGATTATTGCTGCCGCTATTACGAGCGTCAGCACATCACTCGCTCTTGCTTGAACCATTGCGTGATGGCAAAGGTGGAGCGCATGGTGGATGAGTACTTGCTTTCGGGGGAGTATCCAGGTTTGACTTCATCATCTATGTCATCTCCTCTTCTCCGTCGCTTTGCGGAGCCATTAGGCATGAGCGATACTTTTTTTGAGGATTTCCTTTGCGCGGAGACTGGCAAGTCGGTAGAGCAATTTCTCGGCTTTCGCCATTTCGAGGTAGCGAAGCGATTGCTCGTGTCATCAAGAGAGGACTCGCTTTGCTCCATCGCCCGAAAGTTGGGCTATTCTTCCACCCAGTGCTTTGCTGGCGCCTTTAAGCGAGTAGTGGGTTGCAGTCCTTCGGATTATCGAAATTGCTGCTAGCATTTTATCTTTTAAGTTGCTAGTGTTTTGCTTTATAAGGGGCTTGTCTTGTATCTTTTAAGGCATTGCTTTCGCTTTTGTGTTCCTACCTGTCATGAAATAGATAGATTTGAAACCAATTAATTTGAAATAAAATGGTTTGAAATCATTCTATTTCATAAATATTACACAATTTATGCCATGAAGCGGTTTGTATTTGCTAGAAAAACTGTATCTTTGCGCCATGAAAGAATATCAATCTAAAAGCAAAACCATTTTATTGTAAAGATAATGAAATCACAAATCTTAACCGTTTGCCTAGGACTGATGAGCTTGGGCATGCAAGCACAGAGCATTTCGCTTTCGGGCGAATGGGAAGTTAAGCTGGGGGAGAGCACGAGTAGCCTTGCCAAGGGCTATCATGCAACCTCAGGAGAGGCAAGGCGTGCCTTGTTGCCTGGTACCATCGACACCAATCGCCTGGGCGTTCCACCTACCGACCTTACGGAGACCACCCATCTTACTCGCATCAGCGGCTACAAAGGGGCGGCACGCTATAGTAGAACCATCGAGATTCCAAAGGCTTGGAAACTGAAGAAAAACCAAGCAGTGGAACTTTTCTTGGAGCGAACCAAACCTACCTGGGTGTATCTGGATGGAAAACTCGTGGATTCCTGCAACTTCATTTCTACACCTCAGAGATACATCTTGCCAAAGAAAGTGAAGAGCGGCAAGCACCTCTTGGAAATTGTAGTGGACAATAGCAAAGGTGTGCCTGAGCAAATCTATGGCTCCAGCCATGCCTATACAGAGGATACGCAGACCAACTGGAATGGAATCATCGGAAGAATAGAGTTGGCGATAGCTTCTTTGGGTTCTACGGATAGGCAATCTGCAGCTAGGGGCAAAGCTGTTTGCTCAGCGGATTGCAAATCCGCGGAAACGCCTACGGGGACTTCGATTTCCAAAACATCAATAATAAATATCCTTCCTTGCTTCAAGGACTTCCATATCGAAGGCGCTCATTTTTACGCC
>ERZ808240.3129-NODE-3129-length-16621-cov-8.856393_pt1 | contig 16621 bp, 21 predicted proteins | sample MGYA00521084_ERZ808240 | MGnify/ENA primary metagenome ERZ808240 (study PRJEB31516, sample SAMN03275571) | gut metagenome | biome: mammalia-associated habitat; material: feces | host: Papio cynocephalus | place: Kenya | collected 2012-08-06 ... | reverse complement strand
GGGTGCGCTGACCGCGGACCGGGAGGCCCTTGCGGTGACGGAGGCCGCGGTTGCAGCCGATGTCCATAAGGCGCTTGACGTTCTGGTTGCGCTCACGGCGGAGGTCGCCCTCGACCATGAGGTGCTGCTTGTCGATGTAGTCGCGGATAGCGTTAACCTCGTCCTCAGTAAGGTCGCGGACGCGGGTATCCGGATTGATCTTGCACTCGGCGCAGATCTTGGTTGCAGTAGTGCGGCCGATGCCGTAAATGTAGGTCAGACCGATCTCAACACGCTTCTCACGCGGGAGGTCGACACCATTAATACGGGCCAACGTAATCTCCTCTCTTAACCCTGACGCTGCTTGTGACGGGGGTTCTCGCAGATGACGAGGACCTTACCGTGGCGCCTGATGATTTTGCACTTATCGCACATCTTCTTGACCGAAGGACGTACCTTCATCGTTCTTCCTTTCGGTAGTGCTCAAACTACTCCTACTATCTACTCGCCCAGCCGCAGGCGTTATCAACTATGGCTGGTCTCTACACGCAAAACGATCACAGGTTGAGCAGAGCCTGCGATCGAAGTGATGCGCATATGTAGCTATCGTTACTTGTAGCGATAGGTGATGCGGCCTCGGGTGAGGTCATACGGGGAAAGCTCGACGACAACCTTATCTCCGGGAAGGATTCGGATGTAGTTCATGCGGATCTTGCCCGAAATGGTGCAAAGAACCGTGACCCCGTTTTCGAGTTCAACGCGGAACTGAGCGTTGGGCAGCGGCTCGGTGACCGTACCCTCGACTTCGATTGCGTCTTCCTTCTTCATGCAACATCTTTCTCTAGGAAACGACAGCGATTGAGTATTCTACAACACGCTTGACTAAATGGAACAGATTACGCGAGGCCTACATAACTCCGCCGAGCATGGAGCACCAGGGGCCCTGGGCGTCGCTCGTGAGGATGACGGGACCATCGTCGGTGATGGCGACCGTGTTCTCGTAGTGTGCCGCGGGCAGATGGTCGTTGGTGGTGACCAACCAGCCGTCGGCACCGGTGCTCACATGGTTGGTGCCCATGGTGATCATCGGCTCGATAGCGATGACCATACCGGCCTGGAGCTTCACGCCCCTTCCCTTCTTGCCGTAGTTGGGGACGTTGGGGTCCTCGTGCATCACGTGGCCGACACCGTGGCCGACATACTCGCGCAAGACCCCGTAACCGTTCGACTCGGCAAGGGACTGGACCGCAAAACCCACGTCACCGAGGTGATTGCCCGGAACGGCCTGCTCGATGGCGGCCTTCAGGCAATCGCAGGTGACCTCACAGAGCGCCTTGGCCTCGGGAGAGGGCGTGCCGACGAAAAACGTCCAGGCGTTGTCGCCGACCCATCCGTCGACCGTGGCACCCGTGTCGATGGAGATGATGTCCCCATCGCGCAGGATCACGTCGGGATTGGGGATCCCATGGACCACGGCATCGTTGATCGATGCGCAGATGGATCCGGGGAATCCGCCGTAGCCCTTGAACGTGGGCTTCCCGCCGTGCATGCGGATGATCTGCTCAGCCAGCTGATCGAGCTCGAACGTCGAGACGCCGGGACGGACCATGGCGCCGACATGGCGGAGCGCCATCTTGGAGAGGGCGCCCGCCTTTTTCATCTGCTCGATCTGCGCTGCAGACTTGATCTTGATCATAGACCGAGGGCTTCCTTAGCATCCGCGTAGACCGTCTCGCGCGGCTGGTCGCCGTTGACGGACTTCAGCAGACCCTGGCCGCGATAGTAATCGACCAAGGGGCTCGTGGACTTCTCGTACACGTCGAGACGGTTCTTGATGGTCTCGGGCTTGTCGTCGTCGCGCTGATACATCTCGCCACCGCACGTGGGGCAGACGGTATCGGCAGCGGTGCCTGTATAACCGCAGGCACGGCAGGTGCGACGCGAGGACAGGCGATCGATGATGACCTCGGGCTTGACGTCGACGAGCAGCGCGCAATCGATCTCGCGACCGAGAGCGGACAGCTCGGAGTCGAGCGTCACGGCCTGGGCGGTGTTGCGCGGGAAGCCGTCGAGGATGAAGCCCTCCTGGGCGTCATCGGCAGCGAGACGCTCCTTGACCAGGTCGATAACGAGCTGGTCGGGGACGAGCTCGCCAGCATCCATGTACTTCTTGGCCTGGACGCCCAGCTCGGTACCGCCCTTCACGGCAGCACGGAGCAGATCGCCCGTGGAGATGTGTGCGATGCCGAACTCGGAAACGAGCTGCTGCGCCACGGTGCCTTTGCCGGCGCCGGGGGCACCCAACAATACGAGGTTCATAGTGGTCTCCTCTCAGAGCCTATTTGAAGAAGCCGTCGTAGTCGTACATCTTGAGCTGGCCCTCGACCTTATCGATGGTGTCGAGCACGACACCGACCATGATGAGAACGGAGGTGCCGCCGAAGGCCTGGATCAGCTGGTTACCCGTGAAAGAGAACACGATCGAAGGCACAATGGCGATGAGGGCCAGAAAGACCGCACTCGGAAGCGTGATCTTGTTCAGGGCGTTCTTGATGTAGGCCGCGGTGGCCTTGCCCGGACGGACGCCGGGAATGAAGCCGCCCTGCTTCTTGAGGTTGTCCGCCGTGTCGTCGGGATTGAACACCATGGAGGTGTAGAAGTACGCGAAGAACACGATGAGGACGACGTTCAGGACCCAGTTGAGCCAACCGGACGAAAGCGCACCGGAGACAGCCTGGATCCAACCGATACCCGGGAAGAACACGGCGATCTGAGCCGGGAAGTACAGCAGTGCCGAAGCGAAGATGATCGGCACGACACCGGCGGTGTTCACCTTGATGGGAAGGTAGGTGGACTGCCCACCCATGATACGGCGACCGACGACGCGTTTGGCGTACTGCACCGGGATACGGCGCTGACCGCGCTCGAGGAACACGATCAGGGGGATGACGCACAGGATGATCACGAAGATCACGGCCGTGGCGATGATTCCCGAAGTACCGTTCTTCGCCGAGGAGAAGATGGCCTGCGGGAGGCCGGCCATGATGTTGGCGAAGATGATCAGCGACATACCGTTGCCGATACCGCGCTGGGTGATAAGCTCACCGATCCACATGATGAGCATGGCACCTGCGACGAGGGTTCCCACGATCATGATGTCGAAGACAAGCTCGGGCGCACCGGCACCGGAGAAGCTGATGCCGAAGCTCTTGAACAGGAACAGGTAACCGATCGAGTTCAGGATGGCGAGCGCCAGCGTGAGGTAACGGGAATACTGGGTGATCTTGGTCTGCCCCACCTCACCCTCGCGTGCAAGTTCATGCAGGGAGGGAACGACAGCCTGAAGCATCTGAAGGATGATCGAGCTGGTGATGTAGGGCATGATGCCCAGAGAGAACACCGAAACGTAGCTCAGCGCGCCACCGGAGAAAAGATTCAGGAGGGCCATAGCGCCCGAGGCAACCGAATTACCGGCGCTCTCGAAAAGGCCCAGCATCCCCTGGAAGGGGATACCGGGCACAGGAACGTGTGCACCGATACGGTACACAACGAGCATTGCTATGGTAAAAAGAATCTTTTCGCGCAGTTCTTTGATGCGGAAAGCATTCTTAAGACCGTTTAGCAAGGCAGCTCGACCTTTCCGCCAGCGGCCTCGATCTTAGCCTGAGCAGAAGCGGAGACCTTGTCGACCTTGACCGTGAACTTCTTGGTGAGGTCGCCGTTGCCGAGGACCTTGACCGGCTCGAACTCGTTCTTGATGATGCGAGCGGCCTTGAGGGCGGCACCGTCGATCACGGCACCATCCTCGAACTTGGCATCGAGACGCTCGACGTTGACCGGCGTGTACTCGATACGACGGGGGTTGCGGAAGCCGGGGAGCTTAGGCAGTCGCATCGCGAGCGGGGTCTGGCCGCCCTCGAAACCGGCGCCCTTGCCGCCACCGGAGCGGGAAAGCTGGCCCTTCTGACCGCGACCGGCAGTGGTGCCGTGACCCGAAGAGTTACCGCGACCGACGCGCTTGCGGTTCTTGGTGGAACCGGGCGCGGGAGTAAGATCGTGAAGCTGCATTTGCTACTCCTCTACAATCTCAACAAGGTGCTTGACCTTGAAGACCATGCCGCGGACGGACTCGTTGTCAGTGATCTCGCGAACCTCGCGGATCCTGTGGAGACCGAGGGCACGGACCGTACGGACCTGGTCCTTCTTGCAGCCGTTGGTGCTGCGGACCTGCTTGATCTTGATAGTACCAGCCATGCTTAGTTCTCCTTACCGACGAACATCTCGGAGACCGTCAGGCCACGGCGGGCGGCGACGTCCTCGGGGCTGGAGAGCTCCTTGAGGCCCTCGACGGCAGCCTTGATGATGTTGAGGCCGTTGTCGGTACCGAGAGACTTGGACAGGACGTTCTTGATGCCAGCGAGCTCGAAGAGGGGGCGCACGGCGCCACCGGCGATAACACCGGTACCCTCGACAGCGGGCTTGATGACGATGCGACCGGCGCCGAAGTGACCGAGGACCTCATGCGGGATGGTGCCATCCTCGGTGACCGGCACGTGGAACATGTTCTTCTTGGCATCGAGGGAAGCCTTGGAGATGGCCAGGGGCACCTCGGCGGACTTGCCCATACCGACACCGACGTTGCCCTTGCCGTCACCGACGACGACGAGAGCGACGAGGCTCATGCGACGGCCGCCCTTGACGGTCTTCGACACGCGGTTGATGTAAACGACGCGCTCCTCGAACTCGGAGGCCTCGCGCTGCTGCTTCTGATTACGAGCCATGTGCTACATACCTCCTAGAACTCGAGACCGGCGGCGCGGGCACCGTCGGCGAGGGCCTTGACACGGCCATGGTAGATACGGCCACCGCGATCGAAGGTGACCTTGGTGATGCCGGCCTCGACGGCGCGCTTGCCGACGAGCTGACCGACCTTCTCCGCAGCCTCCTTGTTCGAGGTGTGGGTGCCCTTGAACTCGGCCTCGAGGGTCGAGGCGGAGACGAGCGTCAGGCTGGAGCCCTTGCTGTCATCGATGATCTGGGCATAGATATTGGCGTTGGTGCGGGTCACGCGAAGACGCGGACGCTCGGTGGTACCCGAGATCTTGCCGCGCACACGGCGCTGACGACGCTTGAGGCCTTCCAGCTTCGCCTTATGCTTGTTCATACGTAAACTCCTAAAAAGGTTGCTCTTGCCAGCACCTGACGGGGTGCTGGTCTTTAAGACAGGTGAGTAGCGCTATGACTACTTGGCGGCCTTACCCAGCTTGCGGCGGATGTGCTCGCCGACATAGTGGATACCCTTGCCCTTGTAAGGCTCGGGAGGACGCTTGCCGCGGATCTCAGCGGCAACCTGGCCGACCTGCTGCTTGTCGATACCCTTGACGTTCACGTGCGTGTTGTCGGGAACCTCGAAGGTGATACCTTCGGGAGCCTCGACGATCACGGGGTGGGAGAAGCCCAGGGAGAACTCGAGGTTCTTGCCCTTCTGCTGGACACGGTAACCGACGCCGGCGAGCTCGAGCTGCTTCTCGAAGCCCTCGGAGACACCCACGACCATGTTGTGGATGAGGGCGCGGGTGAGGCCGTGACGGGCACGGGTCTCACGCTCGTCGTCCGGACGGGAGACGTGCAGGACGTTCTCCTCGACGGTGACGGTGAGCTTCTCGTAAACGTCGAGATCGAGCTGACCCTTCGGGCCCTTGACGGTGACGTTGTTACCGTTGACTGCCACTTCGACTCCGGCCGGAATCTGGACAGGCTTATTACCGATACGAGACACGGTGATCTCCTTTCCTTCTACCTACCGAGTGGACTACCAGACGTAAGCGATGATCTCGCCGCCGACGCTCTTCTTGCGAGCATCGCGATCGGTGAGAACGCCCTTGCTGGTAGAGATGATTGCGGTACCAAGACCACCGCGGACGCGGGGCATGTCGGCGACGCTGGTGTACTTGCGCAGACCAGGCTTGGAGATGCGGCGGATGCCGTTGATCACCTTGGACTTCTTGGGACCATACTTAAGCGTGATGTGGAGGGTCTTCTGGGGCTTGGTGTCCTCGACCGTGTAGCCCTCGATGTAACCCTCTTCGTGCAGGACGCGAGCGATCTCGACGAGCTTCTTGCTGCTCGGCATGGAGACCGCGGCCTTGTTCACAGAGTTAGCGTTACGGATGCGCGTAAGCATATCTGCGATCGGGTCTGTAAGGTTCATACAGATTCTCCTTCGTTCTTGATGAACACGTGCTCCTGGTTCTCCCCCGCCCTTAACGGGGAAGCCTTATGGTGCGCGTTTTCCCTGCCTTGAAACAGAGTCTCAAAGCGCCGGTAGTGACTTACCAGCTGGCCTTCTTAACGCCGGGAAGCTCGCCCTTGAGTGCAAGCTCGCGGAAGCAGACACGGCACAGGCCGAACTTGCGGTACACAGAGTGCGGACGGCCGCAACGCTGGCAGCGGGTGTACTTGCGGGTCGAGAACTTCGGCTCGCGATTGCACTTGACGATCATCGATGTCTTAGCCACTTATATCCTCCTCACATTGAGTATTGTTCGCTCCGAGCGGGCGCACCCCTTCGTGGGGTACGCCCGCTTGACCGGAGCAGATGAACCAAAGTTATTTCTTGAACGGGAAACCGAAGGCGTCCAGAAGGGCCTTGGCCTCCTCATCGGTGTTGGCGGTGGTGACGATGGTGATATCCATACCGCGCTGATGATCGATGGAATCGAAGTCGATCTCAGGGAAGATGAGCTGCTCGGTGACGCCCATGGAGAAGTTGCCACGGCCGTCGAAGCTCTTGGGGGAGATGCCGCGGAAGTCGCGGATACGCGGGATCGCGACGGAAGTCAGGCGATCGAAGAACTCCCACATGCGGTCGCCGCGCAGGGTGACCTTGGCGCCGATGGGCATGCCCTCACGCAGACGGAAGGTTGCGATGGACTTGCGGGCACGGGTGATCATCGGCTGCTGGCCGGTGATGACGCGCAGGTCGCGGACAGCACCGTCGATAGCCTTGGAATCGGTGGCAGCCTCGCCAACGCCCATGTTGACGACGATCTTCTCGAACTTCGGGATCATCATGACGTTCTTGTAACCGAACTTGTCATGCAGCTGCTGCTTGACCTCGTTGTTGTACTTGGCCTTCAGACGGGGCACGTACTTCTCTTCTGCCATGTTCACTCCTTCATGGGGTTTTAAGCACGGGGCTTGGCCACAGGGGTTGTCCTCGTGCCTCCTTGCCGCACCCGCCTGTTCATGGCATGGAACCGGACGGGTTTTGCGCAGCAGGAGCCGACAAAACAATCGATACTATACGCGCTTGGGCGGCATTGCGCCAGAAGAACCTGCACGACCTGCGCATCTTCACAACTCACACGCACTGCGGGCGGCGAGGTGCTTTGGTGCTACAGGAACGGTGGCCGAGATGCTGCGACCTGGGCACGGTTCACGGGATGCAGCGGTCAAGGCGCCATGGCACGAGCGCGATCCATGGAGCGCGGTGGCTGGGCACGAGCCGCGCTTGCCGAACTGCCGGGAAGTGGCGGCGTCGGCTGCGTCGGCCGGCATCACCCGCGTTGGCGGGGCAGCACCAGATTCAGGACCACGGCCACCACGGCCGTGACGGCGATGGCCGAGCCTCCGAACACCGTGGCGACCCATGTGGGGAACCCGGGGCCGGCAAGGGCGCCCGCCGTGTGCTCGATGCCCGTGCCGAACGCGATCGAAAGCCCCATGAGCGTCGTGTCGCGCTGGGAGAGACCTTCGCGCGCGAACATGACCACGCCGTTCATACCGATGGTGGCGAAGACGCCGATGGTGGCCCCGCCGATGACCGGCTGCGGGATGGAGGTGAGCACCGCCGCGCACTTGGGCAGCAGGCCCGCGATCAAGAGGATCGACGCGGCGACGGTGAAGACGGTGCGGTTGACCACCTTGTTCTCGGCGATGATGCCGACGTTCTGACCGAACGTGGCCGTGGGCACGCCGCCGATAAAGCCCGAGAGGATGCCCACCAGGCCGTTAGCGACCAGCCCGCCCGAGATCTGGGCATCGCTCGCAGGCTCGTCCAGGCCGGCCGCGGAGACTGCCGCAAGCTCGCCCATGACCTGCACGGCGTTGACGATGGCCACCACGCCCACCACGGCGCACGCCGCGGGATCGAACACGAGCTTGCGGGCGCTGACTGCGGGCAGCGCGAACCAGCTCGCCGAACCCACCGACGAGAAATCGACCATACCGAGTACGGCGGCCAGCGCGAACCCGGCGGCGATGCCGCACAGGATGCTGCCGAGCTTGAGGGCACCGCGGCCGTAGTTGCCGGCCGCGAAGGTCACGACGAACGTCACGAGCGCCACCGCCCAGTTCGCGGCGCTGCCGAAATCAGCCGCCCCGTCGCCGCCCGCCATGGACGTCACGGCGACCGGGCAGAGCGACAGGCCGATCACGAAGATGACCGTGCCGAGCACAGGCGCCGGGAACAGGAAGCTCAACCGGCGGAACATGAGGCCGAAGATGACGACGAGCACACCGCCCACGATCTGGGCTCCGAGCACCGCCTCGAACCCGAGCTCAAGGCCGACCGCCTTCAGCGCCGGAACGAACGTGAAGCTCGCGCCCATGATGATAGGCAGGCCCGAGCCGATGCGCCCCTTGATGGGAAACTGCTGCAGGAAGATATCGAGCGCCGAGAGCACGAGCGACGCCTGGATGACGGCGGCTTCCTCCTGCGCCGTGAAGCCGCAGACCGAGGCGATGATGATGGCCGGCGTGACGATGCCCGCGAACGCCGCGATGACGTGCTGCAGCGCATGCGGGAGCGCTCGCGCCAGCGAAACCCTCCCCGATCTGGTGAACAGGACGTCCTGCGTCTCTTCCATCGATGCCTCCTCGCTTCCCCTTATACGCGAGGAGGCATTATACCGACACGCCCGGCACGGGAACAGATCCCATGCCGGAGGTCGCTGCGGAGGACGGAGCGCAAACGCGCGGCCTCAGACCCGGAGCTAGCGGTTGCGAGGGATGAGGTGCGTACGGCGGAAATGGACCATCTGGGCGGCGATGCTGACGGCGATCTCGCCGGGGTCCTCGGCCTCGATGGGCACGCCGACGGGCAGATGCAGCCCCGCGATCTGCTCGGGGGTGAACCCGGCCTCCGTCAGACGCTCGTGTACGAAGGCGGTCTTGCGCTTGGAACCCAGGCAACCCAGATACGCGGGGTTCGCGCGCATGGCCTGGATCACGGCGTCGATGTCGGACTTGTGTCCTGCCGTGGCGACGACGACCAGGTCGCGCGGGCCGATCTGGCAGGTCGCGGCGATGTCCTTGTAATCCACGAGACGCCGCTCGTACACACCGGGAAGTTGCTCGGCCGTGAGCAGGCCGGGACGGTCGTCGCAGACCACCACGGCGAACCCCGCCTCGGTGAGCACGCGGGCCGTCGCCGCCCCCACGTGACCGGCCCCGAAGATATATGTGAGCCCCTCGGGGCAGAGCGCCTCGACATGCGCCGGCGGATACTCGGACGCGGCGTTCGTGTAGGTGGTCTTGCCCTGCTCCGGCACGATCTTGAGCCCTGGGCACCCGTCGATGGTCCGGCGGGACGCGTCGCCGTGGTATTCCGGCACTTCGCCTTCGAGCGGTGCGTCCATGAACGCGGAGAAGTCGATCGAGAAGTCGCCGATGCGGCGGTACGTGAGTATGTCCGCGACCTCATGGAAGAACCCCTCCTGTTCAGGGTCGAGGTACAGGTAGCACAGGCAGATGGCGCCGCCGCAGATCATGCCCGTATCCGAGCTCTCGCCGCCCATGGTGTAGCGCACCAGCCGCGACCTCGACTGCCCCAACAGGTCCCGGGCCTCGACAGCCGCGTTAAGCTCGACTTTACCGCCGCCGACCGTGCCCTGTTGCGACCCGTCGGCGAAGACCGCCATCCAGGCACCCACGCCGCGCGGCGACGACCCGGCCGTTCCGGCCACCACCACGAGCTCGCAAGGCTCACCTGCCTCAAGCGTTTTGAGCACGGCCCGCACGACTTCAAGCTTCTCCATGTCGTTCCCCTATCCCTTCATGGCACCCGTGAGGTTGGCGAGCGCCTCGAGCACGCCGCCGCCGACCGCGCGCGCCTTGTCTGAAACGTAATCGATGTATCCGATGTCCCCGCGCGGGTCGACATCGGCGCATTTGAACCCCTCGGTCACCGCGATGCCGTCCGCCAGCAGTCCGCGCAGGCAGCCGCCGATCACCGTGCGCATGGGGATGTCGCCCGCGTAGCCGACGATGTCCCCCGCCTCGACGATATCGCCGATGGCGCGATCGGAACGGAAGATACCCGCCGCCGGGCTATGGATCACGCGCTCCTTACCGTAGCCTCCGATGATGCCGGGGATGCCCGTGTTGGGAACGGGAGATCCGTCGTAGATCGCGCGGCCCAGGAAGTGCCCGCGCTGGGTCTCGATCACGGCGTCGCAATCGATGGGGGCAGTGAACCCGGGGCCGACGGCGATCACGGCGGGGGCCATGTCGCGCGTGGTACCCAGGTTGCGCTTGGCGAGGATCGCGTCGACCAGAGCTGCAGGCTTGAGCTCGTCGAGCATGCTCGCGCGCGGGTCGACCACGACCGCGACGTCTCCCGTTGCGACGATGCGCGCAGCCTCCCGGGTACTTTGCGCCCGGCGAGCCCGGATACCCTCGACCGCGCATGTCCCTTGCGGAATGGCCTCGCAAAACGAGACGGTCCGCCTGATACACGTGGGCTGCGCGATATCGGACATGACCACCGATACGCCCGCGCGCACCAGGCGCACGGCGATGCCCGTGGCGATGTCCCCCGCGCCTCTGATATAGACAAGCATCCCGCATCCGCTCCCCTGTGATACCGTTTGAGCTGATCGTAGTTACGATGATTATTTATTATCACTTAAACCGGGACGGTGAGTGGCGTGGATACGGCAAACGGAACGCTGGCGCGGCCGCTCGGTATCGAGCGGGGCATCACGGCCGTCATCGGCAGCGGAGGCAAATCAACGCTGCTCAGGGTCTTAGGACGCGAGCTCATGCTCGCCGGCAGCCATGTCGTGCTCGCGACCTCGACGCATATGCTTCCCGTGGCGGGCGTTCCCTGGGAATCGGCCACGCGACGGCTCACGGGAACCGCCTGGCGCATGAGCGGGCTGCATCCCGCGGGATGCACCTGTGCCCAATGCTCGAGCCCCCGCGGAAGCATCTGCCAAGCAGGCGTAATCGATCCGGATACCGGCAAGCTCTCCGCGCCACGCGAGAGCTTCATTGAGCTTGCCCGGCGCTTCGAATACGTGCTGGTCGAGGCCGACGGCAGCAAGCGGTTGCCGCTCAAGGCCCACGCAAGCTGGGAACCCGTGATCCCATCGGGGGTTGCGAACGTGATCTGGATTGTCGGGGCATCGGGGCTCGGCAAACCGATCGGCGAAGTCGTCCACCGACCGGAGCTTTTTTGCCAGATCTGCGGATGCACCGCTCGCGATACTGCCACGCCGGAGCGTGTCGCCGCCGTAATGAAAGCCGAGATGGCGAACCTCCACCTGGAGCGCGCGACCGTGCTGCTCAACCAGATCGATGATGGCCCGACGAGCAGCGTCGTCGCCACTCGGTTCCAAGCCGCCCTTGGCAGCCCGATTGTCGCGGGCAGTTTGCGCTCCGGAACGCTCACGCGTCTTGAAGCCACGACGGATCCGAAGGTCTTTCCAGCAGCGAACGGCCGTTCTCGCTCTTGATAAATTGCCACCCGCAACAAGTTATTTCGGTTCGAGCCGCTTCGGAGCGATATCACCCGCGCGCGACGTAGACGCCGGGCTTCTCCCCCGTCGGTTCGCCATCGCGGGCCGCCAAAACGCCGTTGACGTACACGGCCCTGGCACGACCGTGTGCCTCGAAGCCCTCGAGCGGGGTGTAGTCCACCGCCTGGTGCTGGGTCACCGCGCTGATGGTCCACGTGACCGACGGATCCCACACGCAGATATCGGCATCGGAACCCACTGCCAGGCAGCCTTTGCACGGATACATACCGAAGACGCGTGCCGGATTCTCGCTCATAAGGCGGCACAGATCCTCGGGACCCAACTCGTCAGCAAAGCTCGTGGCTATGGCTGCAAGACGGTGCTCGACGCCGGGACCGCCGTTGGGAATCTTGCGGAAATCGTCACGGCCGCGGTCCTTTTGCCCGTGTAGGTTGAAACTGCAATGGTCGGTCGCGATGGTGTCGATCTCGCCGCTCACGAGTGCCTGACGCAGCGCGACGCGATCGCTCGCATGACGCAGCGGTGGGCTCATGACGTACTTGGCGCCGGCGAAACCATCTTCCCCCTGCTCCAGATAGCGCGTGTCATCGAGCAAGAGGTATTGGGGACACGTCTCGACGTAGATGTTCTTCTGACCGCGGGCGCGGGCGGCGCGGATCGCCTCGAGGCCGAGCCGGGTGGAGAGGTGCACCACGTTGACGGGGGCGTCGCCAGCAAGATGGGCCAGGTACAGCAAACGGCTGATCGCCTCGGCCTCGCAGACGTCGGGACGGCTCAACGCGTGCCCCTCGGGACCGTGGATGCCCTGATCGTAGACCCGCCTCTGCAACGCGTCGACCAGCGTACCGTTCTCGCAGTGGACGCACAGAAGGCCACCGAGCCGCTTCAGCTCCTCTAGGACCTCAAGGGTCTCGGCATCATCCAGGCGCAGGTGGTCGTAGGCGAAGTACGTCTTGAACGAGCAGACGCCCGCTTCGCGCATGACGGCAAGATCCGTACGGTTGCGCGCGTTCCACTCGGCAAGGGCCATATGAAACGCATAGTTGGCGGTGCAGGTGCCGTCGGCACGACGGCGCCATTCGGCCAGGGCGTCGGGCATGGTCACGCCGCGGTCGGCCGTGGCGTAGTCGACGATCGTCGTGGTACCGCCGCAAGCCGCCGCCCGCGTACCCGTCTCGAAGCTGTCGGCCGTCCAGTCCATACCGGTCCAGCACTGCATGTGCGTATGTCCGTCGATGAACCCGGGAAACACCCAGCAACCGGTGGCGTCCTCGACCGTATCGCCCTCGGCGGGTTCGATATGCGCCGCGATGTCGACGATCTTGTCGCCGTCGAGTGCGATGTCTCCATGGCGCAGGCCCTCGGGTGTCACGAGCGAGCCGTTTTGAATGATGATCATTGTTGCTCCTTAGCTGCAAATTCAGCCAACTTGTCAAAATATGCGCAGGCCGACACGTGCTCGGACACACGGCGCAGGCCCTTGGCGGTATCGACATCCCACAGCTCGTACGCGCGCACTTCGATCAGGACGACGTCGTCGCGCCCCCTGAGCAGCGACGACCCTCCGTCGGACCCTTCCAGATGACATAGGACGTCGAACATCGAGGCGGGAAACAGCACCGGGCTGGCGGGCTCGCCGCGATGCGCAAGCCGAACGGGAGACGCGCAGCCGCTCTGAGCGAACGCATCTGCCAGCGCCCGGAACGATTCCGCGCTGACGAGCGGCTGATCACCGGGAAGGAACAGCGCCCCGTCCCATCTGCGGTCCATGCCCCAGGCAAGCCCCGCGCGCACGCTCTCGCTGCGCAGCCTGCCGTCATGCAGCACGCACGGGCGCGATACCTCCCGGCACAGCGTCTCGACCTCGGGCCAGCGCGTGGAGATCACGGTATCGAAGCGACGCGGCACCGACTCGACGGTTCTCATAACGAGCGGCACGCCCTCGACCGAAGCGAGCATCTTGTTGCCGCCAAACCGCTTACCCTCGCCGGAAGCCATGACGACGCATCCAAGCTTCATACGGGTCGTCCTCCCCTCGCATCTGCTGTCGGTTTTATTGTCCCACCTGTTGCACGGCAACGGGGCGTCGGGCCCCGACAAGACGTCGCGTCCCGGCCCGGGCAACCGCCACGCCGCGCGCGACGACGGAGCGCCACGAACCGACGGGGTGCAATCGTCAGCCCCCAGCAGCCCAAATCGCACCGACATGGCATACCGCGTCACCCCACGTCGGCAGCAAAAAGGCGCCCCGTAGCATGACGAAGCGCCTTGGATGCGGCATCTACGCGGCGGAACCGGTAAACGTGGTGCCGGTCTTGCCGGCCAGGCCATCGCGCGCCTTCTCAAGGAGCGTGATGAGAGCCGTGCGGCCGGGCTTGCTCTCGGCAAACGTCGAGGCCGCCTGGACCTTGGGCAGCATGGACCCGCGACCGAACTCGTCGGCCTCGGACAAGCGCTTGACGTCCGCAGGCGTCAGCGTGTCGAGCCACTGCTCATGATCGGTGCCGAACCCGATCGCAACCTTCTCCACGGCGGTGAGGATGATCAAGGCATCGGCATCGAGCTGCTCGGCGAGCTTCTCGGCAGCGAAGTCCTTGTCGATGACGGCCGCGGCGCCCTTGAGGTGGTTGCCGTCCGCCTTGGTGACGGGGATGCCGCCACCGCCGCAGGAGATGACCACGTGGTTGGTCTCGACAAGCGACTTGATGGTATCGAGCTCCACGATGGAAACCGGCTTGGGGCTGGCGACCACGCGGCGGAAGCCCTGGCGCTCGTCACGGATGAACCGGTAGCCGCGGTCACGCTCCAGCTCATGTGCCTCGGCCTCGGACATCCAGGGGCCGATCGGTTTGACGGGGTCGGCGAACGCCGGGTCGTCGGGTGCGACCTCGACCTGGGTGAGCACGGTGGCGACGCCCTTGTCGATGCCGCGGTCGAGCATCTCCTCGCGCAGGGCGTTCTGCAGGTCGTAGCCGATATAGCCCTGGCTCATGGCGCCGCAGACCGAAAGCGGGCAGGGGATGTACTTCTCGGGGTTCGAGCGGGTGAGCTCGGCCATCGCGTTGGCGATCATGCCCACCTGGGGGCCGTTGCCGTGCACGATGACGACCTCGTTGCCCTCCTCGATGAGGTCGACGATGGCCTTGGAGGTCGTCTTGACCGCGACCATCTGCTCGGGGAGATTGGCGCCGAGGGCGTTTCCACCCAGGGCGACGACGATACGCTTAGCCATATCTCAGCCCAGCCCCTAGGCCTGGAACCAACGGGCGGTGTTACGCTCGTCGAGGGCCTTGAGCGTGGCGGCCGGGTCGGCGACCTTCTGCAGGAACATCATTGCGGCGATGGCGTAGGGCTTGTAGCTGGCCTCCTTGTACATGCCGTCGCGATGCATGTCGAAGACGTCGGCATTGACCTCGCCGTGCTCGCAGGAGACGCCGGAGATGTCGGCGGGCAGCGGGTGCATGAAGATGGTCTGCTGGCCGTTGGCCGTCTTCTCCATGAGCTCGGTCGTGGAGCACCAATCCTTGTGGGTGGCGTTCTGGGCGAGCAGCTCCTTCTCGAGCGCGGCGATACCGGCGTCGTCGCCCTCGGCGTAGAGATTGGTGCGCTTCTCCATGCCCACGTAGGGAGCCCAACTCTTGGGGATGACGATGTCGGCGCCCTCGAAGGCCTCGGCCATGGTGTTGACCTGCTTGAAGGTGGTGCCGGACTCGGCAGCGTACTTCTTGGCGCGGTCGACGACCTCGGGCATCAGGTCGTAGCCCTCGGGATGGGCCAGGGTGACGTCCATGCCGAAACGCGGCAGCAGCGAGATCAGCGACTGCGGGCAGCTGAGCGGCTTGCCGTAGGAAGGCGAGTAGGCCCAGGTCACGGCAACCTTCTTGCCTTTGAGATTCTCAAGGCCGCCGAACTCGTTGATAAGGTAGAGCATGTCGGCCGAGGACTGCGTGGGATGGTCGGAGTCGGACTGAAGGGAGATCAGCGTGGGACGATGGTCGAGCACGCCGTCGTTGTAGGCCTGCTCGACGGACTCGGCGACCTCCTTCATGTAGGCGTCGCCCTTGCCGATGTACATGTCGTCGCGGATGCCGATGACGTCGGCCATGAAGGAGATCATGGTCGCGGTCTCGCGGACGGTCTCGCCGTGGGCGATCTGGGACTTCTTCTCGTCGAGGTCCTGCAGCTCGAGACCGAGCAGGTTGGATGCCTTGGAGAAGGAGAAGCGGGTGCGGGTGGAGTTGTCACGGAAGAGGGACACGGCCAGGCCCGAGTCGAAGATCTTGGAGGAGACGTTGCGCTCGCGCAGGTTGCGCAGGGCGTCGGCCACGATGTAGAGCGCCTTCAGCTCGTCGGTGGTCTTATCCCAGGTGTGCAGGAAATCGCTGCCGTACATGCCCTTGAAGTCGAGGGTCTTGAGCTCGTTGACGAGTTCGACGAACTTGTTATCCATATATCGGATCCTTTCAAGCGAAAACGGTTGATGTAGCGGAAGGTTGTGCCCCGCGCCGTGCCCGAAGGTCGGTGTTCGGGGCGTATGACGAGGGCCCGCATCCCGAGGAAGCATGGGGATGGGGTGCGGGCCAACGGTCAACGAAGGGTGTGGCGAAGCGCGGCGGTTACCGACTAGTCGATCTTGTTGTCGGTAAGGCCGGCACGGAAGACGGTGGCGTCGCCGTCAGCGGTGCTCGGATCGTAGAGGTTGAGCGCAGCGACGTACATGGCGGCAGCGGTCACGAGGTCGTTCTTGTAGGTGACCTCGTTGGGAGCGTGGGCCTGGGACTCGGCACCCGGGCCGAAGCCGACGCAAGGGATGCCGTAGCGGCCCTGGATGGAGACGCAGTTCGTGGAGAAGGTCCACTTGTCGCAGAGCGGGCGGC
>ERZ808240.3128-NODE-3128-length-16623-cov-3.449360_pt1 | contig 16623 bp, 12 predicted proteins | sample MGYA00521084_ERZ808240 | MGnify/ENA primary metagenome ERZ808240 (study PRJEB31516, sample SAMN03275571) | gut metagenome | biome: mammalia-associated habitat; material: feces | host: Papio cynocephalus | place: Kenya | collected 2012-08-06 ... | reverse complement strand
AGTCATAATCTTAATAAGACTGTCCTCATCAAGTTCATCAAGAACAGTGATGATAGGAAGTCTGCCGACAAATTCCGGAACCATACCGAATCTTACAAGGTCTTTAGGAACAACATGTCTGAAAATATTTTCAGTAAGCTCGCTCTTTGATTTCATATCGCTCTCAAAGCCTATTGAAGTTTTTCCGATACGTCTTTTAATAATCTTTTCAAGGCCGTCAAAAGCACCACCGCATATAAAGAGTATATTCTGAGTATTTATCTGAATACATTCCTGATTTGGGTGTTTTCTTCCGCCCTGAGGAGGAACGTTTGAAACTGTTCCCTCAACGATTTTAAGAAGTGACTGCTGAACGCCTTCACCGCTTACATCTCTTGTAATTGAAGTATTTTCTGATTTTCTTGCAATCTTATCAATTTCATCGATATAAATAATACCTCTCTGAGCAGCCTCAACATCATATTCAGCAGCCTGAAGAAGTCTTACAAGAACATTTTCAACGTCATCTCCGACATATCCTGCCTCGGTTATGGTTGTAGCATCAGCAATTGCAAAAGGAACATTTAAAAGCTTTGCAAGAGTCTGAGCAAGGAATGTTTTTCCGACACCGGTAGGGCCTAAGAGAAGAACATTGCTTTTTTGAATTTCGACACCGCTGTTGTCGTTTGTTTCTTTCTGGCTGAGTATTCTTTTATAGTGGTTATATACCGCTACTGAAAGAGTAATCTTTGCTGAATCCTGACCGACAACATATTCATCAAGAAAATCCTTTATTTCACGAGGTTTAAGCAGATGAATTTCGGAGTATTTGCTTTCAGACTTATTCTTTTTATTTTTTTTGGATTTCTTTTCTTCTTCCGGCGGTTCAGAATCACCGAAAAGCATATCATAGCAGTAGCATACACATTCATCGCATATACCTACATTGCCGGCGGTGAACATATTGCGTACCTGGTCTTCGCCCTTTCCGCAGAAACAGCAGGTTGTATAAGAATGTCCCATCATAAAAGAATTACCTCTTTGCTATTACTTTATCAATAAGACCGTAATCACATGCTTCCTGAGCATACATAAAGTTATCACGTTCAGTATCTCTTGTTATTTCTTCGATTGATTTTCCTGTATTTTCAGCAAGAATTTCATTCATTTTCTGTCTTGTTCTGATAAGGTGGTCGGAGTGGATTTTAATATCAGTACACTGTCCTGAAAGACCGCCTGAAATAAGTGGCTGATGAATCATAATTTCGCTGTTAGGCAGAGCCATTCTCTTTCCCTTAGCACCTGCTGAAAGCAGAAATGCTCCCATAGAGGCAGCCATACCTATACAGATAGTTGATACATCGCACTTGATGTAATTCATAGTATCATATATAGCCATACCTGAAGTTATAGAACCGCCAGGGCTGTTTATATAAAGTGAAATATCCTTTTCATTGTCCTGACTTTCGAGATAGAGAAGCTGGGCAACGATTACGCTTGCAGTAGCATCATTTACCTGGTCTGAAAGCATAATAATTCTGTCGTTGAGCAGACGTGAATATATATCATAAGACCTTTCACCTCTGCTTGTCTGTTCCACTACATAAGGCACTAAAACACTCATTCTGATTTCTCCTTTCAGATTTTGCAAATCCCCGTAAAAGCTTATAAAGCTTACGGGGACTGTAATTGCATTAATGTATTAAAAATTATTCAGCGTCAGTTTTTTCTTCTGATGTTTCAGAGTTATCTATAACTGCACTGTCCTTTACGAGTTCAATAGCTCTCTGAACCTTCATATCCTCTTTATATTCTTCAGCAGGAATGAAACGTTTAATCATATCGAGAGTAATTTTATTTGATTCAGCCATTTCAGAAAGGCTTGCATCAACTTCTTCATCAGTAACCTGAATATTTTCAAGTTCAGCAATCTTTTCGAGAGCAAGACGGAGCTTAACTTCACTTACAGCTCTTTCACGGTATGTATCTCTGAGAGCGTCCATATCCATACCGGTATACTGGAGGTAAAGGTCAAGTTTCATGTTATTCTGATGTAACTGCTGGTCAAAAGCATTGATAAGGGAATCAATTCTTCTTTCATACATACAGTTAGGAATAGGGCTGTCAACCTTTTCAATAAGAGCATTCATAATAGCATTTTCAAAGTTTGCTTCAGCCTGATTTTTAGCAGCTTCTTCAAGCTTCTTTCTTATGTCAGCCTTATATTCGTCAACAGTATCAAATTCAGTAGCATCTTTAACGAGGTCATCATTGATTTCAGGGAGTTCTTCAAAGCTGATTGACTTTATTTTACACTTGAAAACAGCTTCCTTGCCTGCATATTCTTCCATCTGATAAGTTTCAGGGAAAGTAACATTAACATCAAAGTCTTCGTCAATGCTGTGGCCTGCAACCTGTTCTTCAAAACCAGGGATAAACTGACCGCTGCCGAGTTTAAGAGGGTGATTTTCGCCCTTACCGCCTTCAAAAGCTTCATCGCCGAAGAAACCTTCAAAATCGAGGATAACTTCATCGCCCATCTGAGCCGGTCTGTCATCAACAGAAACGAGTCTTGCATTTTTCTTTCTGATATTATAAATCTGGTTATCAATATCTTCTTCAGTGATTTCCTTTACAACCTTAGAAGCCTTGATACCCTTGTAATCGCTGATAGTAATTTCAGGCTTTGTAACGCATACAGCCTTGAGTTCAACACCGTTTTCCTTATCAACAGAAACGAGTTCAACAGAAGGTCTGTCAACGAGGTCAAGCTTTGTTTCAGCAACAGCAGAATCGATTTCAGCAGGGAGAAGGCTGTTTATAGCGTCCTCATAGAAAACGCCTTCGCCGTATTCCTTTTCGATAAGCTTTCTTGGGGCTTTACCTTTTCTGAAGCCTTTAAGCTGGATTGTTTTCTTCTGTTTCTGATAAGTTTTTTCGACAGCTGACTCAAAAGTTTCAGCATCGATAGTAATAATCAGTTCGGTTGTGTTTACATCTGTTTTATTTGATGATTTTAAACTCATTTTTAAAAATCCTCCATTAAATTTATAGGGTGAACGTACTAATAATTATAGCACATAAAAAAATTTTTTTCCATAGTTTTTTTTGACTTCTTCATTTCTCACAGATTTACAGTACTTTTTGCGGAATAAACTGTAAAAAATCACCTGAAATCAGATTAAAGTCAATACCGTCATATATCCCACGAACAGCGTATGAATGACTTTTCCCATGAAGATGACCATAATAGCATTTTTTGATATTATACTTATAAAGAATATCAAGAATATCATAATTGAAACTGTTTGCGAAAACGGGCGGATAGTGCATAAATACAATTGGTTCAAGATTTTCGGAAAGTGCGGATTTCACAGAGGTTTCAAGTCTGCCTGCCTCTCTTGCAAGAACTTTTGCATCAGCAGGTTCATCAGGCATATTTATCCAGCCTCTTGTACCGCAGATTCCGTAATTTTCGTATTTAAAGTGATTATTGAACAGCAGACTGAGTGTGCTGAAATTATTTTCACTGAAAAAGCTCTTTATTTTATTCTGAGTTGACCACCAGTAATCGTGATTTCCCTTAATCAGAATTTTTTTCCCCGGCAGACCGTCAAGGAATCTGAAATCCGGAACGGATTCCTGAAGATTCATACCCCAGCACAAATCTCCGGCAACAACAACAGTATCATCAGGCTTTACAATATCAAGCCAGTTTTTTCTGATACGTTCATGGTAATCAGACCAGCCGTTAAAAACTGACATGGTTTTTTCCGGAACACCGAATGACAGATGCAGGTCAGCAATAGCATAAAGGCTCATTAAAGACCGAGTCCCTTCAGTACATAGTCTTTCATATCAGACTTTTCAATAGAATCATTAAATCTTCTTTCCTTTGTTTTAAGGCTTGCAAGTGATGCAGGAACATCAAGCTTTGAAAGTTCATTAAGACGGTCAATCATATCATACTCATCAAGAGAAGATTTCTTTCCTTCAACAGCCTCAAGAACACTTGCACTGAACTTATAAGGGCTTGCAGTAGATGCAATGACTGTCTTTGTAGTATCGCCTGTTTCGTTCTTATAGTCCTGATATACCTTTACAGCAACAGCAGTATGAGTATCGCATGTATATGAATACTTTGCATAAATGTCATGAATTGTTTTCTTTGTATCATCATCATCGCAGAAACCTGCATAAAATTCGGATTTGAGAACTTTCTTGACATCATCAGTAACTTCATATTTTCCTGTTTCAGCAAGCTGACCGAACCATTCCTTAATCTGTGAATCATTTTCGCCTGTAAGGAGATAAAGAAGTCTTTCAAGGTTGCTTGAAATAAGAATATCCATTGAAGGAGAGCATGTTGCGTGGAACTGTCTGTTTCTGTCATAAACACCAGTGTTTATAAAATCAGTGAGAACGTTGTTTATATTTGATGCACAGATAAGCTTTGCAATCGGAACACCCATATGCTTAGCATAGTATGCAGCGAGAATATTTCCGAAATTTCCTGTCGGAACAACAACATTTATATTGTCACCCATTTTTATTTCACCGTCAGCAACGAGTGAAGCATATGATGATACATAATATACAATCTGCGGAACGAGTCTGCCCCAGTTGATAGAATTTGCACTTGAAAACATCATTGAATTTTTGTCGAGTTCTGCTTTTACAGTATTGTCAGTGAAAATAGCCTTAACACCGTTCTGGCAGTCATCGAAATTACCCTTTATAGCACAAACTCCGACATTTTCGCCTTCCTGAGTAGTCATCTGGCGTTTCTGCATAGGGCTTACACCCTGTTCAGGATAGAATACAAGAATCTGAGTTCCCTCAACGTCCTTGAATCCTTCAAGTGCAGCCTTTCCTGTATCTCCTGATGTAGCAACAAGAATAACAATTTTCTTGTCAAGATTTATTTTCTTTGCAGAAGTTGTCAGGAAATAAGGGAGTATCTGGAGTGCCATATCCTTGAAAGCACAAGTCGGGCCATGCCATAATTCAAGCATATATGTACCGTCAAAAAGATGAGCAATTTCCGCAATATTTTCGGTATCGAAATTCTTTGTGCTGTAAGCGTTGTCAGTGCAGTAATGAATTTCAGCATCAGTAAAGTCTGTCAGATACTTGCGGAATACTTCAAAGGCTCTGTCAGCATATGACATTTTTGAAAGCTTTTCGATTTCTTCAAATGAAATTGAAGGAATTGATTCAGGAACGAAAAGACCTCCGTCAGAAGAAATTCCCTGTGTTATAGCCTCAGCACTTGTTATTTTAACATTGCTGTTTCTGGTGCTTTTGTAAAACATTATATATCACCCTTTTTAAAAATTATAGCCTGTAAGGCCGAAAGCGTCTTTAAGATAATTTATATCAGTAATTTTACCGTCAACGGCAGTAACTTCCGCAACATCGAACCTCGGCTGTAAACTGCAAGGGTATCTGAAAAGATAATCCTCAGCAGTTCTGATAATAAGATTTATTTTTCTCTGATTTACAGCGTCCAGACCCGACACCATAGAATCAGGTTTTCTTGTCTTTACTTCAACAAATACGATATATTCACCGTATGAAGCGATTATGTCAATTTCTCCGCCTCTTATTCTGTAATTGCGTGAAAGAACGGAATATCCCTTTTCTTTAAGATATTCAGCAACGGCATTTTCGCCTGAAACTCCGATATTATGACTTCTGTTCATTATGCCTTGCATAGAATTTTTTCAGAAAAGATTTTCTGTGAATATCGCTCACGCCGTACTTTTCAAGCATTTCATAATGAAGTTTAGTAGGGTATCCTTTATGCTTTTCAAACATATAGTCAGGATATTTTTCAGCGAGTTCCTTCATATATCTGTCTCTTGCAACTTTGGCAAGAACAGAAGCAGATGCGATTGATGCAGATTTTGCATCGCCCTTTACAATACATTCGCATTTGCAGGGCATACCTGAAGGAATTTTATTTCCGTCAACAAGAACCAAATCGGGAACAACTGAAAGTCCCTCAACAGCTCTTTTCATAGCAAGCATAGATGCCTGAAGGATATTAATGCTGTCTATTTCGGAAACTGATGCTGTTGCAATACAGTATGAAAATGATTTCTGAATAATTTCGTCAAAAAGTCTTTCACGCTTTTTTTCTGATATTTTTTTGCTGTCGTTGATACCGTCTATAAAAACATCTTCATTGAAAATAACGGCTGAGGCATAGACATCTCCTGCGAGAGGGCCTCTTCCTGCTTCATCAACACCGCATATTATTTTATTGTTCAGACGGATTTTGCTGTCATATTCAAAAAGTGATTTACTGTCAGTCATTTTTAATATCCTCCGGAAGTTCGAGAGTAATTCTGCCAAGTTTTCCGGCTCTGAACTCATCTATAACAGTTATGGCAATACGTTCAGTATTCACCTCACCGCCTGAAATCAGCATACCACGCTTTCTTCCTGTTTTTTCAAGAAGAATATATCCCTCATCGGAATCATCAAAATCAATTTTATAACGCTCACGCAGTTTCTGAGGATAATTTTCCGCAAGGAATTTAAGTAGCTTTGAAGCAAGTGTTTCAATATCAAGTATATCATCTTTTATAGCACCCGTAAAAGCAAGACGGCATGCAACATTCTGGTCATCGAACTTAGGCCACAGAACCCCTGGCATATCGAGCATTTCAATACCGGTATCAACTTTAACCCATTGTTTATCCCTTGTAACACCCGGTCTGTCCTCAGCCTTGGCTTTTTTAGAACCAGCCATTTTATTTATAAAAGATGACTTGCCCACATTCGGTATACCAACAATCATAAGACGCAGAGGTTTTCCTCTTATTCCCATAGATTCATATTTCTGGACAAGCGATTTTAAAAGCTGATTTTTAACGGCAGGAATAAAATTCCTTATACCTTTACCGCTTTTGCAGTCAGCAGATATTGCAGTAATATTCTGATTTCTGAAATAGGCAAGCCATTTTTCAGTAATTTTTTCATCAGCAAGGTCAGCCTTGTTTAAAATTACCATTTTAGGCTTACCCGCTGTCAGCCTGTCCATTTCAGGATTTCTGCTTGAAAGAGGAGTTCTCGCATCAAGTATTTCCACAACAGCATCAACAAGAGAAAGATTTGATTTTATAAGCTTTCTTGTTTTAGCCATATGCCCCGGAAACCATTGTATATTTTTCATATCTTCCATAAATCACAACTCCTCAGAATATTTTTATGCTTTTAACCGGAAAGAGTCTCATAACAACTTTTCCGACAATACTTTCTTCCTTGATGAATCCGACACTTCTGTCACGGCTGTCACGGGAATTTCCCCTGTTGTCGCCCATTACGAAAAAACAGTTTTCCGGAACGGTTACAGGATATTTTCCGGTAAAAGAACCGCCGTCAAGATGAGTAAGACCGGATATATAAGATTCATTCTGAAGAACGCCGTCAATATATACAAGACCTTTTTCAAAATCAATATCTATTGTCTGTCCTTCAGTAGCAATAACACGCTTTACAATAACCTTTCCGAGTCCCTGACGGTATTCGGGAGTATTTTCGTCACTTAAAAGAACTGCATTTTCGCAGTCAGCGACAACTATATCCCCATCTTTAATTGTACCGTAAAATTCGGAAATTATAAGCTGGTCACCGGTAAAAAGAGTAGGATTCATAGAATCTCCGCTTACTGTCGTAGGTCTGAGAATGTATGTAAACAGGAGCATCATTGTAAACATGGCAATGAACATAGTTTCCGCAAGGCTTTCAAAGTCTTTCAGGATTTTTTTACTCATTTTTTCACCTGATTAAAGTGTCTTGAAGTTTTCAAGCGGAGCATATCTTATAATAGCTTTTCCGTAAATCTGACTTTTCTTTATAAAGCCTACATACGGGTGACGGCTGTCAGAAGATGCATTTCTGTTATCGCCCATAACGAAATAATATCCCTCCGGAACTGTTACAGGAAAGTCAAAAGCACCTTCATCAGTAAGAGTAGGGGCATTTATATAAGGTTCATCAAGAACTTTTCCGTCAACAGTGACAGCACCTGTTGAAAAATCAATATCAACAGTCTGACCGCCCTCGGCAATAACTCTTTTTATTATACATTCATTAAGCTGATAGCTGTCTCTTGATATTACCTCATTATTTTCATCAAGGAGATAAGCCTTATCATTGTCAATAATTATAATATCACCGTATGAAATATCAGAAATTATGGTTGTCATAAAAATTTTGTCATCATTCTGGAGTGTAGGAACCATAGAAGTTCCGACAACATTCACAGGGTGAAGAATATATGTGAACAGCAGTATAATTATAAACATAGTAATTACCGTTGATTCAGCAATATCAGTAATATCCCGAAGCAGTTTTTTACCTTTTTTTTCAGGCTTGCCGTCATTTTCGTTTTCAGAATTATCTGAGGCATTTTCCTGAAGTTCAATGTTGTTTTCATTTTCCATATCAAAGCACCTCTTATCAGGATATTTTTAGCAAAAAAGGGACATAGCGTCCCTTTTTAAAGCTTTCGTACAGGACAGCCAGACAGGGACATACCCTGACGGAATCCGGAAAAAATTATCTAATCTGTTCTTTAACCTTAGCAGCCTTACCAACTCTGTCACGAAGATAATAGAGTTTAGCTCTGCGTACTTTACCATATCTTACAACTTCAACCTTAGCAACAGCAGGAGTGTGTACAGGGAAAACTCTTTCGATTCCGCAGCCGTGAGCAACACGTCTTACAGTGAAAGTTTCGTTGATTCCGCCATGTTTCTTAGCAATAACAGTACCTTCAAAAATCTGGATACGGCTCTTGTCGCCTTCCTGAATTTTAACGTGAACCTTAACAGTATCACCAACGCTGAACTGAGGTACTTCTGATTTCAAGCTTGAATTGCTTATAAGTTTAAGTGCATCCATTTTTTTATTCCTCCTAAAATTCTGGGACATTCAATACTCTTTGACACCGAATCTCTGTGAATGCAGGTAGAGAAAGGAGAGCAGAGGACTGTCCGGTTTAATGTCTTTCGGCATTAACTCTCATCTGCACGAATGCAGACGGATTTCAAATGCTTTTTAATGATAACATACTTTTTTAAAAAATGCAAGTGTTTTTGAAAATTTTTTCCGATTTTTTTAAAAACGTGTATAATTCATCATAAAATGCCGAAAAATCTTTTGAAGTTATCAGCAAGAATCATCTGATTTTCTTCATGTGTAAAGCCGAGGGACATAAGATTATAAAATTCAGATGTATGACGCCACATAGGGAAATCTGTGCCGAAGAAACAGCGGTCAATACCGAGATTGCGTATATATTTCACAGCAGTTTCCTTTGACATAAAATCAAGTGAACTGCTTGTATCGAACCAGACATTCCCTGACCTTAAAGTAATTGCTGCTCACATCGTTCATATCCGCCGAGGTGAGCAGCAATTACTTTAAGGTCAGGGAAATCCTTATGAACCTGAACAAGCTTTTTCGGAGCAGAATATTCATATCTTCTGTCGCCGAAATGTATAAGCATAGGGAGTCTGCCCTCAGCTATTTCATACATTTTATAAGCTTCTTCTGAATCAATATCAAATTTCTGAAAATCGGGGTGAAGTTTTATTCCTTTAAGATTAAGCTCAAGAATCTGATTAAAGTCACGTTCCATATCATCTGACTGAGGGTGAAGTGTTCCGAGACCGATAAATTCCTTATGCTGTTCACATTCCCTTGCAATAAAGCTGTTTATATTGTAAACCTGTGCAGGATTTGTTGCTGTTGAAAAAACAAGATAACCGGATACATTTATTTTCTTACCGCTTTCGATAAGATTTTTGCTGTTTCCGATATTGCGCATTTTAAGGTCATAGAAATTCCCTATGCTTTCAGTAGCAAGACCTGCTATCTTATCCGGAAAGATGTGTGCATGCGCATCAAAAATTTCATATTCTTCATAAGTTTCCATAATAAATTAACTCCTTTTAATTGCTTGTAGAATAACGGTTAAGAATCTTCTTAACATCATTATAGCTTATAATATTGCTGTGTGCAATCTTATTTCTTGATTTATGAAAAAATTCAAGTTCCTTTTGTTTCTGTAAATCCATATTAAGCGTTCCCGACTGAATAAGATACTTGATATTTCCTATATCCAAATCATAAGGTTCAGAATTTTCATTCTGAAGAATAATTCTGAGTTGGTCATAATTGTCTGTTATAAAGTTTCTTCTGTAACGTTCAATAACAGGAAAAACATTTTTTATCTGTGCTTCAATCACAACCTGTTCCACAACATTAAGATTTGCAAGCTGAATTTTTTCATCATCATCGTAACAGAATATTTCAGCACATTCCTTTAGAACCATTTCGGGATTTTCAGCAAATCTTTCTTTATATTCTGAAAGTTCTGCACAAAATTCCGCATGGCATTCCCCGAGAAGAAAAACAAGTTCCGCAATATAGTATTTAAGCTCATCACTGCATTTCAAATCAGATACAAGCATAGAGCAGAACAGATAATAATCATAGCTTTTTATTTCATTTTCCCAGTATATCACATCAATATTTTTGTAAACGGGAATATTCTTGTCACCGTCCTCAAAATATTCAAGAATAAATGTTGCACGATTTTTCTTTGAAACACAGCCCGCCTCATATTCTTCAGCAAAACTGCACCACTGTTTATAATTATTTTTATTTATTCCTCTGACCCATACATAAGTATTATTAAGGGATACATCATCTCTCGAGGAAAGAAATTCTGCATATGATTCCCCCGGCCACCTCTCAGTTCTTATACGATACTTTTCTGATATGAATTTTCCAACATCATCAGAAGTTTCAAAAATCTGATTTGAAACGTCAATCACATCAAGCCTGTTGCTTGAATTTTTTCTGTGAAGCATATCACTTATATGGCTGAAAAGAAAATCATACCATGGGACATGTTTTGGAAAGAAAAGAGCCGTACTTTTTTCCGCAATCAGATTATCTGATATATTATTTTTAACTCTTACGGCATCTGAAACCTGACACCACCACATAGAAGCTTTACTGCTCAAAACGAATTACCTGCCTTTCAGTTATATTTTTCAAGGGCGACGCAAAAAACTGAGTCGCCCTGATAATTGCTATTCCATATATTTAAGGAGCATATCTTCAATTTCTTCCTGACTTCCGATAATATTGCAGAAATTTTCACGGAAAAAGAAGTATCTGTTTTCAAATCCTCTTACAAGAATTCCGATATTGCAGAGATTTTCAAGGATTTCATCAGGATTATTTTCAGAAACTGATGATGCATAGCTTTCAGCAGTAAGCTGTATTTCATCAGCAGTATAGCCGTATTCTGATTTTTTTACATAGGACAGATGTGAAATAACAACGATATATAAATAAGATTTCTTATCAAGAACATCAAGGAAAAACTTTTTTATTCTGTTTCGGAATTTTCTGTTTCCGATAATTCTTTTTATATGGCTTTCCGTTACAACATAAGGCGGACTGTCCATATCATTGTATAAATCCTCACAGCAGACTGACTCAACAACAGTATGACACCAGTAATTTATAACTTCAGAACAGTAATCCGAATCAGCAAGAATAAGCGAGATTATTTCAGGCTTTTCAAAATATATTCCCATATACTTCATAGGCAAAGAAATAAGCTTTTCTGCCTCATCTGAACTGACAGGACTTAAAATATCTGAACTTTCGGATATTTCATAAGGCTGAAATTTTGCAAACGGCATAGTCAGAAGCATAAAAGTATTGTTTATATCTGCACAGGAACAGCAGTTTTCAAGATATGATACTGTTACTCTGTCTGCAATCGGAAAAGCCTTTGAAATACGGCTGTCTGATTTTATTTCCTTTGCGATATGACGTCTTTCTGCTTCCGTAAAAGCATAGTCAACAAATACAATTGTATTATTTTTTCTTGCTCCCTCAAAATCTGAAATCAGCTTTTTGCAGTCTGAGTATTTAAAAATACAAAGAACATCAAAGTTATTTCTGAAAACAGAAACGGGACAGACATTATTTTCAGCAGTTACAGAAAATCGCTCATAAACACCTGATTTCTTTTCTGCTGAAACAACATTGCAGTTTTTCCAGCCAAGTTTTTCGAGGAGTTCCCTGACATTTTTTTCACATACTCCTTTTTTATCTGAAATCCAGCTTGATATAAGATTTGAAGAATCAGTACAGATAAATTCATCAGTGCATTTTCTGTAATTTTCTGAATACCTGTTCCAGAAGTCACGAAGAAAATCACATTCAAAAGAGTTATCACAAGAAAGATTTTCACCCTTTGCAACAAGGCTCATATAGCTTAAAGCAACAGTATATTCACAGTTTTCGATTGCAGAACTTATTTTCTTGCAGTCCTGTTCAGAAATATTGTAAAAGTTTTTCAGTTCTTCAAATTTCAAATCAAGAGAGAATTTAAGTTCCTCTGATTTTTTTGCTGTCATATTTTCAAGACTTTCAATAAGCTTTACATAAAATCCGTAATTGTGCGACTGACAGCATTTTTTATACCATATATCAGCAATTTTCAGAACAAGCTGTTTGATATTTTCTTTCTGATAGAACTGACCTTTACATTCTGCAAGTTCCATATTTTCAGTAAAACTGTTTTTAAGTCTGAGAATTTCCCTTTCAGAAAACCGGAAATATTCATCAATTTTTCCGATTTTTTCACTGTAACCGTCAGGAATTCTGCCATTAAGCGAAAGATACTCATAAATTATAAGTCCTGAACCGTAGTCATTATCTGAAATATTTCTGCTGAAAATTTCTTCAAGTCTTTTTTCAAAGGATTTATATGGTTCAGCAGTATGTCTGATTATTCTTTCAATAAGGCTGAAACCTTTAAGAGAACAGAATGTTGATGACAAATCAGGAATATTATTTTCATCTAATGTTATAAAACCGTCTTTAAGGAAATCTATATAATAATATTTTCTTGTTTCGGGATTATAAGAACCGTCCATTCTTTTGCATATATCACGAAGTGTTCTGTTAAGAACAGAAGAAAGTGCCGTTTCAGACAAATCAGTTGCCATAATAAGCTCATTAAGTATTCCAAGAACAGTTTCTCTTTTCTGCTGATATTTTTCGTGAGCCTTTTCATAGGACGTAAACTGATTTCCCTGAACAACAAATTCAATCCATTCAAGAAGTACACAGGCTATATTTTTAATAGCATGTGCAGAATGATTACGGACATTACTCGGAAGTTCATCAGCCTGATTTGCTGTTTTTCTTTCAGATTTAAGTCTTTCCAGTGATTCGTCCCATACATCTTTGATGTATTCTGTAATTCTTTCATCTGATATACTTCCGTTCTTTCTGATAAAATTATCATAAAGAAAGTTTTCAACATCACTTAATCTTTCAGTATCTCCCTTGCATACAATATCAAGGATATTCATAAGCTTTTCATTTTCAGAATAAATAATGGAGTTATATTTTTTAATTCGCAGACTTATATAGCCTTCCTTTGAATTGCAGTATTTTTTATAAAGTTCGACAGCCTTCGCCTGTATCTTCTGTATTCCGTTTTCCGCACAGAGTTTGTCCTTCATACAGTAATCAGAAAAACTGTCCATACCTATGTTGAATTCTTTTCTGAAATCACAGAGAATATCGGCAAGTGTTCTGAGTTCAGGATATTTTTCAGCAGGCAGACTTCTCTTTATATCATCTGCAAAGCTGTTTACTGAATAATCATAGTGGCAGTCACTGTAATATAATGCACGGAGTTTGCAGGCTGTTATGCAGTATTCATACATTTCAGTTCCGTCAGACTGTTCCGGCTGTGGAATATCAAATATACTGCCCGATGTATAAATATAATCTTCAGCAGGATTATCAAGAGCCATACTCATAAGATTATAAAACGGGAGATATTTTTCATTCATCTTTGAAACAGCATTGAGATAAGTAAGAGCAGAGCTGTAATTTTTTGAACAGAGCATTTTTACAGTCTGATTTTTTATATCTTCCGAATCAGGCAAATTTTCAGAACTGTTATTCATAAAATCACAATAGCTTTCATCTTCTTCATCTGGTTCATCAGTTCCGGAAATATTATCATCTTCAGTTCTGTTTTCAGGAGGTGTTTCAGAAAGCATAGCAGATATTATTTCAGCAGGAGTAAATGTTTTTCCGTAATAATCAGTAAAATTATGACTGTCAGAAGAAACATAGAAATTTTCCGGAAAAAGATTTTCTTTAAAAATCTTTTCAAAAAATCCAACCCATTCTGAACCATATGATTCTGAAATTACAGCAAATGCAAGTCTGTCAGATGATTTCACTCTTCCCGATTTGATTTTTATAAATTCGCCAAGCTTTTTTACAGCCCGCTTATAGGTGCTTTCATTGATATTATCCTTTAAGGAAGGTGTGATAATTATAAATGTACATTCATCTTTGGTATTTAAAATTACGGACTTGTTTTTGAATATTATTGTATTGATTTTAAAATAAACAAGTTCAAGTGTTTCACACTCAATAAAATATTTCTTTGAAAATCCTGATACAGCCTCTGATATAATTTCATAATGATTCATATAAACTGATACAGCAGAGGCATTTTCTGAAGGAAACGGACAGATTTTTAATGTATCTTTCTGACCTTTCAGGATATTAAGCTTTTTCTTTTTAATATCCTCCTTGTTTAAAACGTCAGCACCTTTCTGGGTTATAAAATAATATTTTTCATTTTCAGAGTCGCCGTTAATTCTTCCGAACATTCCTCTTGAATAGAAGAAACTGATTATTGCATCAACAGAATCACTGTTGCATTTTCCTTTTTCAATAACAGCATCAAAAATAAATTTCATAACATCTTCTCTGAAAATGTTCATCTTTACAGTTCTCTGAGCAAAAAGTTTTATAAACTCCGCATCTCTTTTAGCACCTTTCAGAAATTTGTTTATTTCTGAACTGCATTTCTGAACATCATATTTTTTCGATTCACTTCCGAATTCAACAGAATATACTCTGTTTTCTGACTGTTCAGGAAGTATTCCTATTTCAGACGGCATAACAATCGGAATTTCCTGATTCTGCTGTTTAACAGGCTGTGGTTCAGGTTTTGTTTCAATAACGGATTCTTCCTGTTTTTCGTCAGTTTCTTCACATTCAGGTTCAGTTATTTCGGGTTCAGGAACAGTTTCTTCCGGTTCAGGAATAATTTCCGCCGGTTCAGGAACAACTTCTTCCTGTTTATTCTTCCTGATATTCAAAATACATTTTTCAGCAAGGGCAGGTATTTCATCAGTTTCCATTTCAGAACAAAGTTCCTGTACCATACTGTCAGAATTTCTGAAAATCTCATTCCATTTATCAATAGTTTCAAGAGCCTCTGAAAAGAGATTTTTATTATAAAGAATTTCTGCCTTTTCCTTGATATAGGTTAATTTCTTTTCAGAACTTTCTGCCTTGTCGATAAGTTTTTCAAGATATTTATTCATATCCTTTTCGCTGTCGAGTGCCTTGAATATATTAAAATATATTTCATTAAGTCTGTATTCATCAGATACACAGGAAGAATATTTATCAGCAAATTTTCTAAGGCTTTTATAGTTCTGCATTTTATTTTCAATTTCAGCAAGAGATGAATAGAAATGAACAATATGGAAAAACATTTCTTCTTTCTGTTCATCACCATCACTGTTATAAAAAGAATAGAAAAAGCAGTCAAGAGCAGATTTATAATTTCCTGCATCAAAATATTTTTTTCCCATATTCGCCATAGCTTCAGGAGAAAATTCAATTTCCTGTACATTCAGGGCACGCTGACCGTCCTTTGAAGTAAATGCAACATTTATCTTTGTAACATCTGTTTCAGAATCAGCAAGCTTTCCGGAAAACACAGCCTGATTTATCATACTGCGGTTGAAAGTATATTTTTTCCCCGGATTGCTGAACGTACAGACTGAACATATAAGTCCGTTCACATCGAATATATGACCGAACATAACATTATTTGAAAATTTGCTTATGTCTGCACCAAATTCATAACGCTGTGAATTATAAAGTTTTCCGAGAGAGGAAAGCTTTGAATTTATATCTTCATCAGCATTGAAGGAATTTTTTATGTATAAAAGATAATCAAGTCCCTGTCCGCAGAGTTCAGAGAATGAATAATTTCTAATCAGTTCTGAAATGTAGAATACATTATCAGTTTCAATAGCAGAACGTATAAGGATATACATAATATCCTCGGGGCATTTATTATTGTTCTGGAGCTGATTATTTACAAACAGAAACGAATTGAGAAGTGCTGATTTATAATTACCCGAAATATAGGCATAAACAGCAACATTCCAGTAATCATCAGCAATCGCAAAAATTTCACATGCATTACTGAAATCCTGATTATAGGCATACATAAATGCAAGAAGCTTTACGGCATTTATATTTTCACTGTATTCAGCAAAATATCTTTTAAATCCTGCAACAGCAGAAATACATTTCTCTCTGTCATTATTTTTATCGCCTGCCATAAAACTGTTAAAATATTTTGTAACGATATTTTTTATATTTTTATCATCTATGCCGTTATAAAGATTAACTATATAATCATGTTTTATTTCAGGAATCTTAATATAATCATCGTTGCTGAAAAATTCTGCTGATTCA